>Ga0307982_1002848_pt1 | contig 13853 bp, 13 predicted proteins | sample OrgLakmetagen989_FD_201847 | JGI IMG/M metagenome (GOLD analysis project Ga0307982, IMG submission 201847) | Saline water microbial communities from Organic Lake, Antarctica - #989 | ecosystem: Environmental > Aquatic > Non-marine Saline and Alkaline > Saline | place: Antarctica: Organic Lake...
CGAAGCGGCTGCTGCTGCAGACCTTAGTGCCAAAAGCTCATTGTCTGCTTCGATGATATTGGAGCAGGCCCTGATACAATGGGCGTAGCGGCATTAATGGCAGATCCAGAACGCGGAGAAGCCCTAGTCTGGGCCTCTTCGATCTCTGGTCGCACGAATTACGACCATTAGTAGTTTATGGAGTAAGCTTCACTGGAAGTACAGAAGATGAGCTCGAGCTAGAACTAGAACTAGAACTAGAACTTGAACTTGAGCTTGACGAACTACTAGTAGGCATAGGCGTTGTGTTCTGCGAGTACATGACAGCGGAGGTGTGCAGCAGCTTGAGATGCAATATTCGCTTTATTGAACGGCAAAGAGTCATCTTCTCCCCATGCTTTCTTCAAACAAGCCGTTATGCTCTCTGAGGCTGGGCTTCTAGATACTGCAGATTCCTTTGAAGATTTGCCTTTGCCTTTACCCTTCTTGGGCGGCATCTCTATCCTGTGTTTTGTCCTTCTTGGCTATGGTGGCCAACCTGAGCCAACCACAACCATACAGACGCATCCGAAAGATAGGACACGCTCATTGGTAAATTAAGCGTCTCTCCGGTTTCCGTGTTGTGGTAATACTTTGCGCCATTCGATGCTTCTACTTCTTGCCAAGGCGGCAACGGTGGATTTTGATTGGAAGAAGGGTTTTCAGGGCCGCTGTTTTCGTACCCGTATCTGTATCGTGCGCAAGAATGGCGCTAGCACCTTCTCCAGAAAGTCCACTGAACGTGTGCCTCAAACTGAACATCAAGTCTCCTCCACTGCTGCTGCTTCCACTCCACTGCTGCCGTCGTTCTTGTTGCTTCCAGCGCTCGGGTCTTAAATGTTTGTTGACTGAGCCGCGAGTGCATTGAACCCATCGCCCAGGGAGCCCACGGCACCTGTCCAACTTTCAGTGACGTTTTGCGTAAATTGCTCCGAAAAACTGGCCCGTCGTGCCGGAGGTTTTATGCGCAACTCGGCATCTTCGGCGTTTTCGCCTTTGTGCGTCTCTTCTTGAGCTGCGCGCTTTGCGCTGGCCTCCGCCGCCGCCGAGGGCGGAGCAGGTGGCAACAGGCCCGCAGCCAAGAAGGATGAAGACGAAGCCAGCAAGGAGGGTGTTGGCGGCGACGCGCGCCCACCTCCTCTGTGGTCTCGGCTCTCAGATTCCGACAAGTCACCGTCGGAGCCCGTAGGCGTGCTGCCTTGCGGCCAGAAGTACGAGTGCGTGCTGATGCTGTTGGTCCTGGTCTTACCTGTTTCTGCTGGAGTGGTGCTTTGCGCGGGCTCCGGTGGCGATGTCGGGGAGTGGCGCGGCGGCGTTTGCCCTCTCTTGTGCTGCTCCTGCTGCCGCCGCCGCCCCACCGTCGTTAAACCACTCCCACTGCTGCGGCGGTTGCCGCTGCTAGCCGTGTGAGCCGCAGCTGCAGCAGCAGCGTTTTTCTTGGCAGCGAGCATGGGGTTCGCGACCGTGAGCGCATTGTCGTGGTGTAAGGTGGTGGGCGGCGGTCGAGGTGGAGGGCGCTTGTCCGGGTGGCGCCAGGTCGCTTCTTTGGTGGCCTTGTTCACCCAATACGGCTTGCCCGAGCCCGGGTCCCGGTATTCGCGCCACACTTCCACAGCAACCAATTGCAGCAGCGGGCCAAAGCCTTTCTGGTCGCGGAGCATCCACCCACCTTTCTGGTTCTTGTGAGGCGCAGGCGCAATCCGCACCCAGAACCGGTTCTCGGCTTCGGCAATCACGATGTCGCCCTTGTGCCGCACATCCACGCATTTGGCCCGCAGAGTAGGCTCGGCGCGGACGCGCACTTTGTGGTACTGCACTTCGTACCTGTAGCGTGCGTATGATTCAGGGAAAGAGAGAGAGAGAGAGTGTGTGTGTGTATGTAAATGGGAGCGAACGAGGAAACGATTGGAGGGCGATAGCGCATCGGAACACACGAGTAAACATCTTCGAGAGACATGCAGATGCAAGCAAAAATTTCCATCTCTAAATGCAGTGAGATAGCTCAGTATAGTCTTAGGACGCACGTGGTTTGTTGGCCGTCTTCAAAGAGTTCGCGCGGCACCATACGAGGCGGATTCCCTGGTGGTCGTGGCGGGGGCAGAGGAGCGTCTTCCAACAGCACATCGTCTGAGCCCGAATACACTTGCGTCGGCATCAGCTTGTAAGGGTTGATCGAAGTGGCCGGCTGAGGCACGTTGGCTGCTGCAGCCCGCACCTGCGCTGCTCGTTTGAAGTGCGACAAACCATCCGCGTCACTGTTGTTGTTGGCGTTGCTTCGGCTCCGGCTAGGGCTTCTCGTCAGCCTCCCACTCACGCCACTGCTAGAGGTTGGAGGCGGCGGCGCAGGGGCCCCACCTACGGCCAGCAAATCTCCGTCTTCCACCACCACCGCATAATAAGCCCCCGAAGCCCCTCCGCCGCCTGCTCCGCCAGCAGTAGCGTCGTTGCGTTTCACTTCCGGCTGATAAGCACGGCTCTTGCCCAGCAGCCTGCCTCCGAGAGCAGACGCTCGTTTCGTAGCACCTCCCTTGCCACTGCTGCTGCTGCTGCCCTTCTGAGAGACCAGATTGCTCGAACTGCTGCTGTTGCTGCCGTGGGTGCGGCGTTTGGGCTGGTTCAGGTGGTCGTGCACGGCGCTCTTGAAGGATTTCGTGGTTTTCCCCGTCCTGGGGGAAGGGGTGTTCCGTACTTTTGCGACACGTGCCCCGCGAGCCGGGTGGAAACCCAGCACCCAGCCTTCGTTGTCCGCCAACAGGAGCCAGTCGTCGCTGTTGGCCTCCACAATCAGCTCGTCCCCCCTCTCCTTGGGGGGCCCCACCCGGCGCGCGTTCAGACTCGGCGCGTCGAAAACCTCAAGCACTTTGGAAGTGACTGTGTACCTCCCCTCGCGACCTCGAGACAAGTACAGACTGCCGTCTTCGTCGTCGTCCTCACTCGAGGAAGTATCGGAATCTGAGCTGTGGTAGCCACCACGGCCGCCTTTGCCGCCGCACGCCCACCGCCTACATCGTTTCCCTGTAGAAGTCGAGGTGAGGCAACGGCCACCAACGCAGCACACGAGCGCGCACGCCAGCAAAACGGTTGCGCTCGCCGCTGCCGTGCGCACCCACGGCTCGTCCAGAAAGTCGGTCTCCAAGGAAATGGCGTCGCAGCTGGTAGCGCCCGTGCCTGCTGTATCGTTCACACCCGTGGCCACGTATGTGGTGACGTCGTCAGATTTCGACTCGCACGCCAGGCACGAGCTCTGATGCGCGTCGGGCTGGTAATGGCCACTCGGGCACGCAGTGCAGCCAGAGGCAGTTGTTGACGCATCTGCGGCATTTGCTACCTTGCCCGCTTTCGCGAAGGAACCGGGAGCACACACGGTGCACGAAGTTTTGTCTGTGGTAGATGCGGTACCGTTGGGGCATTTCGTGCATTCAAAAGAACCCGCCTGGATGCACCAAAAAAAGCACGAGGAAAATAAAAACACACATTCGAATGCATGCCAAGACTAACTCGTAATGAACATTTGAGCCACAAGCATGAAGGAGTAAGCCTTAAAGCGCAAATTCAAAATATGCCATAATGTCCCCCTCCCATACCTCATCGGCAAAATATCCGCCATCGCAGGTCGTGCAGCTGGCAGCGCCTGCGCTGGCGCTGAAGGTCCCACTGGTGCAGGCCGTGCACGATGTGGAGACCACTGCACTCGCATAAGCCCCTGGTGCGCACAGGGTGCAGTTGGCCGCTCCGGGAGCACTGTAGGCGCCAGCGCCACAGGCCACACACGAGGACGAGGGCAAATTTCCTTGGTTTTGGTAGCGGCCACCGGGGCAGGCAGCACACGCCAAATCCGCGGCTGAATAGTACTGCCCCACTCCGCAGGCTGGAGTCGGGTAAGGAGTGGGCAACGGCGTCGGCTGCAGGGTAGGGTAGGGCACCAGGGCCGCAACGCTGACAGACGCTGCAGCCACGCCCGTGCAACCACAAGAAGTCTGCAAGCTTGTGGTGATGCTGCCGTCGTCGATTGCCGTGCTCAAAGAGCTGTCTATAGCTGCTTCAAAGCTCCCTGCATCGGTGTAGCCCAAATCAGCGAGGGAGCCTACCACTTCGAAACTAGCCGTGGTCGAGCCCAGGAAGCGGGCAAGCATCGGAGGACTTTGAGAGGAAAGCCAAGCAGACGTCGCACGTTTGCTCAATGGGTCAATGCGCTTGCCCGATTCCGGTGAAGAATCTCCTTGAGCATCCGAATCTCGTTGCATGCCGCCCTCTAAACGCCGCCGCCGAGTAGCGACGTAGCTCAAGCTCAGAGCACGCACTACGCTCGCGCCACCTAGGTTGCCAGCGACAGCGGTGCGGACACCATCTTCCGTGACCGTGGTTGAAGCGTCAGCCGTGAAAGCAAGGCTTACAGTAACTACTACGGTGTCAGAGGAAGTTGGCGTCAAAGTAGGCGCCAAACTAGGCAACGACGACGGCGCTGTCGAGGGCGCGGGCGTCGGCTGCGGAGTAGGCTCTAGAGTGGGACTCAGGGTAGGGGCGTAGGTAGGCACTTGGGTAGGGCGCGTGGGTGCCACAGTGGGTGACGGGGAAGGCACCAGCGTGGGCGGCGGAGTTGGGTTGGGGACACACGCCGTGGCCCCGCTAGCAGAAGTCGAGCCTTCGGCACAGGTAGTTTGTGCGGTTAAGCCAGTGGTAGGGCAGGAGCTGCCTGCGCTGCACTCCGTGCATGCTGATTGCCCCGAGGAAGCTTGGTAAGTGCCTGCCGCACAAGGGGTGCATGCGACCGCCGCTGCCGCAGAGTAGGTCCCCGCAGGGCAGGTAGTGGCCGCATTGAGCCCCGAAGTTGCGCACGACTCCCCCGCTGAACACGGTTCGCACGCCGCGAGGCCTGGCGAAGGGCTGACGTAGCCTGGGCGGCACAGGCCGCACGACGTGGCGCCACCGCTGTAGAGCGCGGTCGCTCCGCCTTCCGTGGTAGCGCCATTGGTGGAGACGCCGTTCAACGTGTCGCTTGCGCGGCCGGCAGGGCATTGCGTGCAGCTCAAGGCCACGTCAGTGGCGTTGGAGTACGTCCCGTCGGGGCAAGTGGCGCAGGAGTCGCGGCAGGTGCCCCCGTTGCAGGAAGACCCCGCAGGGCAGGTGCAGGAGACCGCCAAGAGGGCGTTGGCGAGTATGCTGGACGTGGCGCTAGGAAACGGGCAAAGCTGCGCGCGAATGCGCAGAAGTTTATTGATCAAGAAGAAGAAGAAGAAGAAGAAGAAGAAGAAAGAGGAAGAAAAAGGATTGTGATAGAAAGAAATGTTGTTCCCTGCTTGCACATTGGAGCACATTCAAATCATATGCCTTCTCTCAAGCAAGCGCGGATTTCAAGTACGCTAGCAACATATGGCGCTCATAAAATATTCCAAGTGTATGCACATGCACACACCAAACAGCATATCACCACGGAGGGGGGAGTCCTCCCGCGCTTACCCAGTGGTTGCCGCTGCCTTCGAGCTCCACCTTGGACGACGCCTCGACGTCCGGCACGAAGCCCGTGAAGTTGTTGTCGTTCACGCTGAACCGCGACAGCGACGCGAAGTTGCCCAAATGTGCCGGCAAAGTGCCCGTGAAACGGTTGTACTGCAGCATCACGCGCACCCCACTGGTGGTGGGGTCTCGACTGGCGGCCAGCAAGAAATCCTCGGGAAGGGGTCCCGAGAGCCGATGGTTTTTCTGCACTTGAAAGTCGGACAGCCCAGATGCGTTCGCAAACGACGGGAGCGGCCCCGAAAACGCGTTAATGTTGATGTAGAAGCCCGTGAGGCTCGTGAGTTGACTCAATTCTTGGGGCAAAGTCCCCGACAACGCAAAGTTCTTCTGCAGTTGCAGCGACGTGAGGGCGGTCAAGAGGCCCAGTTCGGAGGGGACCGGACCAGAGAGCGCCATGGAGTCGAGCTGCAGCGACGTCAGACCTGTTAATAAGCCCAAGTCCGACGGTATGGTGCCGTGCAGGTTGGGGTTGTTGTGCACTTTGAAAGAGGTGAGGTCTGCGCTGCCGAGCCCTTCGCTGATCGTGCCATCTAAGCCCATGCTGTCGAGGGTCAAAGTGGTCAAACTAGACATGGCACCAAAAGACGGAGGCACACCGCCGTAGACGCCCGTCAACCCGCTTAAATCTACTGTGCTCGTCGCACTGAGCGCGGAAAAGTTGCCTACGCACACGCTTAAGTCTCCGGTGATGTTCTCCTGCGAATAGATGAACTCTACCTTGTCGATCACGTTGGCCCCAGTGCAGGTCAGCCCCGTCCACACCTGGCGGTCTCCATTGGTGTTTCCCGTCCAGCCGACAGGGTACTGCACCACCACGCCAGTGCACGGGTCCGTGATGACGCCGTCTTCGCATTGCTCGTTGAGCTGCCCCGCGTCGTCGGTCACGGTTCGGAGCCGAATCGCTTTGCCCGCGCACCAATTGCGGTAGTTCAGCCAGTACTGCCCGTTGCACGCCTGCAAATGAATAAGCAAAAGAATATATGAAGCGGGAAAGCGGGGCATGAGTGAAAAGCAAAATTATACTTTATGCTGTGACAGAGACAGCGAAAAAGGAAGGGCTAAGGGGTGAAGTGCCAACGACTGTTCTTACTGCAGACAAAGGATAATCCTAGCTCTTCGACTAGAGTGCCTCTAGCGAGTAAATGATGCGATCGCACCTCGAAAAATTGAGCAAGAGCATCTAATTCATCACCTGTTTAGAGGGAACGCGCGTAGTGTGAGGTAAAACAATCAAACAGTAGCCTAAGAGAAGACTGGTTTTGTATTTTGTAATGGATATATTGTTGCGCCAGTAATGCGCCTAACTTACGTCCTGAATACAGCAAGCTCGTATCACGACAGCAGTCGCCTTCAGCATTCCAGCAATTGTTGGTGCCGCATGTATAATCTGCGCGCGTGCAGTGCTGGAATAGGAAGGTCCCACCTACTATACTGAGTATCCTCTGCGCCATCTTCATGTCTTCATGGAACCTCAAAAAATGTCTTAAGAGATGAAGAGACGCGATCTCGAGTCCAAAATGATGCAACCACGACAAACAAGGGACAAGGTACAAAGGGACAAGGGACGAGCTCCCTCATTAGGCCGCAGGAAACTAGAGAAAGCAGAAGCAAAAGCTAATAGCCGGCTTCTTGTGTATGTAGCTATCTTTACTTGTGCTCCAGCCTGGTTTCCTGATCGTGACTGCAGAACGGGCCGCAGAAAATGTAGCCCCGAACGCCCCACGGGACCAAAGCCAACACCCCCGTGCTCGCAACGAATACGACGAAGAGGCCGCTTACGAGAGTTATATGAACCCCGAGCCAGGCTTCCAGTCCGGCCCGGCGGACTCCGCAGACGCCGATTAGATGGAACGCTGTCTGTTAGTTACCAAATCCAGTCCCCCTCGGGGGTGGGCTCAGAAAATATGCCAGGCCCTACATACAGCCCGCAGCAAACCAAACCAAACCTGATCTCCTTCTAGTTTAAGTTGCTTTGATATCTATTTTTTCTTGTTGGCCTCCTAATTTTAGCGTTCCAGTCCCTCGGGGTCTGTGTCAAACCAGTGCACATGGAGCAGCTCCGAGCCACTAGAAGTACTACAATCGCGATCCCGCATGAACTAGGGTTAAGGCCCTTGCGTAATTGGTACACTACAATTCCTTACCGCCAATATTTATATCCTGTACAGTTCTCCTTGCTCCTTGTGTGTTTCTTTTATAGTATTCCTTTTCGTTCTTAATGCTTATTATGCTCCAAGTTATAGCATACTTACGTTTGAAATCCGGATCCTCGAAGGCTGAAGGGAACATGAGAGAGAGGGCCCAACTAAAGAAGCACGAGGCCGTGGCTGTCTTCAAAGTTAATACAAGCGCTAACTATCATAAAGGCGCAAGTTTGAACTCTGGACTGGTCACAAGGTGGCCAAGCGCACCTAAGCAAATGAACGCCGGTCGGTGGTAGTCGTCAGCTTCGAAGTTGGTGGCCATGGTGACGTCACTCGCAGCGCCGTGCAACCACGGTTTCGTGGTGGGGTTCTTGAGGCCAGCGCCTCGCAGAAGCGCCTTGAAGTCCGTCACGCTGACCAGGGATGCCCCCCCACGGCGCAGGTGTTGCCGGAATGCGCGCATGGCCACCTCGCGCTGGTCGGCTTTGCGCTTGTGGGCAGCCGTCGCTCCGGGGCTCAGAATAGCACCGCCACGACTCGTTGACGACGACGACGACGCAGAGCTTAACCCATTACGAGACGAGGCATTCCCATCCTTCTTTGGAGTAGGAGTTCTTAAAGCAGGCACCGTTGGGGGAGCAGCAGCTGTGTCACCGCCGCCAGCAGGCGCCGTCGAAGCCTGCCCGTTGAGGCTGTCACTTGGCCTCAAAGTGCGCAGCCATTTGGAATCGGGCGCGTCTCTGGGCGCTGGAAAGGGCATGCTAGGCGCTGCCAGCTTCTGCAAGTCGGGCGCGCGGCTTTGAGACACGTTGGGGAACACGATGGCGTCGGCTTTCTGAGGCTCGTACACCCCGGGCCCTAACTTCGCGGAGGGTCCTGCAGGGCCGTTGAACGGCCACGACGACGCCTTCCCACTCCTCTGGCCCCGCATCCCGTCCATCGGCACCACTCCATTGGGCAACGCGGACGCTGCGTACGCTCGGGACGCGCAAGCGGTGCAGTCGTGGGTGCGCCCGCACGTGCAGGGCCCTAATCGCTTCGGGTGGTTTTCGTTGGCGGTCCACACGGCGGCCTGCGCGCGCAGCTGGTCTTTGCGCGCGTTTTCCTTGGCTTGCAAGAGGTTCTTGGAGTAGCGCGCCACCCGCTTGGCGTGGGTCTGCAAGTCCTTGTGGGTGGCCGCCACCGCGGCGGCTTCCAGCTTCTCTTCTTGCGCTCGCCGCCACGTCAGCAACCCCCCCGAAGCCGCCGCCCAGTGGTCCCGGTTCGCCCGTCGGCTTGCCCGCGCGTTTGCCACGAGGCTTGCCGACACGGTAGTGTACACTTCGTGCGCGCCAGTAAACAGCCGAAGTTGCCTCGCGTGAGCTTGTTCGACGTGGGCTAAGTCTTTCTCCAGCCGCTGCAGGTCCGCTTCCAAGCGAGTCAAGAGCGAAGCTGCGTCACGGGCCTGAAGGAAGAATTTAGTTCAGCTTTTCAAGAAATAGATAAACGAATTACAAAAATTATATTAGTTTGTTTATGTGTTTTCACTACTATGTTTGAAATGTTCCGTATTCTCAAGCGCACCCGGGTGATGCCGCCAGCGAGGAGGCCCGACTCCGCAGCCGTTTCCGCGCGCAGCAACAAGCGGTCAATCGTAGCCAAAGTTTGCGCCACTCCTAATTCAGCCGCCAGATCTAAGCAATCGCGGCCCGCTTCTAGCACCTCAGCCCCTTCGGCCAACCCCGCCGCCACGTCATTGGCTGCTTGGTTCACCCGCTTCGCGCACTCGGCTGCTGCCTCCAGGGCAACCCGGTGGTTGGCCGCAGCGAGGGCCATGAGCTTTCGAACGGCGCGGTTCGGGCGAGCTAAGCCCACGTCCGCGCATGCTGCTTCCACCGCCCTGGCGCCCTCACTGTGCTGCTGCTGCGTCACCGCGCAAGCTGCTTGACAATCTTTCAAATTGTCTCTGCCCACTTGTGCTGCCATTTTGAGCGTGAGCGGCTCATATTCTTGCACCTGGCAAATTGAGGATAAACATAAAAAGTAAGTTGGTGAGATAGGGAACATTTTGGCGTAATTTCAATGAAGTGCATTTGCATAATCAAAACTGCTCGTTCAGCTACCACTCTGTGTGAAATTATGGCCCAGACTTGATCTTCAAGAATGATCACAAAATCAAAGGAGTGCAAGATAGAATGATCAGCTGAGTGCAAGAATATCACCGTCCGTAGCAATTCACGCGCCCGCTGCACCAACTTTTTCTCACGCCGGCCTATCTCTTGAGAAGAAGTTCGCGTCATTTCCACTGCTGCCTGCACCTCCTCCAGATTTTCCATGCTGCCTAACAATTCACTGCCACGTACACCCGCTTGTGAGCTTGGGCGGTGCGGTTGGGCGACGTCCGTCATACTTGCACTCAACAGGCAGACAGTTTAGCTACAATAGAATCATAAATTGTCAGTTCCAGGTGCTAGTAATAGCGGCGTAGCACTTAGCGTCGGCGTGCAGTGCGTCGCTCGTGGCTCAGAGCTCGGAGTGTTTTGGCGCTGATGTGATGATTCGCATCGGTGATTTTGGATTGGCTCGTAAAAAGCACGGATTCGTCTTCTTCTTTCAGTTACCCACCCAACGGATTCTCCAGTGGTCCCGTCGTGGTGGTTGTCATTTTCTTCACGTCAAGAAGTCGACGACTTGTGTGCGACTCGTTGCGACGTTGCGACGTGGGTTCACGCGATAGACAGACGACTACGAACTGATGAAAATGCTCGAGGAGCAGTCTGTTTCTCCGGCATTTTCATCGTGTTCACGTCGGCCGCTTATCATATGAGCCACCTGCTCTAGTTGACAAGCCCTGACTCTCCGCGTTTCTAAACACCTGTTACCTCGTAGCTAGCTATTATTGCGCGTTTAATTATTTATCATTAGTAACTGCCATGGCTGCATTACCATTTGGGATCGAGGATGGGGCCCGGCTCTGGGCAGTGGCGTTACAAGCGTCCGAAGACTTCAACGTCACAGTTTCCTTAGAACTATACCAAGCGCAGCTTGCCTCTGTGCTCGAGGTTCTCTTCCGCTGTTCGGAGCTTTCGTCGACTGCACCCAACTGTAGCGCAGAGCTCCAAGCCTTACGACACGACCTCACACAGCTCTTAGAAGACTTGCTACAATGGGGAAAAGACCTTGGCACTAGTAGAAATGGCAGAAGTCAAGTCGACAATGACCGCGAAAGTTTGAATGCGTCTTCACCTGCAGACTTGCCAGTGTCGCCGCAACCCATTGACGACTCCTCAGCACTGGCCTTGGCCACGTTCAACCGTCGAGTGGTGGCATTGCAACGAAAGTGCTGCTCTCTAGCCTCTGCGCCACCTATCTCACAATCGAGCATGAATCGTACAAGAAACAGCAACTTCAAAAGGGGGTCGAGCCCCGATGGCGCAGGGGGAGGAAGAGGCGGGCTCCGCAGGTCGCAGAGCATGCCAGACCAGAAGCCCCCCGCTACGCCGACCACAGCCACCAAGCGTGTGCGGCGCGTGAGCTTCAGCGACACCGTGCTAGACCGCGAGTCCATGACTCCTAGGCCACTGCCTGCGCCTGCCGACGATGCAGCAGAAGCCATGCCATCGGAATCCCGTGGCAGTCTCCCACCGCGGCCGTTGAATCGCGACGCAGCGAAGAGACGGCGGCCCTCCATCGAGATGGGGGGTGCTCCGCTTCCCTTTTTGCCGCCGCCGAAAGCCGCACAGGTGGCTTGAATTTCTTTATTTGAATACATAGCACCCTTCAACATTTCTCATGAAGCACGTTGTCCCTGTACGCCATACGAATCTCGTGACGTGTTGTTTGTTGTTGTGTTTAGGCCAGCGCGACTCGGTCGAATGAAGAATCGCATGCGGCCGACGCAGCGCGCAAGGCTTCGCTGGCTGCTCTCTACAAAACTATTTACACCAACCCGTGCGACAAAGGCAGCTCGGCAGCGGCCCGACGGCAAGACGTGCTAACGCTGCGCGCAGCGGCCAAGGCCTACCGAGCGCGCAAAAAGCGTGCTGCTGCTCGTGTTGGCAAGAATCCAGGCGCCTCTTTATCTTCTTCTTCAGCCCGCTCCAGCACGGCTGACCCCTTAGCATTCTTAGACGAGGCTTCTTCTTCATCGTCATCTGCTGCAGGAGCCTTCGACTCTCCGCCACTTTCCCCTTGTCTGGAGGGCATCTCGAGGTTAGATGCGCTGGCAGCTGCACAAGAATTAGAAGCGGACCAAAACCGCAACTTATCGAGCGGGAACAGCGATACTGCTGTTTCTGCTTACAGCATTGACGATCTCGCGGGCCTGCCTTACCAGCGCGATGACACTAGCAAGATCGACTTTGCGGAGTCTTTGAGAAGCCGCTCGAACAGTGGCGGAGGAGGCGTGAAACAAAAGTTCCACCGCATTCTGGAAGCGACTTCGCTTGCTCGACTCTTCAATCGGGTACTTTGTATACGATATACAGTCTCAACTGGAATCACTTATAAGAGCCTTAAAAAGCCCGCCTAAGCGAGTTCAATCCAACATTGGTTTTACCTCTTTTCTTCGTACTCTTTCTGCGTTGTCTTTCTAAGCTCAATTTCACCCAATCAATTTGCACACGTATTTGGCACCAGGATGAAACTCCCCCCAAGTATTCGCTCGCTGACGTAGCCACTGCCAGGCGCAATTCGCAGCAGGCCGCGCAGTTGGAAGCGGCAGCAGCAGCGGCTGCGGAAGCAGCAGCAAGTCAGGAGGAAGAAGAAGCAGCAGCAGCAACGGAAGAAAGCGAGGAAGCTTCAGGAGCGGCATCTCCTTCATCACCGTCATCTTCAAGTGCGCAAGTATCTGCTCTTTTGAGAGCTGCCTCAGGTGACTTGCAACCTTTTCTAGAAGACCGCGCATTGGAGTCGTTCTTGAGACCTGTGCTGGACGCTGGCGTGCGATCCTCGTCAGCTTTGCTTGCGCTGGACGACTCTACCTTAATGGCGATGGGGCTCAAGCCGATACATGTGAAGAAGCTGCGGCGGCCAGTGGGCAGCTACTGTGGAGACAGCCCGTTGAAAACCAATGAACTGGCCCCTGTGAACGCAAGCCCTGCAGAGGAGCCTGCCAGCAGTGCCAACAAGAGTGAATTGCTGGAGCCCCTAGTGAAAGAGATCGAGTCACCGCCCCGGCCCCGAGCTCTATCGCCCACGTTTGACGCCACGCCTTCGTCGTCGTCGTCTACATCACTGTCGTCGGGTGACGCTAGTGCTAGTGCTAGTGCTGCTGCTGCTCTTTCTGAAGGTCCCTGGCCGCCGCCTGCACCCGCGCCTCAGGATCAAACCGAAGGAAGAAACTCCAACGGCCGCGCGCCTGCTTCCCTGTCCCCGCCGCAAATGCAAAAGTTGCCGCCCCAAATGATGCTGCCGCCTCGCGACCGCCTCTCGCCGTCAAGTTCTTTGAGTTTGTTCCAACGAGGTCAACCGTCTGCTCTCGCCCGCGGTACTGCTGGGCCCGAAATTTCTGGGAAACCATGGTCGGTGAATGCATTGCTCTTTCAAGAACCGCGAGTGGAGTCAGCAGAGCGTAATAAGAGCAGCGATAATGATGGCCGTGGTGGTGGTGGTGCTGCTGCTGCCGACGATGATTTGTGCCTGTCTCCGGTGTCGTATACAGAAGAATACGGAGATGGCCAAAGCGGAGTCTGGTCCCCGGCTACCAGGTCCCTGACGGCGTCCCTCTCGGTTTCCGCCACAGCCGACGATTCGTTTGGTCGCAGTGACTTCACCTCACCGCCACCACTGCCATCATCCAAGCCTTCAGCGTCGCCCTCGTCCAAGTTGCGCGCGTCTTCTCTTTTCAAGTCCGTGGACAACCCCAATCCAGACCAGGAGAGCCCAACACTCGCTCAAAATGAGCATGATGGCAATGGCAACAACAGTAATCCTGACAGCAGCAATAGCAGCAGTAGCAGCAGTAGCAGCAGCAGCGGCCACAGCAGCAGTAGCTACAGCAAAAGCAGTACTACTAAGAAAACCAACTCTAGCAGCAAAAAGGGCGTCAAGAGCGCCAAGAGTCACGGTATGGCACCGCCAGCAACGACGCCACCAACAATGGCCCTGCCTTCCATGGCTCCGCCGATTGCTGCACCACCTCCATCTGACGCGGCGGCAACACCTGCTGACACCAATCTCCCGGAGCCTTCGGGG
>Ga0307982_1002849_pt1 | contig 13852 bp, 13 predicted proteins | sample OrgLakmetagen989_FD_201847 | JGI IMG/M metagenome (GOLD analysis project Ga0307982, IMG submission 201847) | Saline water microbial communities from Organic Lake, Antarctica - #989 | ecosystem: Environmental > Aquatic > Non-marine Saline and Alkaline > Saline | place: Antarctica: Organic Lake...
ACTTATTACTTCAATTCAATAGTTTCAGTTAAGCTTATAATTAGATTGCATTCGTACGAGGATAGCTAGCAATCTACCTAGGTGGCAAAAATAGGACTACTGTACGATGCATTTCCTCTATCTCTTTTACATCATCCTTGCTGTGTTATCTGTGATACCTGTTCTTGCATCGAGCTATGGTGTACGCAGCAGCGAGGTTAGTCTGGAGCAAACGGTTGATTCAGCAGACGCAGAAGCTGGGCCAGCCAGTATCAGACAACCGATAGGTTCAAACAGACGACAAGGAAGTGATAGAGGAAATGACCGCACCGCCCGAATGTCGCCACCAGAGAAGCTTTCGTACCAACGTTCGAAGCGATCTCGTCACCGCACTGATGGAATCGCTGCATCAGATGCCCCACGAGATGTCGATGCAACTGAGAGCTCTGCAGGGCATGAGCAAGAACTAGCAAGCATGGCGACTCATGCTGCGCGCTCGATATTGGGGGACTCTCTACACCCAGTTGGCAGTCCTCGACAGCGTCGAAAGCCGCCGCCGATACCTTTTGAAGATCTTAAGGCGGTCGACAGACAAAGCGATAACAGTGCTAGGGACACGAATGCGGAGTCAGCAGCCGACTCCTATGACGCAAACTCAAATTGGGCTGCGGCTGAGATGGATTTGTCACGCCTGAGCACTAAACGGGCCGCCCAAGAGCATGTTGAAAAGAGTCTCGGCCACCACAGGCGCCGACGAAAGAATCGGTCTGGCCGCCGACGCTACGAGAAAACGATGCCTGGTGGGCAAGGTGAGCTATGATGCAGCTATTCTCGTCCCCAGAGAACTCCTTTATTGTGAGGGCTGGTGTCACATTTTGAGAGCTGTATTGTTGCATTGGTCTTAACACGGCCACCATTTCTATAGATCGCAGCGCGCAAGTCTATTCCTACCTGGGCCTTGATAGTACTAGGCGAGGTAGGGCGAGAGGGGTATGAACTGTAGCAGTACTGAAGTGACAACATCAAACAGCGCGCAGCATACTCATAGATATAAATCCTAAGAACGAAACTTCCCGGGATAGTTCAGTCTTAACGCGAGGAATGAGTCACTCCCATGCTAGGAGTGTAGCTCAAGTGCGTTCTTAATGTGCCTCTGTGACTGCTGTGTACTTGCCTTTCCTTGTTTTTGGGAGAGTATTAACTAGACTAGACCCATGCTAGGAAAACAATTACACTGTTTACCTGGAGAGGAAGTCCGCTTGAGGTCCTCCAGTACAGCAGTGATAAGTGATAAGCGTCTTAGAAGAAACTCGTCCCTATTATACGCATCTTACTCCCCTCTTATAAATATGTGTGCGAAGCGTTCTTTTCGGACAATCGACAATATGTCTATATCATAATGGTATGCCCATGGGCTGGGCGCTGCAGCAGTTGCTGTTGCTGACTAGTTTGATTTGGTATCACATTCTCGACCAATGGGCTGCTCACCGGGGGGTGTTTCTTTGAATTCGGGGATATAGTATTAACTAGACCAGACAATGAGAGATGGGAATGGCTACGGACGAACTCGATGGCTCTTTCTCTGATTCCCCGTCTCTGAAGCCCTGAGGGACTGAGGGAAGTACGCGCAGATTCTACCTTATTCTCCCCAATCTCAAGGACAGAGAAACACCTATGCGGTGCTCGAAAGTACATTCTTAACTATAATGATCATTAGAAGTCTGCCTGGTTGAGTTGTCTTCCAGCCATCGAGTTCCAGGTAAAAGTTTGGGATTAGATTTACCGTGGCCTGTCCTTCACAATGGCGGTCGTTACTTTAAGCTCCGTGCTAATAGCTTCGCAGAAAAGTGCGAACTCTGGCGTTCACGCCAATCGATGGACAATGAGCCAGGTTAGTAGGTCCGAAGCTACAGAGAAGTAAGAACTCGCTTTTTGGGTGCTATTTGAGAAGGCAGGGAGCTGTCGAAGTAGCTTAAGGAGAGTCCTAAGGATCAGCCTAGTAGCTGGGCCCAGGATTAATGTAACTTTAATGGGTGATTTTCTCGATGTGCATGTTGTGTAAACGTGTTGGGGTTCTCAACCAGGCACCAGCGCTATAGCATACCAAAAGCATTCCCACATGCGATGGCCAGTGAGAACAAAACGCAGAAACGTTCTAAAATAGCTAGCTAGCTAACCAGTCAGGTTCATAAGCCCCGAAGAAATCAAAATGCAACATTTAACAGAATAGAGATATGCACGTAATTAGTTTAAGTACCAGATGGAGAACTTGAACTCGCACTAATCCAAACCCAAATGAAATGGAAGTGCTACGGGCAGAAGTGTATGCATGCGTTACGTGCGAGAACTAATATCTTAAAAGAGGATTCGTGTAGAGTTCGAGAGTCTAGGACTTCCAATCAGAGAAAGCCTGACGACTGCAGTGATTACTAGTATGGAGTGTCCTCTTGAACAAAATTTTGCATTTGATCTAGCTAGCTAGGTATAGAATCTTCCTGAGAAATGTTGAAATGAGAAATGCTATCATCACCTTCATGGCCGCTCGGTTATGTGAACCTGATTGGGCTCCCTTCTATTTTATAAGTTTTACTGGAATCCCTTTCTGCCTGTTAGCAAGGGATAGGTACCATTGCTTGTAGACTTGTAGCCCTCCAATTCCGGTCCCTCGAGGCCTTTGTCAGAAATGTATGAGCCTGCATTTCATAACTTAGCTTGCCCTCGGAGGTTGCGCTCACCTGTTAATAATGTTCTGCTCAGATTCACTCTAATCCTACAATCTTACACCTCCTTCAAAGTGATTGTCGAAGGAGGTCAAGGGCAAAAACGAATAAAAAAATGTGTTGTGCGAAAGTGGATCCTCAGTCAGTCTCGTTTGGCTTTCTCTCGGAGACTTCACTTTTCTCTTTTGATACTTCTTAGTTGTTTCGTAGCTGTGTTTCGAGCTCTCAAAATGAAAAAAAAGTAACCTCTTGGCTATGTGTCCATATGCTTTCCGGCAAAAAGCGTCCGCTGCAGGACTCGAACCTACGCATGTATTACATAATGCATTTCGAGTGCATCGCCTTAACCGCTCGGCCAAACGGACAATATACCTTAAGAAAATTCACGCAACCTAAAGACACTTCATGTGAGAATTAGATGTCATGCCCATATTGTACTGTCCCGCCTCTTTCCCCCTCATTGCGTTCTCCTGCTAAAGCGCATTTGTCTGCGGTTATGACTAAATCTGGCGCTGGGAATTCGATTGGTGGATTCCAAGTTCAAAATTTAATTCGATGTAGCCTTCATGGACCGGAGCAAACAGCTACCTGATTTTTCACACAAGCTGGTGTTTTCACATCTGAGCAGCTTCTATCTTAATGACAAGTCCAACCAATTAACTTCCGTCTTTCAGCAAAGAAATCTCTTGTAAATCAGGGGATCAGGGGAATTATAAGTACAAATGGTTCTACTATCTACGTACACTGGCGGAGGTTTCATGATTATATTCGATTAGATTAGAATATACTCGCCAAATACAAAGAAACATCAACAAAGAGCACGAAGCTGCATAAGTCCGACTGGGCTGAGTGTCCTTTGCTACTAAATCGAATTGAGGTAGATCTGCTTTCTCCGCTTCGGCTTGTCGCCATTGTGAAGAAGGGCTGAGTGTCCTCTTGCATGCTAGCGCATAAACACAGCGAAGGGAATATTCAAGAATCCGCATCTAGTTGATTCCTTTCCTTTTGTGAACTCAAAATTGTTGCATTCGAAGGCATGGTCGTGTGACTTTAAGGTCACCCATTCTGCCACTGTAGTTTTCGTTTAGTATCAGCACCAGCATCCTATCATTTTCTTTACGGAAACTCAAAATTTAAGCCGAAGACGGGATGTGAGTACGTGAGGCATCGTAAGACATACGCCTCTTGTGTCGACCTTAGCTCTGCTTGGTGTTAGGTCCATTTGGCCAAGCCGGTGCTTACGTAACCCGAATTAAGGGATTTCGTAGCGACAAGTACGGCAAACCCAGCTGCCCAGCTGACAGGAGGAGGCGGAAAATACCTTCATGTATTATGCATAATATATAGTTCAAATTTATAGCTCCTAGTCAATCAGTACAATCGTGCACTTCGCAGCACAGCGAAATAAAAGTACCGGCTGATTATTACGCCAATTGTTACACCAATACGCGATTGAAGAGCCTTGGTTTAAATCCCAATCCCCCCTCTTCTCTGCTGCATTACACCAGCGAATTGAAGAACAAACGTGCAACTGGAATTAACACGGACTAATCCTGCGCTTCTTCATGGTTTAAGCATTTAAGCGAACTGGTCAATTTTGCCCTTGACTGCGTCGATGCTCGCGCCAGCCTGCTTCTCCAGCACTTTTCCGGACTTCAAGTACAAGAAAGTGGGCATCGAGCTGACTTCGTACTTGGCCGAAAGGTCCCGGTTGGCGTCCACGTCAACCTTGAGGAAGACCACCTGAAACAGTTGGGCAGTGGAGGCACGGCGGGAGGAGAGGTGTGAAGGGAATAAGCCACAAAGGGAAGCAAAAAGCAGCGCAAGATAAAGATCGCCTCACGAATCTCTTCACGCACTGGAATTAGTTCACGCATTGATCTCTATGAAGCGTGCATGAACAAAATAGAGGTAAAAAACCACGGATACTCTTGCTTAGCCAGCGAGATTATACATAAACCAAAGCTAGAGGGTAGGGGTTGGCTAGCGAGGGACTGTCGAGCTTCGCTGATAAAAATAGGAGCTCGGTACCTTTTTGCGAGAGCCCGAAAGTTCGGCAAACTTAGGCGCAATTTGTTTGCAAGGCCCGCACCAAGTAGCAAAGAAGTCCACAACCACCAGCTGAAGTGGAGAAATTAGAAGAAAGAAACAATGTGGTATAAGCAAAGCACGAGAATCAAACAAATGCGAGCATTGCGCAAACATATTGATATCGCATCACATTCAAAGGTACTAAAATGCTAGCAAGGTATGCTTAACTGAGTTTTATCGAAATGATCTAGATCACCTTGCTGCCCGCTGCTTTTACGGCTTTGTTGAATTCAGCGGCCGATGTGATGGCCTTTACGCGGCTTTTGCCTCCGTTGCCCCTGACAGCGAGGTGAGAACATGAACACGTTGATGCCACGTGGAAAATGAATTGTTTACGCATGCAGCCACACATCTAAGGCCAGCAAGGCCTAGCAACCAACGAAATATAATTCCTGCACTAGGACGCTAGGCACAATTTGATGACTGCTCTTACCCCATTTTCTCGAGCTCATTGACGTCAATCACTTTCGAGGTGCGCCCCAGCCCAGCCTTCGCTCGCTTTGTGAACGGGTCAGCATCGGCTGCTGCGCCTCCTTCGCCACCTTCAGCCTTCCGTGCGGGCGCCAAACCATACGTAGGGTCTAACAGCGAGGCAAAGAAAGCACGCACGAACAAAAGCAGCGTGCCGAGAGGTGAGCGGTCCAGCTTTGCCCCGGCGCCACCCCGCACAGCCAGTGCAGCCGAGCTCGACGCTCCTATTCTGCGCTGGTCCTTCAAATTAGACACTCGCCCGCTAGCCCAAGTGCTTGATACTAGCATCGACGAGGGTCCGCCATGTTGCACAGCTAGCGCGGGTGCGAGGAGTAGGATGCACCAAGTTGAAGAAGTCCTCATGGTAGCAATGAATGTGACGATGATATTTCAGTAGTCTACAGTGTAGTTGTTGACGACGGAAGACGGAACTGATGGGACTGAGATTGATTGATTGATTGATAGTTGATAGGTTTGTGAAAATGCATGAATTGCTCCGCACTCTCTTCAGTAGAGTCTAGCCAGGAACTTTGAGCTTTACTGCTTATCAAGGGGTCGCCTAAGACGTTGGAGGCATAGAGCAGGATCCGCTTCATGCGCTTCGAGCATTTAATCTAGCTAGCCAGCGTATAACATGAACAACGACTCCCTTCCAGAGGGATTCCCGACCCTCTCTGAAGATGCCTGGAAAGTGTTAAGGCAATTACGGGAAAATCCTAACTATAAAGAGCTGCCCTCACATCGGCAGCTGAGAGATGACCCATCCTATTGTGGTGCTACTTCCAATGATTACATCACTAGCGGTCAAGACTTTCTGCATGGGCGCAAAGTAGCCTTCGCACTCTTCATGCACCGTTCATCAGGCCAAGTCAAAGGGCTTGCTCATTTCGGCTCACATACCGAGGGACCAGCTGGAATTGTACGTTACCAAAGAACAATCAAATGTTAGGGATCTTCCTAGAACTTGTCGCGGGTCTTGTGCGATTGGAGTTGTACCCTCATTAGCCAAACACGGTGAAATCAATCCCCTCTTTTTAATTTGTGTACGGTAATTATATTAAAGGTACACGGCGGAGCATTAGCAGCCTTTCTTGACGTCGCCATGGGTTTTCTGATATGGTGGGCGCCAGGCACGCGGCATGTAGCTACGGGAGAACTCAGTGTGCGCTACCGCCGCCCTGTGCCTTTGAACACCACCGTTTACGTCGAAGCAGCGGTTGACCGAATTGAAGGGCGAAAGCGCTTGTTGACGGCGTCGCTTTCGGCTATCACAGACACCGGCTCAAACGTTGCGAGTCAATTGAATGGGGATGACATTTCCATTGATGCAGCGGCTGTTTTTGCGAAGGGTGGCTCAGTCTATTTTCAGCTTGAAACGGATCCTGCAAAAGAGAAACCTGGAAGTAGAAACTTAGGGCCAGGCAAACTTCCAAGCAAGCTCTAGCTAGAGAAACGGATCTGCATATTAATTGCATATTAGTGTGCACAGTTGATGTCGCATAAGAGGGACTGAATTCCATATCGAATTCATCCATGAAGGCCTTAATAATTTGAAATATCTTTCCTGTTCGAATTCGAGTACGTAATTTAATTTCACTGATATTGATGCAATGCAATGGAAGCCTTCGGGAAACCATTTTATTTAAGGCCCAATGCAGCTCGCTATGCCCATGCCTTTCTGAATGCTAGTCATCGGGCTCAGAGAACTACAGGAAGCATCTAGGAAGTCTAACAACAGGAGCTTGGCAGACAACTATATACCGTAATTCGGGGTTCTTAGATTTTGACGATAGACAGTACAATCAGCCAGTTGCTTGTTAGTTGCTTATTTGCATTTACATAGATTCGAGAAGCGCAGTTTAGGCGCAAGGTTTTCATTTACACCAAAAGAGCCAAGTTTTTAGAGCTTGCGCTTTGTTGAGTAAACCAGGTATCGCTTTGCAGGTCTCCGAGAGCTCCCGTGCCAAAAGTGCTACCTTCTGAGTTGAAACCCACTTCTGCAGCAGCTGCAGTGAAGCGCCAAGCACGAGAGTGGTTGGCAGCAGCTGGTACGTAGTACGCGAAGGCTGCCCCAACACCACTCCCAGGCGAGTCCTCGTCGTTGGGAGCTGCTTGATTCAACGAATCTCCGTAACTGCTACTGCGAGCACGAGTAGGAGTAGGCAGAGACAGAGGAGCAGAGCAACCCGAGTGCGGTGGCACCACTTTGATTTCGGTGGACCACGCCAGCACCTCCACCCGCCTTCCATCATTACCAATTCCCCCTGTAGTGCAACCACCCGCCAAAGGGGGTAAAGCGAGCGCGCCTGATGGGTTGTAGCTGGCGCCACTGCTATGACTGCTGGACTGGTGGTTGTCGTGGTGAGGAAGTGGCGACGGTGGCTGGCAATGACAAGGAAGAAGAAGAGGAGTGGAGAGAGAGAACGAAAGGAAAGAAGGATGGGCAATTTATAATATTGCGAATGCGTTGTGAGTAGAACATCTTTAAATCTTGAAGGCCTCTTGTAAAATAATTTAAGTGTGATGGGAAGAAAAATAGATAGGCACAAGGAAGACTGGAAAGTGGCAGCGCGGGTGTATTCCAAACCTCAGTTGCAATCGTGAATTCAAAGGTAAGCTGATAAGACAGCGAGACTAAGCCCGCCAGCTTGAAAGAGAGGGGCGCGTCAAGCGGAACGTGCAGCAAAAAGGAGCAAGATCGCGCATGGTATGTGAAGCTGGAGAGAAGAGGGAAAGAAAGGAAAGTTGCACGAATACAGAAAGGAAAAGGCAATGAGAGTTGAACGGGATCAAAGTGACGAAATGAAGCGAAGTGCTAGGCAAGCAGCAGCATCCAAATTGACTTTTTCAAGGAATATTCGCCTACAAAGCGCCTGCACTCACAATCAAACAGCGGAGAAGTATGGGTGTATGCATAGGAAATGTTCAATGGCAAAAAGAGACACATTTGACGAAATGCACAAGAGGTCAAACTCACCAGTGTGCTGTGTCAATGATCGTGTCGTAAGAAGCACCGCGGGTGTTTGACGAAGCATCTTTGCTCCCACTACTGCTGCTGCTGCCGGTATAAGACTCGCGAACAATGAGCGCTGCTGCCACCTTTATGACGAAAAGGGGGGGTGAAATCGAGAATGACCCGGCAACAATTGCACAAGAATTATGACGTGAAAGACTGCACACCTGTAGGCATTTGTTCATTTCAGCAGCTGCTCTTGCCGGGCCGCTACTGTCTCCACCTTCTTGTTCTGCTGCACTGACGGCAGATGCATGAGCGTTACCCTTGCCAAAGTCTAAGGTAACCTTTCAAGAGCAACGCCCGAAACAAAAGAAGACGATAGCCAAGCAACACGAGTTCAAATTGAAAGAGAATCAAAAGTCGTTTCTCCATAATTCTATGACATGCTGTACCTAATTTTACAAAGTTCAAATGTCTTGATAGTGCTTGTGGTGTACAGTCTACACTACTGCTTGTGTTGCAAGTCAATGAAAAGCAAAAAAAGAGAGAGAGAGGGGTGTGACCTGAAGGGAGGCGCCAGGGGTGACGTCGCAGCGCGGCAAGGACACTGTGCAGCAAGTCGAAGGCTTCGGTGTGCCGTGCCGAATGGTAAACAAGGTGGGCGCTCTTGCGTCGTGCCCATGGCTGCTGTCACAACCACTTTTGCTGCTGCCATTGCTTCCGTTGCTAAGGCTACTTCTATCTTTTGTAGCAGAAAAGGAGCCAGCATCGTCGCGCAAACGGAAGCGGTTCATGAGATCCAACGGCTCTGTTGACACTGAAGGCAGTTGCTCGTTTACGACCTGGTTGGAGTGTGCGACAAGGTGCTCGTTGAGGGTGGCAAGGTGCACATGTGACAAGTCCACAGACTTGACACCACCACTAATATTGATGCCGCTGCTGCTGCTGCCGCTACTGCTGCTGTGACTGCTGTGACTGCTGGTGGTTGCGGTGCCGTCACCGTTGCCTCGACCGCTGGCGAGCACAGTGAGCGGCAAATGAAGGTGGGTATAAGAAGCAGAAGAACTTTGAGCCTGGCCAGCGGATGAATCATGGATCCCAAGGGGAGGCGCTCCAGGCGGCGATCGCACCTACGCAAGTCAATAGAAAAAGATGAGCCGTCAAATAGAACGATAAGTGAATAATTTCAAAATAACTTCATTCAAAGATGACAACTAAAGCATAAAAATGCCAATATACATGCATGTACCGTGAGCGTTGCCATGTAAAACACTCGAGCTCCGAGGCCTCGGAAAGTCGGCAACATGGCACTCGGCAGCGCCACTACAAAGGAACGACGCCAGGTGCGCTGCCCTCGCTCACGCTGCTCTTGCACTGGCTGCGGCTGCGGCTGTGCTGGTGGCTGCACGGGCAGAGCAATGCCAGCAGCTACGGACGCAGGCGGCGTGGTGAATATGCAGGCAATGTTTGGGTTTGAAAATTCAGCGAAGGCTGGCATCACAGACACCTGTTCACATACGCACACGCCAACACACTCACACGCCAAATCTTACGCACATACGCACGCACCCAAACATGAAAAAGCATCCGACAACGGAAATGAGTCGGGACCTATGTAAGTCGGCGCGGGATGCGGATACTTCCACTAAAATAATCAAAATATCATATAGAAGTGGTAAATTCAGCCCAGCATTCCATCAACGTGTGCACCTTCGAAGCGCCGTCAACAGCAGCGGCAGCCTGGCCCCAAATCTAAGAAGTGTGTGTGCACACACAAGAAACAAAAAAGTTGATGTAGAGATTGTGCCGTCAGACAAAATAAAACACAAGATGCTAGCTATTTGTGTGAGCATGATATTGAATAGACTCAGAATGGTAAAAACACTAGTACTGTACTTGTGCATACGAATGTTTCGCATACCTTGCGTACGGGCGCGGGCAGTTGAACCCAGCGAGGATCAATCCGCAAGTGACCGTGAAGCCGCAACTCGAGGCAAGCTTCGAGGAGTGTGGCCTCGTCCTAACAAATAGTTTCACAAATTTTAGAGTCAAAAGAAACAGGTAATAATGGAAGATTTGGTGAAGAGAAGGTATGTGAATTGGTGCTTTAGCAGCAAGACCTTATTTTGAGTGTAAGCTTCAGCAGCAAAGCTAGCCAGTGCTACAATTACTAAACTTCAGAGCAATTATTAGCTAGTATTTCCACTCTGATGCCAACGCTAGGATCTCATAAGCTAACCGCATCGATTTCGTCGTCGCAAGAAAGCTCAACGGTGCCTTGAACGATGTCCCCAGCGCAATACACAGCTGAGCTCAAGCTCACCGAAACCACAAAAGCTCTGGTCTTCCGTGGGCTATGAGTTGGCGACGCCCATAGAAAATTCAACATAGCTTCTTCACGTGATTGATCTCTGTATGTAACAATATTGGACTTCGTAAAGCACGACTCCGGATAATGATACCCAGTAGCTAGAGTGCCTTCCTAGCTAGAGAGCAGCTCATATGCGGTAGTACGCAGTACACACGATAATTCGATTTTGATACCACAATTTGCGTACGGTGATGGAACCCACACGACTTATCTTCAACGATATATTGAGAAGTCAGTCTAGGAATAGTGCTGGTTCCTCTGAGTAATAGAGAAGTCTAGCAATAGTATTCGCGGCTACATCTTATAATTTTAAAAAAATCGTCTGCATTGTCTCGCGTGTCATGCTCGCGACTCACGACTCGCGAACGACGTCGTTACAGAGGGTGGATTCAGACCAATACCCTTTGCCAATACTTTCTTGTCGAGCTGTCGTCGTCGCGTCGTCTCACCAGAAGAATGTCTCAGAAGTCAGAAAATCAGAGAAGGACTCTTGAATCTTGAAGCCGCTAGTGTGTAAGTATAGCCTCGCAGCAAGAGCTAGATAGAGAAGACATACGAGTGGATACATAAATTACGGGCATATTTGATTATGAGCTCGAACGCGTTCAAGAAGGAACCAGCCGAAGAAGATATGCGCGCCCTAGCACAGGTAATACAGAGATACTCAGTAGGTGTTTTTAAAAAATAAGGCCGTGCGATTTAGACACTGGCTTACTCCTGATAGCGCCCTCATTCACCACAGCAAGAATGTTTTTATCCATTATGTAACCCTTGTAGCTAGGAGAAGCTTATATGATCAGGCGAACACACCTAGTAGCATTTAAACGATTTAAACCCTTGATGAACAGGTGCAAGCAGCCATGATGATTGCAGCAAAGGACCCCAAGACCCTCGAAGGGTGGACGCACGCGAGCGCTGATAGCAGCAGCAGCAGCAGCAGCAGCAGCGAGGGCGAACTGGCACGAGCAGAGTGTGAAGGGCTGAAGAAAGAGAACGCTAGGCTAGTAGCACTTGTGGCTGACCTACGACAACAGCTCGACGACGTGACTGGTTTAGCCTCTCGGATGATGGCTGCCGAAAAAAACGCTGGTGCTTCAGGTGTCCCTGCGTTGACATATGAAGTAGCAGAAGTTAAAAAAGGCAGAGGTGGTGGTATTGGGCCAGGATTAGTCTCGAATGGGCTGTCCTGGGTGAATCCTTGGGTGACCGAAGGCGACGGCCGATTTTGCCAGCGAGTCACCGCCACCATTCCCAACGCCCATTTAGGCTTCAACGTGCTCTGCACGAGGCTACATCCGGGCTTCTTGGGCGCCTCCGGTCGCAATGGAGCAACGAGTGACTTGGTCGCGTCGGGGGGCGCTGACAAAACCGTGCGCGTGCACAACTGGCGCTTCTTTGCAGTGGCGGCGGCGACTGGTGCTGGTGCTGCTAAAACAGACGCTGACTCAGTTTCTCAGTCGAATGCCAGCTCGCTGTCGTCCATGCCTGCCAGCCTCGCTTGCTCCGCTCCACCTCTGTGCTTGGAGTGGCAGCCTGTTCCTAGCACTGGTGGGTCTTCGTCAGCGGCAGCATCTGCTGCTGGGAGTTCACTGGTGGAGGCAAAAGCAGAGCCGCTTTTGGCCATTGCTTGCATGGACGGCACACTGGGATTAGCGAGACTCGAACAACAACAACAACAACGAGAACATCAAGAGGGCGCAGGTCCGCTGTCTTTGGAGTGGGTGTTTGAAATGAGCGCCAGCAGCAGTGGGGGCCACAAGAAGCACGTGAACGCAATGCAGTGGAGCCCAGACGGTGCTTTCCTCTGCACTGCCAGCGCAGACCGGGCGGTAAAACTGTGGCGCTTTGACCCTAAAGCCGCTGGTGCTGGTGCAGCAGGTGCTGAGATTGCGTTGGCGTGTGTGAAATCGTGGCATTTGGACTCTGCAGTTGAGGCACTGTGCTTTTTGCCACAGCGCTGCTTTGCCACCACTGCACCGCCGACTGCTGCTGCTGCTGCTGCTGCTGGTACTGGTACTGGTTCTGACAGCAGCATTGGCAAAGGTGGCTCCGGCACCTTAGTGCTCGCTCCTCGCGGTTACCATTCGCTCATTTACGTGGACCCAATTTCACTCGAAGAAACTGAGGTGCGTTGCCTCACAAGAGAGACAGTGAGAGAGAGAGATAATTCATGGACTCAGTTCCCTGAGCATTCTTCGCACAAATTATACTGGCGTATATGCGTGATCTCGATGAGTGTAACGCCCGAATTTTCATAGAAGTAATCTGCAGCGCAGGCTCTCACATTTCGTGCGGTACACGTGCGCGCGCCATCACGTTCTCTTGATCCTTCTCTCTCCTCCCCTACCTTTAACCCCCCCTCCCCCCACCAGGTCCCTTTGAACGCTGCTTCGTGGGACCGCCACGTATCTTTCAACGTGCTGCATTTAACGCCCTCGCCCGACGGAGCCCACTTGCTCGCCGCCACCGACGCCAACCGCCACATCGTCTACCCTGCCGGCTCCAACAAACACGCTCGCTTGCTGGTGTGGGCTTGCAAACTATGCTTATAACACCTGCTTTCATGACCAAGAACAATTTTCAGCAGCTCTTGCAATTTTTTTCATTTGCCTGAGCTCGTACCGTCTCAACATTTTAACCATAATTCTTTTTTCTTCAAGCTCCCCTTGGCATACTTATTTACCTCGTTACCGCTTGATTTCTCATCATTTTTATGTTTTTTTTTCCTCCCGGCGCATCTCGCACCACGTGCGCCTCCTCTTCCTCCTGTAGGTGGGGCATGCCGCGGACGAGTTCTCGAAACCCCGCGCTGCGTGGGACCCGTCGGGCCGTTACGTGCTGTCCAACAGCCAAGCGGAAGGCTTGCACCAGGTGCTGGTGTGGTGCCTGGCGCAGGAGAAAGTGGTGTGCAGGCTGGGCGGCTCTTCTTCTTCATCTGGGTGAGTATATAAGCAGTGAAGGATGGAAAAAGTGGTTGACTTTTTCAGACTGGACTTTTTTTTTGAAGGGGGTGGTCGACATTTCTATGTTTTTGTTAGTGTGCGCAAAGCACAGGTATTGTCACAATTTCCTCTTGTCGCACTTACTACCGCACAGAGATTTTTCAATGTGCATTTTTTAAAATGCATCACCCCCCCCCCTCCTGTCCTCCCTTGACATTCCTCAGAAGCGAAGGCCACTCTGGCGCCGTTCGAGACGTACACCACCACCCCACCTGCAGCCTGCTCGCGACTGCCAGCTACGACCACAGCGTGAAGATTTGGG
>Ga0307982_1002853_pt1 | contig 13844 bp, 10 predicted proteins | sample OrgLakmetagen989_FD_201847 | JGI IMG/M metagenome (GOLD analysis project Ga0307982, IMG submission 201847) | Saline water microbial communities from Organic Lake, Antarctica - #989 | ecosystem: Environmental > Aquatic > Non-marine Saline and Alkaline > Saline | place: Antarctica: Organic Lake...
ACTATTTATACATATTAAAATAAAAAATAAAAATAAAAATAATTTAATTCATCTAGAACTATTTATACATATTAAAATAGAAAATAAAAATAAAAATAATTTAATTCATCTAGAACTATTTATACATATTAAAATAGAAAATAAAAAATAAAAATAATTTAATTCATCTAGAACTATTTATACATGTTAAAATAGAAAATAAAAATAAAACTAATTTAATTCATCTAGAACTATTTATACATATTAAAATAAAAAATAAAAATAAAAATAATTTAATTCATCTAGAACTATTTATACATATTAAAATAGAAAATAAAAATAAAAATAATTTAATTCATCTAGAACTATTTATACATGTTAAAATAAAAAATAAAAATAATTTAATTCATCTAGAACTATTTATACATATTAAAATAGAAAATAAAAATAAAACTAATTTAATTCATCTAGAACTATTTATACATATTAAAATAAAAAATAAAAATAAAAATAATTTAATTCATCTAGAACTATTTATACATGTTAAAATAAAAAATAAAAATAAAAATAATTTAATTCATCTAGAACTATTTATACATGTTAAAATATAAAAATAAGAATATAAAAATAAAACTAAAAAATACGAATATAAATATAAAAAATAAAAAATAAAAATATAATATTTATGGATAAATAAATGGTGTATTTGGTTTTGGTAATAATGAAGAATTTAATATATCATTTTCAATATCACTATATACAATATTAGCATTTGTTAAATATCTATTTTTGATATTTTCACCACTATATTTATCAGATAATTGAGGTATTACCATATTCATGCTATAAAATGGATTATTTGGTTCAGTTTTCCAATCATATTTTAATACATTTTCTAGTTCAGTTTCTCCACATTTAGTTGTATCTATACATAATCCTTCGTAATTATTAAAAAAAGGTATTTTAGTAATAACTATGTATATAATTAAAATTATAAATAGTAATATAATTAATTCTTTCATTTATATGATTAATGTAATATTTTATTTTAATATTTTATTTTAATATTATATTTTAATTAACTATTATAATTAAAAATAATTTAATTAACTATGTTTATACTTTATTTTTCATAAATATATAGTATTGAATCTATTTTTTTTAATAGATTAATTAAATTATCAATACGTTTTTTATTAATATTTTGTTTTTCTAGACATAAATATGTAATAGTTATAATTATATTTAAATTTGTATCTTCTATATTATATTCAGTATTATTTCCATTATTATTTATAGTATAATTTTCTTTATCATTTGGCATAATAATAATTTTAATATTTATATCATCATTTGTAAATATAATAGATATGTAATTGAAATTATTATATGTGTAAAATTGATTAATATTATAGTAATCATTTTTATTTATTTTTTCAATATCATAAATATTCCAATTTTGAATTTCATTTATAGAAATAATATTTTCATAATAATATTTGTTTTTAAATATTGTATTATTAGTATTATCTTTGTCTATATAATTATTTATAAATCTATATTTATAAAAATCTTTATTATTAAATATATTAAATAATAAATCTACATTTATTGTTTCTTCTAGAAGATTATAATTAATTATTTTTTTATCTAGATTTATATTATTACTCTCATCTACTATATTTATTTTTTTTAATTTAAATAATTGCATCATATTGAAAATTAAACCCTTAAATTGTATAACATCTAAATTCACATATTTATTAAATTTTTTATGTGTTAATTTTTTTAATCTACTTGTATTATGTAAATCTACTAATAAATTTTTTAATTGTATATACTCCATAACCTAAAATATTAATATTACTATAAAATATTTACAATTAATTTAATACTTAATTTTATTAGTTTTAAATCAATTTTATTATTTTTACATCAATTTTATTTATTTTATTAGTTTTACATCAATTTTATTAGTTTTACATCAATTTTATTAATTTTTACATTAATTTTATTAGTTTTACATCAATTTTATTAATTTTTACATTAATTTTATTAGTTTACATCAATTTTATTAGTTTACATCAATTTTATTAGTTTTACATCAATTTTATTAATTTTACATCAATTTTATTAGTTTACATTAATTTTATTAGTGTTACATCAATTTTATTAATTTTTAAATTAATTTTATTAGTTTTACATCAATTTTATTAGTGTTACAACAATTTTATTAGTGTTACATTAATTTAATATAAATAAATAAGTTATTAATATTAGTTTATATATGTATAAAAATATAATAAAATAATAAAATTAATAAAATTGATTTTTTATAATATTATTATTAATAATATTGATATATTTTTAATTTTTACCTTATTTAATAACTTAAAAATTCATTTTATTTAGTATTTTATAGTAAAAATGACTAAATTAGATATAAATTATATATTACTTACAAATAATGTTAATATAGATAATACAGATAATACATGTAATTATAAAATTACAAATAAAATATTAACAATACCTAAGCAAACAATTACTAAATTTTTAAATAAATACAATGAAGATTTTAATAATAATAAACAATCTATTGCTAAGTATAATATAATTTGGATTGATATTTTAAACAATTTAATATTAAAAAAATATATTGATGAACAAAAAAAAAATAAAATATATGTTCTAAAAAAAACACATCAATTAAAAATTAATCAAAATAGAAATAAATGCAAATATTTATTTATATGTCAATACAATGAAGAACCAACTAACCAAATTACTATTAAATATAAAAATATTAATTTTACAACAAAATCATATCCTAATATAATATTATTTGATTTTAATATTGATAAATATAAAAATAAACTAATTTTAGTTTCTAATACATTAAAAACTAATGATATTACATTTATTAAACAAACATCAACTAATCCTGATAATCCAACGGATAATGATAACTCAAATGATAATGACGATTCAAATGATAATGACGATTCAAATGATAATGACGATTCAAATGATAATGACGATTCAAATGATAATGACGATTCAAATGATAATGACGATTCAAATGATAATGATGAATCAACTGATAATGAGAACTCAACTAATAATGAGAACTCAACTAATAATGACGACTTAAATGATAATAAGAAATCAAATGATAATAAGAAATCAAATAATAATGATGAAAATGATAAATTGGCTAAAATTAATAATTTAATTAATATTTTAGATAATAATGAAGATTTAAATAATAAAGTTAATTTTAATTTGAAAGATAATAATAAAAATATAGACAATAAAAATAAAGAAAATAATGAAGATAATGAAGATAATGAAGATAATGAAGATACAGAAGATAATGAAGATTTAGAAGATGATGAAGATTTAGAAGATGATGATATTAATGATATTAAACCTAAAAATAATATAATAAAAGATGATGAGGATGATGATGAGGAAGATGAGGATGAAGAAGAAGATGAGGAAGAAGATGATGAAGATGAGGAAGATGAAGAAGATGATGATGATGATGAAGATGATGAAGATGATGAAGATAATGTTAAAGTAGTTACTAAAAAAATTATGGTTAAAAAACCATCTATTTTAGATAAAAAACATATTGAAATTAAGCCTGTTAAAAAACGTAAAGGTAGAGGTAAATCTGTTAAAAACATGGCAAAAATTATTAATATAAGTGATATATTAAAAATAAGTAAATGGAATGATAGTTTAATGGAAATAGAAATGTTATCTGATATAAGAAAAAAATCAATTAAATTATTGGAAAATTATGGTAAATTAGAACCAAAAGAATGTATTAAATGTGAATTTAGTATATTTAATTATTCAATTACAAAATGTAATGAAAATAATTCTTTTCCGCATTGGGAGAATAAATTATTTAAAATTATTTACCTAGATAAAATTAAATCAATTGTATCAAATCTATCTGATAAATTTGGTGTAAATAATAAATATATTAAAACATTAATTAAAAAAAAAAATATGTCATGGGATAAATTAATTAATTTACCTTATTATAAATTAAATCCAACTTTATGGCAACCTATTATTGATGAAAAAATAATGAAAGAACAAATTAAACGTAATTTACTTGAAGCACAAATTACTGACCAATTTTGTTGTCGTAAATGTAAAAAATACAGATGCACTTATTTTGAATTACAAACTAGAAGTGCTGATGAACCTATGACAACTTTTATTACCTGTATTGAATGTGGTAATAAATGGAAAGAAAACTAATTATTTTAATTACTTATTTTACTTATTTAATTAAATTTTTATTATTTATTTTATTAAATTAATATAAACTTTATACATATTAACCAAACATTTACATTTTTTAATTTGTAAAATAGTTAAATTGAAAAATATTAAAAATATACAAATTATAGATTAAAAAATTACAAATTATAGATTAAAAAATTACAAATTATAGATTAAAAAATTACAAATTATAAACTTGGTGCACCAACACCCATATCTTGCATACCAGAACCTGCTAAACCTAGATTTGGTGGATTTGCATACCATTCTGGACCAGGGCAATTATTTGTTGAACTAAAATTATTAGCGTATTTTCTTCCTGCATCTGGAACATTAACAGGACCACAACCTGCTAATGAACTAAAACCACCACCTGCTTGTTTAGATTTAGTAGGACCGTTTTTTAATTCATTTTCTGTAATAAGCCGAGCCATAGGTCTAGAAGCATGAAAATTAGTAATTAATTTATCAGAAGTTATATCATGGTTATCACGTGCAACTTTAATTAATAACATTAAATTTTTTTTCATATCACCTTTTTTACCACCCATTTGTTCTACAATAGGTGCTTGTATATTTTCAGCTTTTTTAACTTTGTTTTTACTACCACCTGATAATTCATATGTTTGTGTTTTAAAATTACTATTAATAGTATTTTGTGCAGGTAAATGCATTTGATTTTTGTATCCATTTACATCAGCATCAAATGTAGTTGCTTCCATTACTCGTTGACTGGCTAACGAACCACCTTTTTTATTAGATTTTCTAGATTGTTTGGATTTTCTAGATTGTTTAGATTTTTTTCCGCTTTTTCTAGGCATTTATTAATTATGTGATTATAAATATATTAAATTTATTTTTTTATTTATATATTAGTATTATTTATTAGTATTATATATTTTTATTAATTAATTATATTAATTTAATAAAATAAAATCAAAACAAAATAAAAAACTAAAATAAATAAAAAAATAATTAATCTAGATTAATTTAATAAAATAAAATCAAAACAAAATAAAAAACTAAAATAAAAAAAAAAATAATTAATCTAGATTAATTTAATAAAAATAAAATCAAAAAAAAAAAAAAACTAAAAACTAAAATAAAAAACTAAAATAAATAAAAAAATAATTAATCTAGATTAATTTAATAAAATAAAATCAAATAAAAAAACTAAAATAAATAAAAAAATAATTAATCTAGATTAATTTAATAAAACTAAAATAAAAACTAAAAACTAAAATAAAATAAAATAAATAATAAATAATAAAAAAATAATTAATCTAGATTAATTTAATAAAAATAAAAACTAAAATAAACTAAAAACTAAAAACTAAAATAAATAATTAATCTAGATTAATTTAATAAAAATAAAAACTAAAATAAAAACTAAAAACTAAAATAAATAATAAAATAATTAATAAAATAAATAATCTAGATTAATTTAATAAAACTAAAATAAAAACTAAAAACTAAAAACTAAAAACTAAAATAAATAATAAAATAATTAATAAAATAATTAATCTAGATTAATTTAATAAACCAAATAAAAACTAAAATAAAAACTAAAAACTAAAAACAAAAATAAATAATAAAATAATTAATCTAGATTAATTTAATAAACCAAATAAAAACAAAACTAAAAATAAAAATAAATAATAAAATAATTAATTAATCTAGATTAATTTAATAAACCAAATAAACAAAAATAAAAATAAATAATAAAATAATTAATTTATATTAAACTAGATTAACAATAAATATTTTATAGTCTTTATCTTTAATAGCTTTATAATTATGTAAATGCAATGATGATTTAGATAATTTAGATAATTTCGATGAGTTAGATGAGTTAGATAATTTATTTGAATAATAATCATTATATTCAGTTGTTTGTATTTTTTTATCATTTATAATGATAATATTTTTTTTAATATTAGTTATATGTTGTTTATTAGTAATATATTTTAAATATAATTCCAATATTGGTAATAATATTGAGCTATATGAATCATCTATATTATTCATATTTAAATCTTTTTTTTTATATTTTAAATACATATATAATTCATTAATATTGTCATCTATTATAATATGTTTATATATTGTATAATCTAAATTTTTAAATTTATAATCTAAATATTCTAAATTTTTATAATATGGTTCTTTTTGTATATTTTTTTGTATTTCATGTAAAGTAAAATCATCTATTTTTCCAATAAGAGTATTAATTATAGTACTCATAAATTCATTTAACATAAAGTTATAAAAATAATCGTAATCATCAATTAAACCTTTATATTTAGTTTCATATTTTTTAATTATTTTATTCATTTTAAAATATATATTTTTAACATTATTAGGATCTGTTTTATTTTTAAATTCAATAAAATTACCTTTATCTATACTATAATTATAAATATCTTTTTCAAATTCATATCTAGCATTAAATATAATAATATTTGCTTTAATATTTTCTTTTTCATCATTTACATTTATGTTTTTAACAGTTTTATAATTATCTTTACTTGTATAATTATAATATAATTTATTATTATCTGATTCTGATTCAGATTCAGATTCAGATTTAGATTTAGATTCAGATTTAGATTTAGATTCAGATTTTGTTTTTTCTACTGGAATATTTTCTTGTTTAAAATAAGTATTTATTTTTCGTTTAATATTTGCATCATCTATATTTATATATATTTTTAAATAGTGAATAATATAATTTATAATTGTAGGCTTATCATATGGTAATTCTTTTTTTAATTTATCAATTTCAACTTTTATATTAGAATGTAATTTAATTATTTTATATAAATTATAAGGTAAATATTCATGTAATGGTGACATTTGTTTATGCATATATAGACTAATTTCATTTTTTATATAATATAATATATTTTCTTTAATATTTTTATCAATAGTTTTAGAAGAATTACATACATTTTCAATTTCTTTATATATAAATCCATACATAAAACCACCACAAATCTTATTATCATAAGTTTCAGTATATTTATTCATTAAAGAATTTATATTTTGTCTAACATTTATTTTTATATCGTCTTTTTCACCTTTTTTAAAACTATTAAAGTTAATTTTTTTAATATCATTTATAATAGTTTTTTCGAATTCAATTCTTGCATCATATAAATTAATATTAAATTTTAAATTATCAATAAACGGTTTTTTTAATAGTTTTTTAATATTTTTATAATCAAGTTTTATCATTTTTTTAATATTTAATATTTATTTATATTTATATTATATATTAATATTTATATTTATATTTATATTTATATTTATATTTAATATTTATATTTATATTTTTTATATTTAATTATATAATTACACAATTTAATTATCTAGTTGTGTAATCGAATCATCTAGTTGTGTCCCTTTATCATCTAGTTGTGTCCCTTTATCATCTAGTTGTGTAATCGGGTTATCTAGTTGTGTAATTGGTTTATCTAGTTGTGTAATTGGTTTATCTAGTTGTATCCCTTTATTATCTAGTTGTATCCCTTTATTATCTAGTTGTGTCATCGGATTATCTAGTTGTGTAATAGGATTATCTAGTTGTGTAATAGGATTATCTAGTTGTGTAATTGGGTTATTAAATAATTAAAACAAAAAAAATATAAAACTATTAATTATAATAAATTATTATTCAGATTTATTAGTCCAATGGGTAACACAGTTATTACAAATATATAAAATTTGTAATTTTACTTTATCTAGTGTTAAATATATAATATCGTTTTTATCAGGTTCTTTATTACTAATACATTCTGAATTAGGACATGGAATATTGTTAATATGTGGCATTGTTGGGTCATATCTTAATAATTCTTTTTTTCCAGCATAATATCTAACTTTATCAATATTTTCAGGGTTATTATATATACTTTGTTGTTTAGATGATGTTAAGTTATTATTTATATTTGTTTTACTATATGAACAATTACGACAATTATAGGTAGAAATAATTTTATTATTGCTATCTTTTTCAATTTTTAAAAATAAATAATTATTACAATCTGGACAAAATTTCATTATTTTTATTTATTACTTTTAATATATTATACTTTAAAATGTAAAATCAATTTTATTATTATATTTTATTTTTTAAATTAGAAAACAAATATTCAAATATATTATAAATTATAATTAAAAGTATTTTTAAAATTAGAAAACAAATATTCAAATATATTATAAATTATAATTAAAAGTATTTTTAAAATTAGAAAACAAATATTCAAATATATTATAAATTATAATTAAATAGAATTATAAATTTTATAATTAAATAGAATTATAAATTATAATAGAATTATAAATTAATATGAATAATAATAAAACATATTTAGAAACAACTTTAGATTTTTTTAAATCTAAACCTAAAAATAATAATTCATTAAATAATAATAAAAGCATAAATAAATTAAATAGTAAAGAAAGTAATAATATAGGTATAGGTTATAAAGTTAAATCATTATTAGAAGATGAATTTAATAGTTTAGCATTATTTGTATTATTAGTAATATTATTATTACTTGTATATTTATTATATAGAAATACATTTTACAAATTATCAGAATCTGTTAAATCTAAAGTTCAACATTACAAAAAATTAAGTAAAATTAATCCAAATATAGAAATATGTAGTCAACTAGATATAACTAATCAATATAGATTATGTGATTACTATATTTCATCTAGTTATAACACTCCATGTATTGGTAATCCACATTTTGATTACATAGATGAAGAAATGTATGCTAAAGTTCTCAATTCTGGTGCTAGATATATTCAATTACCAATTTCTGGACTTAGTGTTAAATATGATACTGAACCAGTTGTAGCCACATCTGAAAGAGGTAAAAATTTAATTACATCTTTAAATACATTAGAATTAAGAAAAGTATTAAGTGTTATACGTAGTAATGCATTTAAATATGTAAAAAGTGTAAATATAAATTCAGATACTGGAGAAGATATAATAGGTTTAGCATCTTCTAATTATCCATTAATAATTCATTTAGAAATTAATACAAATAATGTAGAAGTAATGAATAAGGCATTTACTGATATAAAAGATATTTTAGGTAGATATATATTATCACCTAGCAAGTATTATAATTATCCAATATCATTAGAAAAACTATGTAAATTAAATAATAAGATATTATTATTTGCAACAGGTGAATATGAAACAAGTTTATTAAAAAAAATAGTAATACCAACAAAATATTGTTTTAGACATTTAACAATTGAAGATATAGAAGATGATAATAAAGATGATTTAACATCCACACAATTAAATAATTATTTTTCACAAAATATTAGTTTTATAAATCAAAAAAATACATATAAAAATTTAGAAATAATAAGAAATAATCTAGATAAAATACTTATATCTGGAATTGATAATCCGAATGATAATACTACTTCTAAATTACTAGATGATTTATTTACTAATAAATCTAATCAATCTAATCAATCTAATCAATCTAATCAATCTAATAAATCTAATCAATCTAATCAATTTAAAAATCTAGCTGGAGAAACTGATTTATTTACTATATTTAATATGATTGGTATTACATTAATAGAACCTATGACACAAAACGCATCTATTAGCATTAATCCTAATCCATTTTTAGCATTTTCATTAGGTTGTCAATTAATACCTATGAATTTTCATATAATAGACGATATAATGAATACTTATATAAATATATTTGCTACATCTTCATTTATTCTTAAACCAAGTGGTCTACGTTTAGCATTAAATGAAGAACAAGTAGAGGATTTATTAACTAAATATGGTTCAATTTCATTAAATATAGATAAATTAAATATTATACCTGATTTTATATTTAAATTAAATAATGAATATATTATATTACAAGAACAAGCAAGTAATGATAAAATAATGTCATCTTTAAAAGGTGGGTTTATTACATTTATTAGTCCAAAAACTAATAATAAAGGTTTATTACAAGATATTACATTAAATAATGTGTTTAAAGTAGTTCCATCACCTTTATCAAATAGAAATGATTGTATAATGCTAGTTAACAATGAAAATTTAGCTATAACATTATCTAAGGATTTTAAAATAAGTAATAATCAAGTATCATTACAACCTATTAGAAAAACAATTAATGAATTAAAATATCAAACTTTTTATCCAGAAGTAGGTTTAATACTAGAAGAACAAGGATTATTACAACAACAACAAAAAGTAAAACTTTATGTTTCATTTAGAGTTTATAATGAAGTATTAGAAGGTTTAGTAAATGATAAAAATACAAATACTAGTAGTAATACTTTCTATCTAGCATTTGAAAAAAATAAATTAAAAGTATTAAATAAAATGCAAGATAATATTAAATTATGTAGTTTTTCATATCAAAAAGTTAATAGTAAAAGAAATATACAATTTAGACAATCTATTTATGGTGGTATTATGGTTAATAAATTAAGTAATGTAATATATTATTCTAAAAAAACTAATTTAAATAATGCATATAAATTTGATTATATTAACTATACTGGAAATATAAAAAATAAATTATCTAATAATATATCTAAATCTTTTAATTCTATCATATTAAGATTAAATAATGGTAATTTAATATCCTCTAAAAATAACTCACTATATGTAAATGATAATACACAAAATAGTATAGAAAAAGAACATATATTTTATATTGGTAAAGAAAATATTAAAGACGATGACCATATAATTATGAATTATTCTGGTATGATTCTAGGTGTTAATAAAAATAAAACTATTGAATTTATGAATGAAAACAATACTTATCTATCAAATAGTAAATATTTTGAAATCAAATACTCATTTGATAGATTTCAAATTTAAATTTGTTTTATTTGATTGTATTATTTGATTGTATTATTTTATTTTATTATTTTTTATAATATTAATTTACACATAATTGTATTATTTTTTATAATATTAATTTACACATAATTGTATTATTTTTTATAATATTAATTTACACATAATTTATAGGATGTTGAATAACCAACAATGGGATTACAACTATTAACTTTAACAACTTGTCCTATTCTGAGTCCTAAAAATTTAGCCATTGGATCTTGTATTAAAATTTTATGTAAATTAGTTTTATTTATATTATATTTATTACAAACATCTTCAACTTCATTATCATTTAAAATAATATGTTTTGGAACAAATGAATGTTTACTAATATTGATTAATAAATTTTCTAATCCAAAAACTTGAACAAATTTATCTTGAATTCTGAATTCTTCACAAAATGTATAAACCGTATTATAATAATTATTTGGTTTTGGTAATATTGCATTTACTACTAATATTATTAAAGTATCTTCTTTTTTTAATTTATGTTCATTAAACATAGAAGCAACTAATAGTTTTAATTTACCAGAATTTTTAAATTTTTCATCTAAACGATATTTAACAATTATTTGTGAATCGTCTTTATTTTTAACACTTATATCTAATGGACTTAATTCATGAATTGTACTAAATTTTCCTTGTTCATGTTTATCATGATAACTAGCTAATATATCATAACTTATATTTCTATATGATTTAGTATTATATTTACGATTTTCTAACATATCTAATAAATTTTCACGAGATCTATAAATATAATCTAATAATCGTTTTTTATCATTAATTGACATTTTTTATAATATTAAAAAGTATAAGTTAAATATTATTAAAGTTATTTTATATTATTTATAGAAATTTATTATAAAAATTATAATTATAAAAACAATTTTAAAATAATTTATTTTAATTTTTAATCTAGAGTTTTTAACAATCATCTAGATACTAAGCTTTGTAAATCTTAACCAAACATTTATTTTTGTAAATATATTTTCTAATCTAGAGTTATATAAATCATCTAGATACTAAGCTTTGTAAATCTTAACCAAATATTTATTTTTGTAAATATATTTTCTAATCTAGAGTTATATAAATCATCTAGATACTAAGCTTTGTAAATCTTAACCAAATATTTATTTTTGTAAATATATTTTCTAATCTAGAGTTATATAAATAATCTAGATACATTTTTTATTTTTTTTTTAATATAAAGTTAAAAATAATTATAAGTAATAATAAATAATAATAAATAATATAATAAATTATACAAAAATGACTGTTGAATATAAAATAGATTATAGAGAACATAAATTAATAGATTTATTTAGTAAAAATAAAAATATAATTTATAATAAAGAAAATTTAAATATAGCTGATATACATATTATATATAAAAACAAAAATAATATTCAATATACAATATTAATTGAAAGAAAAACAATACAAGATTGTCTATCTAGTATTAAAGATAATAGATATAAAGAACAAAAAATAAGATGTCAATCCGAAATTAATGATAAAACTATATTTTTTTATATTTTAGAAGGTAATATTGCTAATGAAACTAAAAATGATAAAGAAAACAAAATAGTATATGGTTTTATTATTAGTAATCAATTTAGAGATAAAATTACTATTATAAATACACAAAATTATAATGAAACATATAATTTTATTTTAAAATTAGGTGAAAGATTAGAAAAATCTGGATATAAAGATTTTTATAAATGTAATACTAACTTAGATTATAAATTATTTAATAAATTAAAATCTAAATATAGTATGAATAATATGAATAATATAGATAATATAGATAATATAGATAATATAGATAATATAGATAATATGAATAATTCATTAGAAAAAAATAAATCATTAGAAAAAAATAAATCATTAGATGAAATACTAGAAAAAAATAAAGTAAAAAAAAAAGTAGAAAATGTGAATAGTATATCAAAATTAATAAAATTAGATAAAAATGAAAAAGTAATAATAAATAAAATAGATCATTCATTATTAAATAGTGAAAATTATACTGAATTAGAATGTCCAAGTAATATATTATTTTTAGAATATAAAGAAAATAATGAAAATATTAAAATAATAAATTATCATACGATGAAAAAATCAGCAACAGATTTATTTACAAGTCTTCAAAAACCTGTAAATGAAAAAGATATACCAATTAATATAAAACAAATTATCTTAGATATTAATAATGAAAGTAAAAATAAAGAATCTTATTTATCATCTAGAATATCTAAAAAAAAAAGCGATAATTTAACACCTATATTATGTCAACAATTAATGTTAACTAATATTCCGGGTATTAGTAGTAAATATTCTATAGAAATATTAAAACATTATAAATCTATATACACATTATTAACATTTATTAATGATAATTCAAAAACAAATAATACAAAAATTAATGAATTAAAAGAACTAGTAATTAATACTTCTACTGGTAAAACTAGAAAATTAGGACCTTCACTAGCAAATAAAATTATTGATTATTTAAAATAAATATAAATATAAATATAATTATTAATTATATTAATTATATTAATTATATTAATTATATTAATTATATTAATTATATTAATTATATTAATTATATTAATTATATTAATTATATTTTTTA
>Ga0307982_1002858_pt1 | contig 13834 bp, 7 predicted proteins | sample OrgLakmetagen989_FD_201847 | JGI IMG/M metagenome (GOLD analysis project Ga0307982, IMG submission 201847) | Saline water microbial communities from Organic Lake, Antarctica - #989 | ecosystem: Environmental > Aquatic > Non-marine Saline and Alkaline > Saline | place: Antarctica: Organic Lake...
GTTTCCCCTTACTTGCTGATGACATATCACCTTCAATCTATTTGTGGCCAGGACTGCGCTGCTTGTCGAGCCACCCAATCCGGCTGGAGGCGCAAGCGATAGATCCCAATGGCGGCGTCTTGACAAGCCGTGTCAGCGGGCACACGCCAAGCCATGCAAGCTTCTCCATCCTTCTCATCGTCGTCGTTGTCGTCAGTGCTGTTGCTGTTCTTGTCTTGGAGTTGGATACTACTATCGTCACTGCTTTCATTGTGGCTGCTTGGCGCCGTAGGTGGAGGCACTGATGGATACGACACGAATGGCAGCGAGGAAGAGAAGAAGGAGTCAGAGGAAGACGACGACGACGATAATGACGACGATGGAGCGTGTGCGTCAACTCGCCAAGCTAAGATTCCTCTCGAAGCCAGGGCCCGCCAAAACGCCACTTCGACCTGTTATCAAGGGGAGAGGGAGTGGGGACTAGATTTGAGAGGGGTACGATGGGAGTGATTTACGGTCAGTGACAGGTAAACAGAACGTGGAATATCACGCTTACGATTCAACTAGAGATGTTGTAACACAAGCATAGACCGAAAAAAAAACGATTTGTTTCTTACTACAGAGCAGGAGTATACTTTCTACCTCTGGCCTGCGCGTTTCATGAGCCAACCATCCTTCCACACGTGGCGGCGTCTCCGCTTCATCCGAATACACTTCATCATCACCACCCCCTCCACTTCTCCTGTTAGCAGCACTAGCAGTTGTGGCACCCAGTGCTTCCGCCAAGATGTCGGCAAGCACGTCATAATTGCCGCTGTTCGAAGGAAATGCTAGGTCAGCTCCAAGCACCACATCGTAATGTGAGGACGAGGAAGAAGAGGAGGTCTTAGTGCCTTCCTTGCTGCTGAGTTCGATGCTTGGTTGCTCTTCTTGCACTGATGGCAATGGTGCTGAGAACTGCGGCAATGGATCTTTGCCCCAGTCCAAAGTGGCAGCTTGGCACGACCCTCGCTTCACCGTCACATCTTCTGAGATGGCAGCAGCGGAATGCTTGTCACCTGATTCACTGGTGTATTCACTGGTGTATTCACTGGTGTATTCACTGGTGTATTCACTGGTGTATTCACTGGTGTGTTCACTGCTATCAGTGTCTCTCTTGCTGCTGCCACTGCTGGCCATGCTAGTATTGGTGGCCTTACTCTCATTGCCATTTGCCGTATAGCTTGTCTTCGGATTTGTTGCATCCATAAACCCATTAGCTTGCAAGTTGCGAACCAGAAGAGGGACAGCGATGGTGCGCTCTGATGCTACTACATTCGCCTGCGTTGTTTGAGGGATGGATAGAGTACGTATGGTACAACGTTGATGATACTGTGAGAACAACGACGCACACTTCAAATAAATCTTAAATTGTGCGAAGAGAGAAGAGAGGAACAGGCATCGTTTATAGTATTGTAAATAGCACATTGAGAACGGTAGCATTTCATTAATGCACAACCTATGGCACCACCAGCAGACATCCTTCTGTAAACATAATAAATGAAGTCCCTACGTAGTATTCCAATGGCCTCACCCCGAGGCACGCTAGCGTCATCGACACTAATCCGAGGCCGCTGCCGAGCTCCAGCACGCGCACCTTGGTCCAATCGCGGCGCCAAGCTTCCAACGCGCGTGCCAACGACAAGGAACAGTCCCTGATGGTTGGCAGGGAGCATCGTCGGAGCGTGAGCCAATGGACTAATGAAGAAATCGAATAAAGCATACACTCGTGGCGCGAAGAGAAACTACAGATTGAAAGTGCCACTTGTGCTAAAGTATTTTGCAAGATATCCCACCACCCAGGTAGTAGAAGATGGTAGTACTTCAAAGAGAGAGCTCAAGGATACTACTATTAGTGTAGCTATACCAGCAACTACTAGTACGTGAGTGGGCTAAGTATGTACCACAAGGTAGCGCCATTGCCGGCAGCAAACTTGCCCATAGGGTCTTCAAACAATCGCAATTCGGTATCAGCCACCTGTAAGATTATTGTCATGGTGAGCGTGACATCGATGTTGCTGAACGAATTTTCTAAAAGAACTCCAGATACATGATACCCTTCGCGTTGTATCGCGTGGCTACATAATAAATTCATCCTACTGGATTGAATCTAGAATGATTGACTAGCTTAAATTTGATGGCAATGGCATGCAGGTGGCAGGATTACAACTCCACCATTCAGTTACTTACCGTCCAACGGCGGACCAACAGAGCTTCCTCGTCCCACAAGGCGCGATCAGACTCTAAGACGGAAATCGGCGCTGACTCCGTAAATTCCTTACCGGAACAAGCGTTATCATTGCCTTGACGCGACGAGTTTTGCGCAGCTTGAGAGGCAGAAGAGCGCTGCTCCTCTCGAGCACAGCGAAGAAGCTCTCTTGCATTCATGATACTTGAGTTCCTATAGAAAACCAGAGTACCCAAACAATGTGTGTAGTCAATCTCTGCGTCCGCTACAACTTTACAGTACAGATCTGTACGATAAGTAGTCAAGAAGTCTATAACTTTTTAGGATAACTGTAGGGCTAGAGATAGCTACTGTGCTACTGTAGCTGTACGTAGCTATACAGAGTACTATCTGTAGCTGGGGCGCTGGGGCAGCTGGGGGCTTGAATTTTGAATGCTGTACGTACGTATCTGTACAGTGTACTGTAAGTAGTACAGTGCTCACATGGTCACATACATGATGAGATGATGAGCACACATGAGTCCATCTGTAGGGAGCTCTTTTGCTAGCGAGCTTGCGAAGTAGCTACAGAAGCCAGCTGCTGAGTCTAAACAAGGCTCAATACATTACGTACAGTAGATACGAGTACTTACATGAATATTACAAAAAATCTACAGTAGCTTTTGAGAGCTGACTAGATCATATTTATTATGCGTACCGCAGCAAGAGAGGTACAAGAATCCAGAACTAGAGCTCATTGCTGAATTACTGATTGCTGATGATTGCTAATTGCAAATGACGGATGGCCATAGCAAAAGAATGTCTGAAACCGAAACGCCGCAAGTGCTATGGCGCAAGCAGCGGAAGTTAAAGTTTAGGCGGCTGTCTACCAGAAGCAAGCGCTTTACACCACCCTGCAGGGACTCGAAATGCATCCAGGTCTGAATATCCTCGCTGTTGGTACTGTACTGTACATGTCAAGGGTAGTTATTTTGAATATGCACAACGGAACAAAGATGCCTCCAAGCAGTGTCTTGTTGGTACGCTTCCTGTCATCTATTGTGTAGACCTGTAAGTAGTACGCTTTTGCGTAAGCGTCATGAACAGAAGTGACTCGCCGACAATGGACACGCACTTTGAAAGGATAGTTCCCGACTCGGGTCCTTGTCGTTGCACAAAGCTTCTAAGATTCACTCACCATGGACAGCAAAGGTGAGTGCCCAGTATATGGGATGCAAACCCCAAAGTTACCTTGATGGTTCACAAGATTTGGAAAATTGCGTGAAAGTTCGTCGCTGCATCTATTGTTTATTTTTGAGTCCGATGTCCGGATTACGTCTTTAAATACCTTGTGATGAAACTGGATAATAGTCGCAATGTTAGAAATTAAGTTTTATTGCTTTACTTTATCAGTTTCTTTAATATTCACATTATTCACAGAATGTCGCGACTCGACTGCTGCGGCAAATTCACAAACCGCTGAATTGCGGGTAATTCTTCGACGCCCGGCGACTCCAGGTTCATTCACTGACCTTGCAGTGCTTCAAGAAGACCAAGTTATTGATATTAAGACCAAGGGTGCGTACGACCACGAAGATACGAGTTCACTTCAGCTCATCTACGCTGGATCGGTTCGAAACAACGAGAAGAAGTTATCCGAGATCGGAGTCGCAGATGGGGCGACAATTTGGTTAATTTCATACGAGCTTGGCTTCAATGTGCACGAAGAAGCCTCATTTGACGAGGTGCCGTCTTGTTGGCTTCAATCAGCCTTTGTGCCGACTGGCTCGTCGCAGTCACGCTTCTCCGGGGCACCTTTACTCGAGTTTGTCAAAGCTGTCAAGCCAGCGCCGCCAAATTTGCCTGGCTCGACAAAGATGCACGCCAAGGACGCACATCGTGCGATGTGGAATCCTGCGCCTTCCGACTTTGAGGCGCTTAAGTTTGCCGTTTCAACGCTGAAAACATTTAAGGTCCCTTTCGATGGGACGCCGAAAGTGACGTGGTTCGGCGAGTACGGCTGTGTCTTGCTCGCTGATATGCGGCCACGCGACGCAACCGTGTCCCTGCGGCTAGTCTGCCTCGACGGTTGGTTCTTCAAGGAGCAAGCCTCTTCAATCGGGCGCACGCACGCTTCGCTGCCAGCGCTGAATGATCCCACTCAGCTCTTTGTTGGCAAGATCGAGATCAAAGACGCCAACCACTCGCCCTATACAGGTTTGCATCTACTTTGCTCGTTGCCGCTGTTCGTTTTAGTTGCCTGCCTACTAATATCAGTTCATGCACTTGTTCTCTTTCTAATATATGAGCAGTGCACGAAGGATTTCTTCAACGGCTTCATACCCTGATCGCAGGCGCACAGCAGCGCCAAGGCGAAAAGCGCAGCGCAGCTGGAAATGTGCAGGGGCATCAAAATACCCCAGCGTTTATCGAAGCAGTTGTCCAAGACGCGCTGTCGAAAGAGAAATGCATAATTACGAAACCCGGAGGTGGTTTCACCGACGTTGGCATGCATACTGGCGGCAGCCCACGCAACACGTCATGGCCACTTGCTCGAGCAGTGATTCAAGTCTTACTGGAACAGCAAGGACGGCACCACTTCTACCGAATGGCAATGGCACAATTGTTTCTGTGGGAAGCGGAGCGTTGTTGCCACAACAACAACTTGCGCAAAGCGAGAGTGATGGGCAGTAAAAAAATATCTATTGCAATGGTTGATTTGGTGCATAAGCTGCTCGAAGCAGCAGTGCACGAAGGCGCAATTCTTGCGGATGAGTTGCCTGAAAACGATGAACGATCCACGGAGATGAGCGAGCTCGAGCTTTGTTTGCACGCCTTCGAGGTGCGGTGTGCATTGGTGCAATGGGATTTGCGGCACTGCGAACGCTTGCGTGCGGAACGCTCAGCGAGGAACTTTGAGCTGACACTGACGGATGATGCGGAACCGGATCATCGAGCGGTGTCTCTTGCACTCCCGCCAAGACATCCCAGGCGATTGGTCAAAGGCAGCTTCGAAGAATCTCGCGAAAATGCACTGAAGAATTCAGGTTGGCTGCCATCTCCCCTTTGCGGTGCAGTTGAATGGAGCGATGTAGCGGCATGGATGACGCATCCAAAGCTCAGCGCAGCTGGGGTGGCTGTAGAGGTCCTCCACAGCAGCATCGAGCGCGTTTTTTTCGCGTGGTCCTCACGACTCAGCGCTAAGTACCCTACTTTATGTTGCCCAAGACTTGACGCTTTGAATTTGGAAAAAGTACTCTACTTTTACCGCTCATCGGTATCCTCCCCACAGTCGTCTTCAGAGCCATTGTCCCAATTAAATGTAGAACGACGCAGCAAGGAGTTGTTGGTGACGTGGATCGCTTTCTGCCTAGTGTACCAAGCGGCTGCTGGGGAACACTCGGCTCACTTCAAACCATTTGTGCCAGCTTTAGACCCGGCGGACCTGAGCCATCTCGTGCTGCAGGATAAGGCAGCGATTGATGCCGCTTTGGAAGTAGCAGCGTATCTCCACTCAAAACGGAGCGTTGGTCGTCCGCCCATATTCTCTCTTCGTGCCAGAGATGGTACGTTTGATTTTGCTCGTAGCTATACCCAACAACGCCTTTTATCCGACTGGCAAGCAGAAGAAGCTCTTACAAACAAAAGACACGAAGATCATTGGACGCAAGTGAAGACTCAAAAGCAGGCTCTTAGAAACCTTGACGCAGAGCTCGCACGACTCAATCATCAGCTAAAGGGTGCTGTAAGTGATATGAACGACGAAAAACGTCTGAGTGCTTATTTAACACATGGTTATTTTGTAGCCAAGCAACGCTTTACCGAGCTTGAGAATCTTATCTCGGAAACAAAACGAGACATTGTCTCAATGGAGACGCCGCCTCGACGAGTCCTACAGCCACTGCCGAGGAGCACGTACGAAGCCTTTCCCGTTCTTTTTTTCATTCGAATGCCCCCCCTTCTTCGGGTTCTCTCGCGTCTAAGTTTCTCAGCCCAGCAAATGCTGTTGCCGCGAGCATCTCAAGCGAATGAGCACATTGCAGTCCCGTGCTTCAAAGAGGATTTATGCCAATACTACGCGACAAAAAGCACAGCTCGAAAGTTTTCACCGGCTCCGTTAGACTTAAATATGGGCTCTCCTGGAGAGATGCCGAAGTTTCATCAGCCTGAAACAGTTCGGGATTTTTCATACAATGATGGGGTGTTTTATCCGGACGGCTTGCAGCCCTGTCTCTATTGGAATGGCGGCGGGTTTGGTCCTGACGTGCGGGGTATGCACTTCGATCCATTTCGATCGATGCCACCAGAAGAAATTGTTGCCGAGTTTACTGAGCCATTGCTCAAAGAGGATCAAAGCTTCAGTTGGGCAGTCGAGCAGCATGGCTCTGGCGCAAAGCCTTCCCGCGGCAGCGTCGCTGAAGCGGCGCTTGATACTATGCCATCGTGGCTTCTCACCAAAGAAAGCTTCCTTCGATTCGGCGCTCTCCGGTGAGACTATCTTTTGGGATCTGTCTACTTTCAAATTTCTATGCATACCCTAATGTCTGACTTTTGATATCCTTGCTGGCTTTACAGGGCATACCCTTTGCAGCAGACACGCAAACTTTGCATTGCGCTAGCCGAGCGGAGTCTTCCACTGCAAGAGCCTACAGTGCGCACCCTCATCCAGTCTTCCTTGTACCAACTCGGTGAACTAGATCTAGTGACAGAAGGCAAACCGGAGCGGCGGCTCTGGCGGACCGATCTTTCCGTTCACGGCGGCTGGGAGGTCCTTCGGAAGGAGTTGAGTGGTCTCGCGGGCGAACTTCAAAATAAGCCCAGAGAGTACGGCGCGCTCCACATTTTGGGGGAAATTGCCGCACATGCTTCGCAGTGGGACGAGCCGTGTCGAGATGTGGCGCGCACTTTTGCTTCCACGTTGCATCGTTGGGCGATGTCGGAACATGAAGAGGGCGCGCCGATGGAAGATCGTCCGACGAAGCGAGCGCGACGCGCGCTCTTCTACATGTACGGCATAATATGCCACGGCGCTGGGAAGCTGAGCGAAGCTGACGTGAGCGAGCTTTGCAAGTTCATCTTCTTGGCCGATTACTGCCAGCTGTTTGAGGAAATGACGCCGCTAGATGAGGACCTTCGCCGCCTACGCGCCATTTCACTGGCAGTGGTGGCGCGTCGGCTGCCTGAGATTTTGGCCGAAGTAGATCGTAACCCAACGCATCTAACGGAAGCTGTTCGGCGCATTTTCGAAACGCAAACGCCGGATCACCTCGAGTGGCGTCGGTTAAGTGTTTGCTACGCAGGACAAACGTGTTGTTACGAGGCTGTCGCACTGGTTGGAGTGGAAAGTGCGTCAAAACTCTTCACGGTCAATCTCTTCACTGGTGTGGTTCTTCTCGACGGTCTACCGCCCAGCCGTTTACCTGCTAGAATTCTCGAGATGCCACTGTATAAGCGTACTTTTTCGAAGCACAATTTCGAAGTCACAATTGATGGCTTCGGAGTGCTCACCACCATACGGCCCATTTGTGGGTACACGTACACCTTTTACGTGACCTCTCACGGAGCTCTTGAAATTCACGAAAAAAACTGCGCTAATTCTGGGTCTGGTACTGGGCAAGAAGACATAGTGCTGGAACTTCTCAACGGTTGCCCACCCACTGACTGCCAAAGCAATGGAGGGGTCGAGTCGTGGGGTGCCAACCTGCCAATCAGACTCAAGCACATGTACTCTCACTGGTACTCGCGCAGTCGTGGAATTGTTGTGCTGCGCCCTCGATCCTTCAAGCACCGGGAGATTGAATTTGTCATGTGGCAGAATTCTAGCAATGGAAGTGGCGAGTCGTGTGAAGTCATTTGTCAGCGTGTGCCGAAGCATCTGCAACGTGAGATGGAAGTGGCTATATTTCGTCAATCTCAGGGCTCTCCTATGCCAAAGTCACTTCATCCAGCTGCAGCTCCCTTTCACTGGCCTGCCGCTCAAGAAGAAGATCGCCTCGTTTTACTTGCGCCGTCGGCCATAATTAAAGTACTCAACAAATTCGAGACGAAGGTGGAATGTATTCATTGTTTTATCACGCGGCGACAGACTTTTCAATTTGAACTTCCGCGCTTTGGTCTTAACTTTGAGCTCCAAGGCGGCCGGATCAAGTCGAGGAACTTCTTTGGGTGTGCTCTTGCTGAGCAGCAGCAGCTGCCCGACACACTCTATGGGTTCACTCAGTATCTCGTTCTTGAGTCGGATGAAGTCAATGCGCCAAATGTCGTCATCTTTCCAGCCGGTGTAGTCGTTCAAGATGCTGATACGAAAGAAGTCGTGATCGAAGGCTCGGATCTTGTCGATGCCGACCGATCCTTTCATGCGTACGAGAAGCACCCTCGCTTTGGCTCGCTCGAGGTCCGTTGTGGCCCTACAGCAATCGAAGCGCGCCTTCAACTGGCGGCTCTCTACGCTGCGACGGGTAGCGCACTGCCTGAGGAGGGCTCGAGTCTGACGGGCGGCGAGATGGCGCTCGAGCTTTTGCGCCAGTGCTGGAAAGCTGATCCGCACACGGCGACGGAGCACGAGCACCTGCAAACTCTTGACGGGTTTTCGCGCCATATACCTGGTCTGACGCTGCTCGCGAAGGAACTCGAATCAAGCGCCCTCAACCTTGCATTTCTTCATTGCTCTACCTCCTCGAAGAATGTGGGCGTCCTGAACTCGGCGCCAGTCAGAGCTGCTGCGGCAGAGTACGTCCAGGACAAGCAAGCTTTGCGCAGCTGCTCGCGTGCCCACTTGACTGACGATGAAGAAGACTATGTGCTCAGCTTCATCGTAAGCACGCGCCCTCGTGGAGGACGAATTATGTCGGCAGTCGGCACCGTACATGTGCCACCGCTGGATGAAGGACAAGGAACTGATGTACTGGAAGCGTTTCACAAATCAATTGCTGGTATGGTCGAGGAACTTCAAGTTGTATCTACTTCTCACAGTAGTAAGAACTTTCCGCTTGATACTTCGCACCTAGAAACCACCACACTTGGGAAGCAATTGTTGACGGGGTTGAGGCAGAGCTGGGAGGCACATCAGTCAACGTCGACGTTTCAACTCCGGCACAGCCCTGAGTCAATGCGCCAACCACTGAAGGAGATGCTGGCTGTTGTTGTGCAAGCTCGCGAAACCATGGAAGCGAAGTTGCTCAGTCACATTGACTGTGTACCAACCGAGAACCACTGGCACGCGCCTGCGTTTAACATGCGCCGCGCTGTAAACCTCGAGCCTCGGGTCACGCTTCGCGACCTTGCTCGCGCTGCGAGTGAGCCAGCAGCGGTTCTATTCTCTTTGAACCCGTTCCTCACCTGTGAGGCCATAACGACGCTCCACAACGGCATCTTGCTGTGGCTTGAGCACTGCGTGGTAGAGGACAAGCTTCACCGGATGATTGCTCTTGCGGCCGCTGATAACGAGGCTGAACTTGCGCGCGAAGCTTTGCAAAGTCGTCGTGCATGGAGCGCGCATGAGCACCCTCATTGGCTTGTCTTCGAAGTTGAGCAGCGCCTGCAAATCCGGCACGAGCAATACGAGATGGCACGTTTCTTGCTCGTCAACGAGATGACCACCTCGCAGCTGAACATGGGCGAAGGCAAGACGCGCGTTATTCTCCCCATGCTTGTACTTGAGCTCGCTCGCCCGGGCAATCAGCGGCTTGTCCGGCTGAACTTCCTTTCGCAGTTACTGTCAGAAGCATACCACGTGTTACACCACAGCCTCACGGCAAGCCTTGCCCAGCGCCGACTCGTGTACCTGCCGTTCCACCGCGGCGTTGAACTGACTCCACTGCGTGTACACTCGATGATTGCCTTCCTCGAACGCACGCGCGCCGTCGGCGGCGTTGTAGTGGTGGCGCCCGAGCACCGGCTCTCGCTCCAGCTCAAGTGCCACGTAGCGCGGCTCGCGAACCACGATGCGCTGGTGGCCGCCCTGACTCAGCTCGACGCGCAGCTGGGCTTCTTCGACATTCTCGACGAGTCCGACGAGGTGCTGTCGCACCGGTACCAGCTGATTTACGCCGTGGGCGCCGCCGTCAAGCTGCCTGCTGGAGAAGTGCGCTGGCTGGTCGCCCAGGCGCTGGTCAAAGCCATGAGCTGCCGCCACGGCCGAGTCAGCGCGCTCCTACAGAACGAGACCATCTGCCGGCGGCTGTCGCACGGAACTTCACGCGGTGCCGGGACCTTCGACGACCTTCGCCTCCTTCCCTGTGACGAGCTGGAAAGCGCCACCATGCATTTATTGCGGGCTTTTGTGCTGGATGTGATCGACAACTGCCCGCACGAGCTGCGCTGGCTCAAGGCCTACTCGTCTCCTGAGGACATCGTGAACATCGTCACTGACCCAAACGTGGACGCGGAAACGTTGCTTCAGTCGGGCAAGCTCGACGGGGCATTTCAAGAAAACTCGGTCCTCGCGCTGCGCGGCTTCCTCGCTTGCGGCCTTGTCGTGCATTGCCTGTGCAGCCGCCACCGCGTCGACTACGGGGTTGATCCCAGGCGAGGCATTCGCTCGCGCACGGCGGTGCCGTATCGCGGGACCGACACGCCGTCGGAGCGGGCCGAGTACGCGCTGCCGGACATTTTGATCCTCTACACGGTGCTTTCGTACTACCACTCGGGAATATCCTTGGCTGAGATGGAAGAAACTCTGAAGCAATTGCTCTTGCTCGGACCGGAGGCGCAAAAGGCCGAATACCGCATCTGGTTTGAAAGTGCTGGAGGCGCCAGTGCCCTTGACGCCTCCATTGACAGCGTCAACAAGCTCGACCCGTCGAACGCAGTACAGCTCAAGCACTTGCACGCCAGCTACCGCTTCAATCAAGCCGTGGTCGACTTTTGGCTGAACACTTGTGTGATGCCTCGCGAAACGATGCAGTTCGACCGTCGGCTCGTCGCCAACGCCTTTGACCTTTGTGCGGCCAATTACACGGCCAATTCGATTGGGTTTTCCGGCACCAAGGACAACTATGTGTTGCTGCCGACGCAAATTTCGCAACAAACGCCTGACTATCAGCCCATTCTAGCGACGGATGGCAAAATGATTGACCTGTTGTTGCGCAAGGCCCGCGTCACCGTTGTGGGAAAGGCTACGGAGATGCTTCTTCGGAGTGCCATACTCAACCTTTGCCTTGCTGAAGGTGCAGTAGCGCTCCTTGATGCTGGCGCTGCCATGGCCGGCTGGTCGAATGCCGAAGTGGCTGGCGAGTTGAGGAAACGTTTACAGGCGGTGAAGTCACACCTCAAAGGAGTGGTGTTTTTCGACCAACAAAAAGACACGTGGTTCGTGCACAGTCAGCTCGATGTGCTTTGCCCGCTCGGCAGCTCTCCCATTCGAGAGAGCGAGTGTTTCGTTTACTTCGGTGAGTACCTAGGCACAGCACAGCAGCATGAGAGTTGGGTGTGAGAGATTGACCGAGAGAAGGTGACTCCTTTTTTTTAACGTTCGACTTTTCTAACCCGTAGATTCTCTCTGCTTTAGACGAGAGCCATTGCCGCGGCGCTGACATGAAATTGCGCCCAGATGCCCTCGCAGTGCTCACGCTTGGGCCCAGCATGAGCAAGGACAAAATCATGCAAGCTGCGGGTCGGCTGCGCAAGCTCGCGCAGCAGCAACGCCTGCTGTTCGCAGTGCCGCCAGAACTCGAACCCAAGATCCGCGCGGTGCCGCCAGAGCTCGAGTCAAAGGACCGAGCGAGCTGTGGCGTCGCATGCTTGCCGCCTATGGAGGCATCCTCAGCGTTGGCAGAGTTGACGCCCTGCGATGTGCTGAATTGGGTGCTGGGCAACACCGTGCAAGCGCTGGAAGGTGGGCTGGTCGAATGGGGCAAGCACGGGAGCCACTTTTGCGCGACCTGGGACCCGCGAACGCGCGAACTCGACGAGCAGTTCGACTTGAAGGAGCTTTACGGCTGCAAGGTCGCAAAAGACACGGTGCACGGCCTACTGGAGGCGACGATGGAGGGCGACTCGCGCCAGGCGTTGGCCAAGATTGGCGCCCTCGGCGCTTTGCCCGAGCCCTACGAAGACAACACCGAGGGCATCCGCAACGCGATTTTGGAGCGCGCCCGCGAATACGGCTCTGACGTCAACGTGCTGGCGAGCGGCATCGACGAGGAGTGCGAGCGCGAGCTCGAGTGCGAGAAAGAGCTGGAGCGGGAGGCGGAGCGCCAATACCCGCGGCGCGAGCCTGCTCAACCTTCGGCTTGGAACTTTGCGGCAGTCTTTGAGGCAGCCGCCGTGCCTTTTCCGTTCTTCGAGCCCACTTCGCTCGATGCGCGTGCAGGGGTCATGAAGCTCTCGCATGCCTTCAAGAAATATTTCCGTAAGATCTTGAACGCCGTAACGTGGGACCTTGCGAGGGTGTACGTGACTCGCAACTTCATAGAATCGGTGATTGACGCAGAGAGCGGCGCCGAGTGTGGAGACCTCTCGGAGTACATGAGGCCTGTGGACATGGTTGTTGTTTTCGCGGCGTCTGGTTGCTGCCTTCTGGTCTCAGAATGGGAAGCAGACGCAATTCTTCGCCATGCGTGGACCCTTCATTCTTCGCACTCACACTATGCCTGCGTCGTCAATGCAGCGCATTTGACGGGCAAAGAGGAGCGGGCTGAACGACACAGCAGCTCTGGTGACGGTGGAAGTAGCCTTCTTCCGATGGCTGTCCCACGGGGAGTAGACACCTCGAAGGTGAGTGATGCTACGCGGGCTGCACTACAGTTGCTAGCTGGTAACACGGAGTACGGGACAGAGGCGCGCCAGGCGGCGGTGAAAAAGCTCCTTCCATCTAAAGATGCAAAAGCTGCTGCGTACGAGCTGCTGTGCGTTCGTGGACTTCGGCACATGTTTTCGAGAAGCAACCTCGAGCTCATTTGCGGTGACTCGCCACCACCAACAGCCAGGTGATCATTCTCAGAGAGCTGGACGTCAAGGGCACGGAGTTCGTTTTGCTGCCAGATGTTGGGCGTGCCATTCTCGATGGATCGTCGACCTCGAAACAATTGCGAGCGGTTTGCGAATACTTCCGAAGGAAATCGCTTTGCCATAAACGTGTTAGAGCGGTAGATTTTTTTTCGCAAGAAGTGCATATTTTATTCGGAACCACTTACTAATTAATTCATATACCCCCACATTCAAGGCATAACTTTGTTCGTATGAGGCGCCCAATTTCCAGTACCATTTGCATAGGGCACCTACTGCCAAAGCAAATAAGAAGTAGGGTTTTACTTCAGCCATACCAAAAAAATAGCGCCGGGTTCTGGAACCTGGAACGGCATCATCATATGGCGGTAGACCAGAGAAAGCTAAGACCAAGACCAGGAGAACACCAGAGTCGGTTCGTACAAGGCCATGCCGGCTTTGCTTTACCCGCTTGGCTGGGTATTACGCAGGCCTCAAATACAGTTTACGTAAATAAACGTGCATTTACGTAAATATAAACGCAAACCGAGTGTTTTACGAACGTAAAAAATTCTAAACGCTGAAGTCACTACAGTACATCCGAAAGCACTCCGGAACTCTGTGGAAGGGCCCTGGATGCCCGCCCTTGGTGATGCGGACTTCGAAGGGCAAGTCGTGCTCTTCTGGATGCCAGGGCGAGTTCGAATTATCGAAACATGAAAG
>Ga0307982_1002859_pt1 | contig 13834 bp, 15 predicted proteins | sample OrgLakmetagen989_FD_201847 | JGI IMG/M metagenome (GOLD analysis project Ga0307982, IMG submission 201847) | Saline water microbial communities from Organic Lake, Antarctica - #989 | ecosystem: Environmental > Aquatic > Non-marine Saline and Alkaline > Saline | place: Antarctica: Organic Lake...
TGACTTCTATAGGCTGGGAAGCGCTGTGGCGCTCCTTTCTGCGGGGCTGTAGTAGTTTATGTATCTGCTATAAACACTAACCCCGAGGAGCCGGATATCCTACTGGCTTAATTCAAGCATTTAAAAAAAAAGAAGACAATACATTTGGGTATGTGATGGTTTGAAAGTACAATACTTCTTTCTCTCTGCGCACTTCCTATTAACGATTGTTACTTGTGCGCATCGCATGCGCGTACACTTCTGCCCGCAGCATTGGCTTCTGTGTCATTTGGGTTTGTTTTAATTATTAGTTCGAGTTCAAGGTCCAAGCGATACACGAGGGCGATCTCCTCGCGGTTTTGCTCCGGTGTGCTTCTCTTGCTCCTGCACTTACTGTAGCCCTAAGCGAGTTCGTAGGCACCTCAAACAGCTCCAACTTCCATCTTCCAACAAAAGAATAACTGGAGCTGGAGACCGACCATCGACTACAGGTAGTTCCGAGTGTTAAGAGGTTGTCACGTTTAGAGACTGAGGCTCAAAATTTGAAACTTCTTCTGTAAGAAGATCGAATTCCTTCTTGTACTGCAGTACTGAAATTCGTTAAGAGCGCGAGGGTTGAGGGTGTATTTTGCCCTTCTTATTACCCGAAACTAAGTACCTGTAAATGTATTCCTTTTTTTTGCCTGTAGCACCATATTAGTGCATGCTTGATGTGTCAACTACTTCTTTCTTATTATTACTTCGAGTTCAGCTTTCGATGTTGAGCTTTCGATTTATCAGAGCATTCTGGGCATCTAGCAGGAGCCTCAACCCTTCGATTTTACGACCTTCAGCCCTTAGAGCAAGGAAAGGTATTGTGCTAGCTTTTCAATACTGAAGTATACTTTCGTCGGAAGTTATCGATATTCCTAGCCCATAGCTACTTAAGAGTTGATTGCATAGTTTAGGTTAGAAGACTTCTGACAGACACCTTAGCTTGCATTCATTCTTCTTTTGTTCAGGGAATCGATCTATCCAGTGATGGCGGCATGGCAGACGGCTTTTCGATTGATATGTCTCTCGGGAATGCTTTCAGCAATCTTGGCCTTCTCGCCTGCGGGCTTTGTTCCTAGGCGCCTAGCCCTCGTACGCAGCGGCCCCAGCTTGGTCCCAGCGGGACACGTGTCGCTTGCAGCTGCCAAGCCACCATGCCGCCGCTTGACGAGCCGCTATGCAGGCGCTTTGAACGAATTGTTTGAGCCAGGGCCAGGCGAGAGCTTGAACGGCCCTCGATTCGTGTTTGTCGGTGGCAAAGGCGGTGTAGGCAAGACGTCGACCTCGGCAGCGTTGGCCGTCCGACTAGCGGATGCAGGGCTGCGTGTGCTGGTAGTTTCTACGGACCCGGCTCACTCGCTTGGTGACGCGCTAGCCCTAGGAGATACCTTGCGGGAGTCCGCCGGTGCTCCAGTGCCTGTAGAAGGACCCGGTGAAGCCACGGTGCGTGTCGTATTAGAAGAGGAGCCTTGAGGAATTGTTCGCAATGTGACTGAGCGGAATTTTAGGCTTGTAGTACAACTAGCACAAACCACGCAGGTGGCTTTCTTTTAGGCCATGTTAAACGATGCCTTCTTTTTTATGATTGTTTGTTCTTTATCTGGCCCACATTATCCTCACCTATTTCTTCTTTGCGCCACCCCACCCCAACACACTACAGGGAGGTTCCTTAGATGCTCTCGAAGTCGACTCGGAAGCGGCCATGGCCAACTTGGGCCAAGCTCTCGCCGCCTTTGACATCACCGAAGCGGCGCGCGACGTTGGGGGGCAAGCCGCTGCTGATTTCGTGGACAAGCTGGGTCTGAAGGACTTCGCCAAACTGCTGGAAACGCCGCCTCCGGGCATCGATGAAATTGTGGCCCTCAGCGATGTGCTGAAATTTGCGCGGGGCTCCGAGTCAGGAGGTGAATGAAAGTTTCTGACTTTTTGCTGTATTTTCCTTTCATATTTGGCTTTTGCGCATTGAAACTCGTATTTCGGAAGAAACAAAGTTTGGAAGTTCCTTCCCTTTTATACATCGATTCTTCCTTACTTTTGTTCACTCTTGTGTATTGTTCTAAACCAAGCAGGCGTCGCCTATGACCGCGTGTTGATTGACACCGCCCCCACCGGCCACACCTTGCGGCTCTTGTCGGCGCCCGACTTCTTGGACGCCCTGCTCCGCAAAGTCACCGGCCTGCGCGCTCGCCTGGGTGGGGCTCTGGGCATGGGCGCCTCCCTCTTTGGCTTGGACATTGCAGCGCTCAACGCCAAGTTGGACAAAGCTTCCGCCACTCTAGAAAACTACCGCGAGGGTACGGTGGCGATCCGACCGGCTTTGATCCCTATCTTTGTCTTTAGAGAAGTGACAGGGCACGTGTATTCTGTGCATTGTTACAATTCTCCGTTTTGTTCGTTTCTCTGACTTTTTTTTTTTCTCATGTGGGCACTTCTGTTTAATCTTATTTCCGTTTTCATGGTGCGAATTACATCTTTCTCATGTTAGGCGTGGCCGAGCTGCGCGCTCTCTTTCGTTCCGAGACACAAACGCAGTTCATTGCCGTGGCCAGCCCTACTCCACTCGCGGTCGCCGAGACCCGGCGCCTCGTCAGTGCTTTGGCCGAACAAGAAGTCGCCGTCAACCATTTAGTGGTCAACAAGGTTCTCTCCGGCGGGAACTCGGACCCGGCTGCGGGAACAGGCGGCGATGGTAACGGTGGTGGCGGTAGCAGTGGTACAGCCGCAGCCGCTGCAGCCGCCGATGCCGCGGTGATGTCGACGATGCGACGAGGCCAAGCCGCTGCTCTAGAGCGCGCCACCTATCCGGGTTCCCCCCTGGCCTCGGTGCCGGGTCTCACCGTGACCCAGGTGCCCCTCTTCGACGCTGACATCAGCGGCGTGTCGGGCCTGCGGTACATGGCCGCAGTAGCGTTTGCGGGTAAGTACGAAGTGGCGGACCTGAGGGCTGCACCCGTTGGCAACCCCAGTGACGACGCCGCGGCTTCGATGGCGATCGCGACCCGGGCGGGGGAGGTGACGGCCCGCCAAGACGCCTGGGCCAAGCTCACCGCCCCCGCCGACGACCCGCGCAGCAGCAGCTACAGCGGTGACGACGACGGCAGCGAAGGAGTAGACCAGCGCTTCGTAGTGGTGGGCGGCAAAGGCGGGGTGGGCAAAACGTCGACCTCGGCGGCGCTGGCTGTGGCATGCTGCGAAACCGGGGGCTACAACACGGTCGTCGTCTCGACGGTAAATTGATGTGCGAGATTGAGCGTGGTTCGTAATGTTTGTTCTTTACATGCACGATTGTTTCCCCTGCCTCCTTCACTTGCACCACCCATTTGACTCGTTTGTAATTTCCGCGTCACACTGCTTTGCTTTGTGCACACCCTGCATTCCCTCCCCCCCCTCAGGACCCCGCCCACTCCCTTGGCGACGCGCTCGGGATTGAGTTGCCCCGCGGTACGCTAATGCCGGTCACCGATGTCGACACCAGCGGGACTTACGGGGGCGCGCCCGGAGGCTGCCTTTATGCGCTGGAGGTATTGATTGTTCGCAGGGCAAAATGCTGTTTATGTAGTACTATAGCACAGTAGTGCGCGTCAAGATCTACACGAATCTGTACGTTTTTTCCTCGGAATGCTTGACACGAAGTTTATATTTTGACGAAATCGTCGAGGCAGACGATTACAATGATCACTTGTGTCTTCTTCCGCTCTCTATCTTCTTTTTTGTTGTTGTACAAACGCTTTGGCACGGCACAGGTGGACACCGCAGGCGCAGTGGCGGAATTCAAAGCCCTCGTGCAGAGTTTTGCGGCTACTGCCGCCGCCGACAAAGAAAGCGGCGGCAGCGGCAGCTTGTTGGGTGGGCTGAACTTGGGGGATTTCGCTGACGTGCTGGACACCGCCCCACCGGGACTCGACGAGCTGGTGGCCCTCACCAAGGTGCTGCAACTCGTGCAGCAGCGCGGCGGGGTCAACGTGGACAATGGCGACACTGGCCGCGGCAGTGACGGTTCAGGGGCAGAAGAAGCATCGCCAGGAGGTGGCGCAAACGTGCGCTTTGACCGCATCATCATCGACACCGCGCCCACGGGCCACACGCTGCGGCTGCTGAGCTTGCCGCAGTTTTTGGACGACTTCTTGGAGAAGCTCATCGCGCTCCGGAAGAAAGTGCAGGGCGCGTCCAACTTCCTCGGCAACTTGAAAGGCTTAGGCGGTTTGGGTGGCAGCAGCAGCAGCAGGGGCAGTAACAGTGGGAGTGGCAGCAGCGTAGGTGACGACGAGGCGGCTGCTGCCCGTGATCGTTTGCGGGAATTTCAGGTGCACTTTACTTTCTTGCTGTGTCGCTGCGTGTAGTTCTCGCTCCATTGATGCATTGTCAAACCTTCCTGCGGAATACATTGAAGTCATTCTCTTTATCTCCGTGTGCTGAATAGTTCGGCATCGTCGTATCATACTCACCATCTTTACGTGGTGTTCGTGATTGTATGTATTCATTTTTAGGTGCGCATGTACGCCTTGGAAGACTTGCTCACTGACCCGGCCATTTCGGAGTTCGTGGTGGTCACGATGCCTACTGAGCTCGCAGTGGCCGAATCCGAGCGGCTGGTTTTAGCCCTAGCGGAAGCAGACATTGCCGTGAACCACCTCGTCCTCAACCAGGTGCTTTGTTAGGACCACGCGGTTTCGTTGGAAAAAAATGTTACAGAAGAGCTATAAGTGAAAGTACTTACACCTTAATAATTTATAATATATCATCCAATATCAAACTCCGTCCAGCATCATCTTCTTTACTTCATTTGACCTAATCTCTATTCCTGCCATGCGTTTTCATGTCCTTGACATCTGTGCTACTTTCGTAAGGTGTTGCGCCCGGCACCTCCCGAAGGAACTTCCGCCACCGCCACCGGCCCCACCTACGTGGACCGCCTCCGCGCGGGGCAAAGCACGTGCATTGCCGAGCTGCTCGAGGTGGCTGCGCAAGCACCGTCTTCGTCCTCATCGTCGTCGTCTTCTTCTTCCGTGGCCGTGACGCAAGTGCCGTGGCTGGACACTGAAGCGAGGGGGGTGTACGGCCTGAGAGCCCTCGGCCAAGCGCTGCTGCGATGATAAGCAGCAGGGAATTGAGGTGCTTACCTCGATCTCGATGTTCCTCGGTTGTCATATGGCAGTACGGCAAGTGGATGTAGGCAATGGAAATCAATTTGATTTCATTTTGGTCGGTGCCATTGGTTCTTGCTTCTCTGTTCTTTGCTCCTAATCCGCGAATGTAGGAGCTCAAAAAAGAGTTGTGTGATCTTCTGGTCTCGGTCTCGGTCTCGGACTACGCGCCAGCGCAGTTACCTATTAACTATTAAATCAATTTTTAACTGTTAAATGCTAATTAAAGAAGAAAAAAAAAGCGAAGCGAAGTCTGCGCCCCTAGTGAAGTCAAGTCTGGCACGGTTAATGGTGCTTAGTGGGGTGCGGCCTATGTCCCATAAACTCTATAGAACCAGGCCATGCTATCTATATTTTATATTGAAATTGAAATCGCGATCTATATGAAGTATGAAGTCCTAAAATATCTTAATATAATAGGCATTCTGAAGACTGGGCATATCCATTATGTGTTCAGTACATACGGAAATTCGCAAGAACAACGCAATACCCTTCGAGAAAAGTAATCTAAGACCCGAATCGGCCCTTGCCCCTGCCGGCAGCCGCCGCTTCCTTCTTTTTGATGGCTTTTTCGTACGCGATGTATTCACGGCTGCACTTGCGCTCCATTTCCTGGGTCTCGGCCAGCGCCACTTCCGACTCCTGGAGCTGGTTCGACAAGTCGGTGCACTGCTCTTCCAGCTCGTCGAGCTTGGCCGAGTCTTCGGCGGCCGTGTGCTGTTTTCATGCGGATTGACGAAGGCAAAGAGGTGGGGAGACAGAGTGAGATGTTTATGATGGGGTTCGGATGCACAACAATCGTATTCACGCACACAACCCACAAGACACATACAGGGACCCATCAAACAGCTCGCTTATGGCAGTGGATAAATTCAAGTAAACCGATTTATGTCGCTTGAAAGCCCCCTCTCCCTCTCCCTCCCCTTGCCGGTTTGCCCGTGGCAGTGCACGCACAACTTGAGAGGCTAGTTCTTGTGTGTTCGCTTAAGGTAAGGGAAAGAAAAGAACATGATGATCGCGTGCGCGTGTCCTCACCTGAAGCGCTTCGATGGAGACGGTGAGCTTTTCGTCGGCTTGCTGCAGCACTGCTACTTGGGCCTCGTTCCTCGCGTCCTTCACTTCCAGGCCCGAAATTGACTTGTCCAACACCGCGATTTTGTCCAATTGCTCCTGCAAAAAGAGCGCAACCGGTAATCAAAACGAAGCAATACTCTATAATTGCATATTCAAAAAAAATCTTCCTTGCGATGGAAAAAGCGGGGCGGAATTTGGCATTGCCTAGAGATGATATACTGGCGGCACAGCTGGTGGGGGCAAACCTCTTTGATCTGCGTGATATTTTGGACTTCAGTCTGGCGCGCAGACAACTCAGCGTTCAGCGCCGCGTGCTTTTTGTCTGTAGCAGCTTTCAGGGCTTTGAATTTGGCTTCAAGCTCGTCCAACTCGGCTTGCTTGTTGGTGATGGTCATCACCTTCTCCGAGAGCGCCAACTGTGTACCGCAGATAGAAGAAATGAAGGGGGAAGCGGAAATTATGCGACAGACCACAAGTCCCCCGAAATGAATTCATGCGCACATGAGCCATAGACAATGAAAAACATCGCGGCCGTCTCTTTATATGCATTTGCATTCGGAGTAGAGGGAACGACGGGGGGGCGGAGCAAAAAGCGTGGGGTCATTATCACGGTCACCTCGAGATCGGCGCATTTGTCCTCGATCTCCTTCACGAGTCCCTTCAAGACAACCCTGATAGATTATGAAAGAGTGGTTATAATATGAGAGACCAGCGGCGCGGATATAGTTGTCTCAGCCAGGAACGCACATTTTTTAGGGCAAAATTCTCAACGCTGATGACGAATGGACAACGATTTTCTAAGAATTTGATTGGATGAGCGGTCACCTGACCTCCGAGACCACCTGTACAACAACGCGAAATGTGAGCTGTCCCACGTCATGATGTATCCTCCGAGAGCCTCCGCAGCCTTCGTGCCCCTTCAGTTTATCATTACTCCCATATTCATATTACTTGCCTCTATCTCTTGCAGCAATCGCGCGCTCCGCCGAGCCGACCGTTGCAGCGATGTTTAAGAAGGTGAGATGCACTTCCCTGCCGCCACACAACTCAGTACGCGCTCACCTTTATTTGCCCTCTCACCCCTTCTTACTATCTCCGCTCATGTGCGCTTGGTGTTCGTTCTCAGGGATCATCGGTACGTATTTGACCTCCGAATAAGAGTTACATGGACCAACTATTGAAATGAGACTGGGTTGAGGAATAGGGGAAAGGAATGCAGGAGACTCGTGAGATGTCGACCACAAGTGATGATGCAGGCACCATATTTGGAATAGTGCCGTCTGTCTAGGGATAAGTGGTACCTGCTGGAAGTTCGGCACAATATTTCAAGCGCTTAGTGGGAGAATATGAAAGCTGCGACTTGTCGTGGTTGCTCTCGTTTCTTCTCTCCTCTTGCTGCCATGCCCACTGATTTATCGTCTACTGCTTAACAACATGCGTTCAACGCTCCAATTTTGTTTATTGCAAGCACTTCACTTACACTGCTCACTACTCCTATTGCTTCCTACGCTTCATTGGGTTACATGTGCACGCGTCCTTCTTCATCCACAGGTGTCCATTAGTGAGCGGGTGCACGCGCTCGAAGACCACGTAGCCGAATGCGAGAAAACCATGGGCATCAAAGTGAAAGACTTGCGAGACCTGAATGACGCCCTGGCCAATAAGCAAGCCGAGTACGCGAAATACGAAGCTGCGGCCGACAAAAAGTCGCAAGAATTGCAGGGCACCATCGACACCACGGTACGAGCTACAACAAGAGGACGGCAAAGGAGGTGAACAAGTGGCGTGTTGCTACCCTACTATGCCTCGGTGTCCGTATGCCATGTTTAGGCTTATGCATTGAAGACGAATTTTAACGGACAGGGCCGACTGTTCTGAGGCAGGAATGGCAGTTCAATTTGTGTGAGGTTTAAGGCTGTGTTCCAGCACAGCTACCGGAACGCAACCCTGTTCCTCGTATCTCCCGTCTCAATTTCCTCAACCTTGACTTCCTCGGATGCCTCTTTCCTTTCTTGTGCGAATGCAGATGGAGCTTCTCGACGGCCTCAAGTCAGACGTGGCCGACAACAACGGCGCGTTGAACAGCAAACGCGCGCAGGAAGCTGCCCTCACGGAAAAGGTGAGCTCTCACACACACAAGCGAGGCAGCAAATCCATTTGCCTGCAGAGAGATTGAGAGCGAGGCTTTGAAGTAACGATCCATTATCAACAAAAGAGGAGGGAATGCATTTAGTGGCGTTGTTAGCTGAGTGGAATCTTCTCTCTTTTTGCAGCCTATGACTACGCTCCAGCATATCTTCTCGTTGAGCTCTTTGGTTCTTTCTCGTTCACTCCCTGCTTTCGCTGTTTCTCTTTCTTCTTAGACTGAAACCGACGACCAAAAGATTGACGTGATGAAAGTGACCCAGTCAGAGAAAGAAGCCATGGTGCAGCAGCTGGAGCAGGCGGGCGTGGAAAACACCGAGCAAATTGCCGAGCTCGAAGAAGCTTCCACGCAGCTCGCCACCGAATTGGACGAAGTGCTGAAAACCATCGAAGAGTCCCGCGCCAAAATCGGTGCGTTCGTCTTCCCTGCCTTTCAGGAAAGATACGTCGTTGGAAAGAGGAGGATAAGGAGAGCGACATAGAGAGAACCACAACTTTGTTTATTTTGAGGGAATTACCTTTTTCAAATGTGATCTTCTTGTTTATAAATATTTTGTTGTGATGCTCTGCTTCCCCGTTCATCGCTTGTAGTTGATTCTCTATAAATATCTGTGTTCATTTTTTTGTTTACTTCGACTTGTAGACAAGTACACGAGCGAGCGCGCCGGACAAAAGAGCGCAGTACCCGCCGCTATGAGGAAGTAGACGGAATCCTTGTGGGATTTGCTTCCTGCGTCGATAGAAAGTTTCCTTGAAAATCCATCGCGAAAAGGTTTGGCGCAGTGCAGAAGAGTCAGAATTAGGAGATCGCTTCTCTGTTTACTAGGCCTTTTTAATTCCTAACGCCGCCGAAAAGTGCTCAAGCGCGATGAGTATTGTATGTGGTTTGTTGTACGCGGGCTTTCGAAGACACAAAAAATATACAGATATTTAAAATAGGAGGGACCACCCGGGGAAGTGGCAGCACTGGCGTTGGCATTGGCGAGTAGCAGAATAGAAGTTCGTAAGGAATTATCGAATTGCGGTGTAGCGGTATACGGTATATGGTATATAGCATAGCGATTTGCGGTTCCGGTTCCGGTTCCCTGTTCCTGTTCCCTGTTCCCTTTTCAGTCGTCGGCATTTTGACTTGAAAATATGGTTTTGATTGGTGGGAAATAAAAAACACCATTTCATACATATATGCACAAGAAAAGTTAGCTCCTCATAGCTCTCGCCTCGAGGCGCCCGCTGCGCTGCTGCTCACCGCAAACAGGCAATTATTGGTCTACTTTAATGGGTATTTGTGCGAGTACACAAATAAGTGGGCGGGCACTGGTTGGAGAAGATGAGGGAAGCGACGCGCCTGCACGCCCGCGCTCTGCAAAGTCCTTCTTCTTTTTGCTCGGCAAAACGGAATCCGATGCAGAAGAGCCTACTGAAGAGGACTTACTGGCAGGAGATGCAAATGACGCCCCCATAAAATTCAAGACTGGTACTAGTTTTTTCTACCAAGCTTTCGGCGGTCGAGCTGACCGATCAAGCTTTAAGAAACCACCGCCGCAGCCGGAAGAAACGAAAGTGGAAGTTGATATTGACCGAAAGAAAGAGCGTGCCGCGCCAATAGCGTCAGGAATGGATGCTGAAGACAATTTCGGACGTGTCGTGGGAACCAGTCTAGATGGTAAGAATTTTTGTGCGATCTCTAGCGCCAAGGCAAGAGTTGTACCCCAAAGGTTATTTAGTGAAGCTTGGACGCTTGTGCATTCACCAATACTGTTTGCACTGATGTGATTTCAATTTCAATTGTCTCTGCCAAACTTACTCGCACTAGGCTTCACTCCTGATGGCGAAATTTTGAGCTACGACGCGTATGGTCCGAGCTCAATGCCAGGAGATTTAACACCGCATGAGCCAGAATTGACGAAGAAAGGAAAACCAAAGAAGAAAGCCAGTTTTGCCGAGGGCCCTGGGCCCCAGAAACCGCGGCGGCTGGCGTCGGCCAAGGCTGGCAAGAGCAGCAAGTCGTTTTACTTTTACGGCAGCCACAAAAAGTTTGAGTCGTTCAAAGTGGACCCTCCGCCGGAGCCACCGGTCGATAATACTGAACCTTCGGCTGGCGACAAAGGCACTGCACTCAGATCAGCGGAGGCCACAGACGCTGGAGCTGATTTGGTAGCAACAAAAGGCACAGTGGATTCCGCTGAGGGCGCCGCAGAAAGGCCCGGGCCCAAGGGCACCAGCATGGACGCTGGTTATGTTATAGCACCCAAAGGCGACAAGCGCAGTCGAAGCAATAATTCACCGCCCGTGGAGCAAATATAGAAGCAGATTTCATTGGCAACCCATTGAGAACTTGCCTAGAAAAGGGATCCTTGGGCACTGTAACTTCCTCTCATTAACTTACCACAATTACAAATGGATTAACGATTAACCGCTCTTGGTCTCAGGAATGGGGGTGTTTCGTAATGCCTATATCGCCCAATATTTCCATTGCCATTGCCAATTGAAAATTAGTATAGCTGATTGCGCATTGCAAAGGATTCGCGTAGCCCCCAGTTCGGCAGAATTTATACACGGGCTTTGGTCTTAAGGAGTAAACCTGGAAGCCCGCCCTAATCTTCGCTCGAATCCTGTCCCGAGTTCGAATCCGCGATCCGCGAACCTGTAAATCTGGCGAAGCGCGCAAACGCAAACGCAAAGACGCAAGTCACAAATTCTAGTACTCTTCAAATCAAATGTACAATTGCATGAGCCGTGCGAGCATTTGTTTGGATTTCGGCGTGCTGGAGAGCCATAGCTCGGCAAGGACTAGCTGTTCAAAGCCTTGGCTTTCGTAAATCGCAATCGGCATTTAATTTGTTGTGGTGGTTTGGCCGATATTCAAGGTTCGGAGCCATCCCCGTATGTGACACCGAACACGTACGCACTTCCGTAAACTCGCTATGCGATGACAGCACGACCGACAGCACACAAAACACATGCTAATAGCTAAGAGCTACGAGCCCCGTCAGCCTACTTCAGATATACTGATAACATCAACAAACGCAGCGCAAAAGACATTGATAGCAGCACTTCTCAGTAGTTGTGAAATTTAGGCCTAGGATCATCAAGTAAGGGCCATGCCAAAACTCGTCGCTAGTGGTTTGAGTCGAGACGACTTCGATCGACTGAAGTTGCAGGCCTCAAAGGAGTATGTTGACGCTAAAGCAAGTGCATTGGACGCATCAACCCAAGCTAGCGTAGCAGATGAATGGCGGAGCTCTTTCTTCAGTCGGTTGACTTTCTCGTGGCTCTTCCCACTCATACGCTTGGGGAAAACGCGCACTCTGACTGAAGATGACATCGGTGAAAACATTTCGAAAGACAATGTGATGAAGTACTTGGCAAAATTTGAAGAAAATTTGAAGAAAAGCAAGCCGGAAAATATTGCTTCAACCATATGGAAGACATTTTCGCATCGCGAGCTATCAGCTGTCATGTGCAAACTCATTTCTGATATAATGTCTTATCTTCCTCCTCTGTGTATCAACTTCATTGTTGAATACGCTGGGAATCAAAACGAATGGCAAGATCATGAAATTTTTCTCGTAGCTCTTGTCATGCTGATAGCGCCACTGATTACTGGCCTGTGTAACCATTGGTTTTATCAGTTTGTAATGAATGATGGCCTTCATGCAAGAACAACTATCCAAGCGGCAGTTTATTCGAAAATTCTTCGTATTTCAAATACAGCTCGGACCCGCAAGGTGGCAGACGGTGGCGTTGCTGACATGGTCACGAACCTTCAATCAACAGACTGCCGATCGATTGAGATGGTCTACTGGATGTGGATGTACGTGTGGGCTGCGCCACTGCAGGTCGTCATTACTACGATTTTGCTCTATTTACTGCTGGGTTGGGTTGTTTTGGTTGGCATTGGCGTGCTTTTGTTGTTGATCCCAGTTCAAAAATGCATGATGTCGTCTCTGAAGGAACTTACGGCAACTGCTTCAGCAGCTTCAGATCAGCGCATCAAGTTAATCACTGAGGTTATCCATGGTGTGCAAGTTGTCAAGTTGCAAGCATGGGAAAGCATGTTTGCAGAGAGAGTTGAAAAGGCACGTGCGTTGGAGCTCAAGACAAGGCGGCGCATAGCGTTCTTGCAAGGCATCAACACCGCCATCACGGAATCGAGTGCAGTTCTCAGTACGGTTGCGACATTTGTTACGTATGGGCTGGCATTTGACACTCCCCTTACTCCTGGGAAGACTTTTACAACTTTGGCTTTGTTCAATATTCTTCGGACTCCCATCACTGTGCTTCCTATGCTTATTGGAATGGTCGCTGGGGGCTTAGTCGCTTCCAAACGACTCGCAAGGTTTCTATATTCTGATGATACCAAATCTTATGTCAAGCGAGGCACCCATAGTCCAAAGAACCCTGGCTTCACTTCTGTGGTAGTGAAGAATGCAAGTTTCACATGGGGGGATAGCAGCCCTCTGGCGACGGCAACTACGAAGAACATTACGATTTCAGAAGGAAACCCCTTCACCCTTTCAATTGCTGACCTGAACTTGACACCTGGAACGCTGTGCGTGATTGCGGGAAAAGTTGGTGCAGGGAAAAGCAGCTTTCTAGCCGCCCTCATTGGTGAGATGGTCCTGACTGACAATGCCAAGGCGGCAAGTGTGGAGCTCAATGGCTCAGTAGCTTTCTGCTCACAGGAACCATGGATCCAAAGCGCGTCTCTGCGGGATAACATCCTCTTTGGTCGCCCTTATAATGCACAGCGCTACCGCACCGTGCTACAGGTTCGTACTTCTTTTGCATATCAAATCTAACCACCATTTATATTTTTTCTTCTACAATTTCATTCCTATCGCATCATGTGTATACTTGGAAAAGATCATGTGTGCTGACACTGCCTATTGACGCACAGGCTTGCGCTTTAGAGGAAGACATTGCTGCTTTGCCTGGCGGCGACGAGACTGAGATAGGCGAGCGCGGCATCAACCTTTCAGGTGGCCAAAAAGCACGCGTGTCCCTTGGCCGCGCTTGTTACGCTGACACCGACATTATCATCCTCGACGACATCCTGTCTGCAGTAGATGCACACGTCGCGCGAACCATCACCGACAAGTGCCTCGTAGCGTTGCTTCGCAACCAGGGCAAAACAGTGGTGCTAGCCACACATCAAATATTGTGCTTCCCTGAAGCTGATCGCTTGATCGTGCTGAAAGATGGACTAGTCGATTTCGCCGGCCTTTATGCAGATGCTCCAGAGTATGCGGGGACATTCGCGAAAACGGCTGGAGTAACAGGACCTCAGGAAAGCAACGATGTGGATGAAATGATTGCTGTCGATGAAAATAACGCGGCTGTCAAGTCTGAGGCAAAGGACACAGGAGAAACTCCCAGTGATGCTAAAAAGAAGGAAGATGGTAACTTGATCAAAAAGGAAGACCCAGCAACAGGTGCCGTGACTTCGAAAGTGTACT
>Ga0307982_1002860_pt1 | contig 13832 bp, 11 predicted proteins | sample OrgLakmetagen989_FD_201847 | JGI IMG/M metagenome (GOLD analysis project Ga0307982, IMG submission 201847) | Saline water microbial communities from Organic Lake, Antarctica - #989 | ecosystem: Environmental > Aquatic > Non-marine Saline and Alkaline > Saline | place: Antarctica: Organic Lake...
CGATGATTTTCCTGTAGAACCGCCCACAGACAAAGACTCATGTACGAAGTCAGTTTATAAGCGAATACGGAAAGGCATGCCGCTTTACACTTTACGGCGACGCTACTACAAACCCGTGCAGTGGATGGTGCGCCACAATGTGGCGCCCCACAACGTGATGAGGCGGCGTGAATTGATCGACGGGTCGTAGGCGACCGGCGATGCTCTAAACACTTCTCCTCACTAAGTTTGGGATCCCGGTTGCTCTCGAAGCGTTTATACCTTCGAAGGAGGCGTTGGTCCGCCGCCCAGCACCTCCCGGCATTCGCCCATTTTTAGAAAATAAACGGTCAATATCGATATGTGAGCAGGTGACCAAGTGACCAACAAAATAGATATCGATATGTGTGTATTTCGTATTTCAAGTATTCGCCATTTCCCTTATGGTAATAGCCTGCTTAAGTATAAAGCAATAACCGCTTAACCGGCCGCTATCATAACGGCAAATTCCCATTAATATGCTGTAAAATGGGCGAAATGAATTAGCAAAACGTAGCAAAGAGGAATTGAATCAGCAATTTGGCAAATAAGAAGCCCAAGTCGAGTGATGTAGCATAATTTATGTAAAAAACTGCACTGCATTACGATTAGGGGTTATGCGGCCTATTTATTTTTTTCTTATGTATTAAAGGCGAGAAATACAGCAGCTACGAAAGAATAAAAAATATTTTAAAGACCCCTATCGGGGATATTACTAGAATCAGAAATTTGAATGCGATGGTTAATCCACTTGCAGGCGATCTCAAAGAAGTAGAATGCAGAACCAGAAGCATGTCAACACTCAGTCGAAACACGGCTCTTCTCTGCTGAACATGACAAACTTGACGATTTAAAAGACAAGATTCCTCCTTGACCGTGAAGTTCTCAACACATGAAGCTGGCTGTTTGGTTTTGATAGAAAGAAATGCCGCTGTTGATGCCCCAGTCACTACACCATGGAGAGTCTAAGCTTGCGTAGCTGGATTTGAAATAAAAATGAGGGTCATAGATCAGACAGGCATCAATAGAATCGCAAGTACAACGATGAATTCAAATCAATAGCATACATGAAAGATCGGTTTAGGAATTTTGAGTCGCTATTGTTGCACGCTTTACGAAATGGCAACTTGAACTTACGGAACAAGCTGATGCTTTTGCGCTGCCATGAGGGCAAATGCGATCCGATCAACGTTGGATGTAAACTTGCCCACAAACATATCACCCTGATATAAAATATATGGCAAATCATAAAGTTGTGGTGTATTGCTTTGTATGTGAGATAGCCGAAAATTGCACACCACAAATTGTTCACACGCACACCTCTGCAAGTAGAAGAATGTCGACTAGAGCGTTCTGAGCTTCAGCATATCTGGGACACAAGAAAAGATGTGGTGCAATATGATAAGATGGGGCATTTGGAGTCTCACCAAGTAAATCAACCGATGCGAAATAATTCATGTGACTATTACTCTCATTTTCAGTTGACTATTAATCTCATTTTCAGTTGACGCACCCGTCAATCTCGCCACTCTTTAGTTTGGCATCGGAATATCCTCCATGTATAGCAGCGTCAGGTGGGGGCAAATAGAGCCATTTGAACTGTGGCCACGCACAAATGCCGTCTGCAGCTGTGAAAAGCGACGCATCATCGGTTGCTAAGAAGATGGTCTTGACGCCGTATCTGAAACAAGAGAATATCGATGAGAACAATATCAAAGTGTAGGCTTTATGAAATGCTGAGAAATGAAAAAAATCTGCATTTCGCCGATACTTTTTCGCCATGGGCAAAACTGCTTGCTCCATGTAAACACTGAGAGGGTCACAGGTCCTTTTCTTGTTGCGCATCTGCCTCGCACTGCACGAGTCACCGTGGCGCACCTGATGTAGTAGTGGTATAATAGGTACAGGGATGGATTTGTTTAGAGCTTCTCGTTACGTCCTCCAAAAAGCATTTACGAGAACTTTTACAGTCATTCAGAGAGCGCAACATGGGAATAATTCAAAATTTGGATGAACTTGTGCCGTACATGTAAACTGAGCAGGGGCCGCCGAAATGAATCTTCATTTTCTTTTTCGCGGCTTCCAAACCCAGCTGCTACTTTACTCGAGTCGAGAATTTGTTGAAAATGTGGGCTGGGCCGCATCTAAAAGAATGAGAAAATAAGTCAAAATCAGCGTCTTCTTATACTTCAAGCCAAAAAGAATACTGATCAAATGATATAAGCTATTCCCGAACTTGAGGCTCAACCTCAATATTTGATACTTCGTAATTTATGCCGCACCAGATAAGCAAGAAGTTGCGACGTGAACCAAAAATGCCCGCGTCGATTATACAGCGCTCGAATGGGACTTGTCACAGGAAATCCACTTTCGGGACTATCTGAAGCCATTGCATGGCGCGAAAACCTGTGACATGTAGGCCGGAAGCAGAGTAGCATAATTTGAATAGACAAGATACTAATCCTTCAGCACTTGAAGAAACTATCGAATGTATTACTACATTCGTTTCTACCAAGCCATGATAAGATCAGGTTATAAGCATTATCTTACTGCGAAAGAGACTCATTGCGGTAACCCATAGTAGGCACGCATGCACGACCACCTTCGTCCTTGCTCGCTCCTGCCCGGCAGCCTGGTGGTTCCCCCTCTAAATAGGGTGCCGTTTCGCAGCGGCTCAGCGGTTCAAACCAACACGCAAACGAATTGTGCGAACATCTGGGAATTGAGAAAGGCTTTACTATTAGACGTATTCACTGAACAAAGTACACAATACAATCGTCAACCTTGAGTGTATACCCCGATCCAAATACCTCCTCGAATGTGTTGTGGCAGTTGATGTCCTCATGAGTGCATCAGTGCTTCTATTAAAGCTGCCGTTGAGATTGCTGATCGACGACCTCGGTACGTCTGGTGGTGCTGGTGGCTGATCTTTGTATAGACCAAGGGGTGGGCTCCAGAAAGTGTACCCGTGGGCAATCGCATACATATACGGTTTGAGCCAGGAATTGACCACCGACCCTAGTCCAAAAGGTGCTGCTGCTACACTCATTTGCTGTGACGCTACGCACGGTACATCGTCTGGTAGAAACCCTACTTCAGACAAGCATTGTCGCAGAGTGGCAACATCATCAGCGTCTTCGTGAGCACAGCTACTACTTGTGTCGTCTGCACCGATGGCGTCGGCAGTAATTATTGTATCCGGCCAAAAGGTGTAATTGGTTTCGGGCAAGTCTTTCGGAAACATCGACCACCCCAAACACCTCATGTGCCCAAATTGTACCGGCAAAATTGTTTCTGACACAATCATCTGCAGTTGAGGAAGTGGCGTTGATGAGCGCCCTGGAAGGTCTTTGCTCTCCATCCTATCAATTGTGGTTTGGAGCTGACTATCAAAAGCCACATCCTCTGGAAGATATACATCTCCAATATCACCATGGTCAGCATTCTCTTTGATTTCTGTGAAGCTATTTTGCCTTGACTTATCAATTTCACAACTGAACTTGTCATCTATGCCTTGTTTCTTTGGTAAAATTGCACACTTCAAATCGGAAGCAGTCCATCGCAGGCGCCCTCCACGGCGGCGTTGTCGACGCACTTGCCGACTTTGAGTGAACGCACTCGAGTTGACAAAAGCACTATTGAAGGCAACTCGAGGGTCTTCGCCACACATGGTGCCGAGATCAACGAAGCCATAGTACACAAGAGACGCGCTCACCTGCAGGAAACGCATAGACAAAAAGAAAGGAAGATGATTATTAAAAAGCACGGAACATCATAAAGCTCAAGCTCGCATGAAAGCGTTGTTGTTGTTGTCGTCGTGAAATTAAAATGTAACCAACAATACCATTTGGTGGCAGGCATAAAACATCGAGTGGGCGAAGTCAGTAGCCATTTTAATCCTTCCGTCAATAGAGGATGTTTTAGCTCCTTCAACTTTTTTGCGAGCAGAAATAACTGCTGCGTAGTGGTGAGGCCGTACAATGGTGTACTCATACCTTGAGAGAGAGAGAGAGTATCGTGGCTAAGAATTGTCCATCAAAGTTGATAGAACAATAGAAATGATTCTAAGAATAGTATCGTGGACAATTAATTGCTAAGAGTGTGAAAATATGCTAAAAAATATCCGGGCATAGCACCAAAAGCGCAGTATTTTGAGGCCATTGTGCTCCACTGCTCTTTGGCATGCCAATTCTGAGCCAACGTGCGGGCATCCGTCACCGTGAGAGTTCTCGTCTCCATGGCGTATTTTCACATGGGATAGTCTGGTGCAAACGTATGGAAGAGTGATAAGACAAATCACTTGTAACACTTGAAGAAGAGCTTGCTAAGTAACATTTGCATTGCGAATCTTACCGTTCTGAGTACGCGCGCATAGCAACGGGAGTGCCAATCTGTAATACGATTGCAAAAAATGCAGCAAGAAAATACGAGGGATGTATATATAAAGCACTGATCCTGATGAGGAATGTTTATATCCTATTAAAAATGAATCTCCATTGCATCAAACTTACCGCCAATTGATCGTTGAGGCCAGCCCAGTCGCAGCAAAAAGGCACAAACAGGACTCCTCGAAATTGCTGCCGCACAGCAGATGACGAAGAAGATGAAGCCCCTATCCCCATGATGAACAGAACTGAAATTAAATTAAAATGAGAAGTCAACTAAATCCCATGTGCATATTGAAGAACAAATAATGTGCAAAACCCGAAAGCATATCGCAACGCGTCAATACCATTTCCAGAATCCAGAGTAGGCGATGACACCACTTCAGAAACGCGACCATCGTTTTCCTCAGTTACAGTGAAGATGCGATGAAGATTAAGAGGCTCCGGCAAGAGTAAATCAAACCGTGAGCGAATAATGAGATCGTAGTCTTCGCCAGCCCTTGACAAAAAGATGCGATCAATCAGAATGACACGGGAAGAATTACAAAATTATGAGGTTAAGAGTAAAATATCCAACTTAGCTGATGAGGAAGAGATTGAGGGCTGGGAATGCCCCTTTAATTAAGCAGTAATTTGAAGTGTACCTGTAATTGTGCACATATCTGTCAAGGAGTAACTGGCACTGCCGCATTTTATGAGCTTGCAACACGATTGGCCGTGCTTTCGTGCACTGGCGCTGGTTTTGGCGGTGAGAAACAGTCCAAAGTTGTACAGCGAGACGCGACCAAGGATCCTCATGCTCAACCACGAACTGCCTAACGGGTCCACTTATAGAAGTTGCACTTGAGTTATTAGATTTATGGACGATAGATCCAGGCCAGTTTGCAGTGACGGCTAAAACATGGGCTAAAGCATCAGAAGATCCTTGACCGGATTTCGGTGCTGAGGTGCTGTCGTTACCATGTTTTTGTTGGAGGTAAGGGTAAGGATCGTAGCCGACGTAACCAAATACATCAACACCTGCACCCTGGTTTGCTGATATGAGATCATGATAAGATGGTGCTGTAGCTTCAAATGTTCGCAAGTCGCCACTCAAACAAAGGGCAAATCGAGACAATTTCGGAGTGGCCGGTAGTGCTTTAGCTTGCAGTGGCAAAGAATGCTGCCTGCGGATTTTGGAATGGTCGCTAGTTCTCGTCATCAGCCGGCTCCAGCGAGTTCGGAAGTATCGTTGAATCGATCGCGGTAGGAATGCCCAGCCGACTACTAAGGCAACAACCATTACCATCGAAGTTACGATAACTGGGCGATGTCCTTTAGATTTCTTGGAAGTACGTCGCCTTCCCATCTCACAGCGTGGCAGCTTCGGCTGCTTTAAAACTGTTGTTGCCGTGCTTATCGTCACGTAGAGATAGACTGTAAGCTAGCAGTTTGCGAACTGCTCTTTATATTCGCTAGCTGCACCATAGTTCAAGTGCGTGCTAATTGGGCAAACTTACAATGCATGGGGCTAGTTCTAGAGTTAGGTCACTGATATGCTTATCTCTTTAGATGTACTTGAAATCATACGAACGTAGTTGACGAAAGCTTCGCGGGGACTAGTGCGCTCGAGTCTTAAAGTCGAGCTAAGAGAAGTCCCCATTGTTTTGCACGTTCTTTCGTCGGTCATGTCTCACCAGAATCACCGATTTGCCGATTTGAGGATACATAACGTACAGGGAGACTAATAATGCAATCCAAACAGTCACACTCTGTCACACTGCGCGCGCACAGTACTGTACTACGCGTACACGGACACCTCAGCAGCAGCAGCTCTACAAGAAACTGTTAGCTTTAACAGAAGCTGACTGATAGTGTAGACCACAGTGGCTTCTATTGAGAGCTTCTGAATTTAACTCGCTCAGCGTACTATAGAGGATACTGCTCTGTCTAGCATTCTGCAGTCACTAAAATACTAGCTTATTCGAAGCCAGTCAGAGTCGAAATAATACGGAGCTGCATAAAGGAGAGATACTAGTAGCTAGCCAATGCCACACGATTGCACCGACGCGAAGCACGCATTGTGGGAGTAAGTTGAGCCAACTAGCCAGAAACGTTCAAGCGCTCACTTCCCTGGCACCCTAGCGCATAACTTCGATGCCTTACATCTGCGTAGGTGCGTGCTGAACTCTGCCTGCTCGAAAGCTATGTACGAAGAGCAGCGCGACCCAGCAAAAACTTTGGTGAGCTTTTCCATTGCTAGCTAGATAATTAGAATAACAACATGAAATAGTTCTATTCTTAGATAGCTACCACGAGTGAATGGGCACTGTTTACTATTTACCTTCTGTTAACTTTTGCTTTTTGTGAACGTTGCGGCGGACAGCCTGTGAAGGAATTTCATGCGAAGCTAGTCACGTAAGTAGATGCTCCAAGGTCACTTGTTGAAGGGTTACTTGGTGTTGCTGTCTTTTTAGGAGTGACTACTGATTCATGAAGTTCTTCAGTTGCAGCCTTCGTTTTGAATTTCCTGCTGCTGTGTATGGCCCTCTTATTTTTTTCCTTACAGGTGCATGAATAACGATGATGGAGGCGATTCAACGGAATGCGCTCCTCTCCGCGTCACGTGAGCTTCTATGTCATTTGTAGAGAAAGATGGTGCTGACTATTTGTACAAATTCGAGTATTGTGTAGCTGGCGGCTGATCTTCTTTACATTTGCCTTTTCTGTTGTCTATGGTTTTACAGGTTCTTCGAATGCAGACGGCAAGGACTTGTGAGTTCGTTTCTTTTCGTATTTTTCGCCGTAGTTGGAATCTGCGTAAGACTGATGGATTGGTTATATTCGACTTACACCTCTATCACTAACGCGTTCCTATTCTCTGTTCCCCTCAATCGCAGGACATGCGCTCTCGGATTCGCGGACAGAAGGCCTACTGATTCGCCGTTCATATTAGAAATTAGATGGACTTTTGTGTTGGTCCTTGCAGGTCCTTGGCTTGAATTTGAATCAATGAGGCAATCATCTCCGATGTGGATGGGCTGGTTCGGTTCTCTTTTAAATGGATGTGTGTATTTCTGTATTCTTAGTTGGGTGCTAGTGCTGAGTCCCTTGATGATTTCAGGCATACGTAGAACCTCTAGAACAATATTTATCAGTATTCCGCACATGCAACCGGAAATAACCGGGGAAAAAGCGAGTCCTGCTTACTTTGATCTTTTTGCTTTAGTTCTAGCCGCATCACGAAATCAAGCGCGATGCCGATTTATGGGAATTAGTTTGTTTACCTATAAGCGAATGCCTCAATCGCCCTGATTTGCCCATTCCCCCGGTAGAAGGTAAACACTTGGCTTGTGGTGCTTTGTGCTCATATCCGTGTGCATAACGACGAAAAAAAAATAGAAACAACTGCCGTCAGGTACAAGGAGTTGAAGTCAAATCCCTGCGGTGTGCGTTTCACGTTTCAGATCACCCCACGAACATAATCCGCGTGCGCGCCTAGAATTCATCGTAACGTAGCAACAGGGAGATACAAATGAGATGCACGAACATCAGCGGTGGAATGGTCCTCCTAACCAGAAAGGGCTTGATGTGATGCGCACATGCTCTGCACATGTACTACTACTGCATGCATCTGCACATGTTACCTGGTCGACCTGCAGCACTCCGAGCTCGGTGTACTCCTCCAAGCACTGAAAGAAGGCTTCGGCAGTGAAACCTCGCTTCAACACCTGCGCCTCCACCGTTCGGAAGTCCAACGTGGTGTCACCCGCGGCCAAGGCGGAATCCCGCAACACCCCAAAGATGCGACTGTTCTGGTCCCCGCTCCCACCGCCTGTTGTACATTTTAATGAGTAGCGGGGGTGGAATCGCGTGTGCGTAGTAAACGTGTAGACAAGGCAGGAGAGTGAGATTGCTTCATTTGGAAAGATGCGGGGCGAATGCACATGTATAATAGCACGAACGCACATGTATGCTTAGTAATACACAGCAACCAGAAACAATACTTCAACCAAGGGAAATGCGCGCACCACTGACAACCATTTCACCCCCCCCCCTTCCCCCAACTCCTCACCGCCAGCTTGGTTCCCGTTCGTGGTCACGTCTTGCAGCGACGCTTTCGACATGTAAGTCAGTCGAATCGCCTCGTCCACGTCGGCGGCGTCCACTGACTCGGCAAACCGCAGCCTCGCTAACGCCTGGCTGAGCCGCAAGATGCTGAGCAAAGCCCGGGCCGTCATGGCGGCTTGATTGTCCTCTGCGTCGCCATCCTCGTCGACCCGGGACAGGACGCCGGAGTCCTAGGGTGGGAAAGAGAGAGGTGATATTCGTGTAAAGCCACAATGGAAATAAAATCAACGGTTGAGGGGGAAGCATCCAAAGGAAAAACAATACGGTGTATCCGTGGTTCTCATTTCTTCGTTCTACTTATAGTTCCCAACATTCCCAGCATCGCCACCTCTCCCTCCTTCACTTCTCATCTCCTCATACCTTTTGCCGCAGCTCCACGTACGCTTCTACGATGTAGCTGGTCAATTCCTCGGGCACGAAAGGATCGGTGCCCCTTGCCGCGGCGATGTAGTGCTTGATGAAGTTGGGCTCATAAGGCTCGAAGTCCAGCTCGGGGTTGCGGTTGTGCTTGTGCACGAAACTGTAGGCGTTGGTTCGAATGTTTAAAGGGGGAAAGAAGAAGATTGTACCCGAAGGATCAACATGAGAAGTAGTATGGCAATATACTCGCGCGCGTGTTAATATGTTCTCAAAGAAAAATAGGTTAACAGTCAAAAACCAACAATAGCAATTGCAAGATCTACTCACGTGATGTGGCGGGCGAGGGCAGTGTCCTGATCCGAGTCCTGTTGTTGGTGCACACAGGCAAAGACAAAGGAAACAGATGTTAGACGAATTCTTTGAACACGAAAAATTACACACACGCATTGCTCACATCGTGCATTTGGCAATTATGCATAAGCACGCTAGCGTTCGCGTCGCTTTTAACACCCTCTTTTTCATCCCCCCCCTCCCCCCCCCTATCCCTACCTGCAAGTCCAAGATGAGGAAGAGCAGGTCGAACCGGCTCAGGAGAGAGTTGGGCAAGTTGATGTTCTTGGTCATGGACTTGCGGCGGTTGTAGCGCCCGTAGAGCGGGTTAGCAGCGGCCAGCACCGCGCACCTCGCATTGAGGGTGGTGGTAATGCCGGCTTTCGCGATGCTCACGGTTTGCTGCTCCATCACCTCGTGGATCGCGGTGCGGTCGTACTCGTCCATTTTGTCGAACTCGTCGATGCAGCACACGCCCATATCAGCAAGCACGAGAGCCCCCCCTTCGAGGGACAGGTCGCCCGTGGTCGGGTCTTTCACCTGGTGCGATTGGGTTGGGTTGGATTGGATTGGGGGAAGAGAGGTGGAGATGGGGAAAGAAAGAGGGAAGGCACGGAAGAAAATATGGACATGTGACAAGCCAACGAGCCATGAAAAGAGACCAGTCTTGAGTGTTGCTGACTGGCAACCCAAATTCAACGTGTGCACGACAAAACATTAGGGTAGAGTTTATGGATAGTCGACAAGAAAAACACGACGACGACGACAGAGAAAAACAGGAATGGTACTGTGTTTCGAGTGCCTCACCACCGCAGCCGTCAGGCCCACGCCGCTGCTGCCCTTCCCGGTCGTGTACACTCCTCGCGGGGAGATCTTCGTCACGTACCTGTGATAGGCAAGGGAGGCACGGAGGGTTGATACATGTGAGTTTGAGAGGAAGAGGTACCAACAGCATGCGCGAAATACCATGGGGTTGCGATGCAACATAAACAAGTGCCGTGTGCCGCTCTATCCAACCCTCCTCACTCACTTGAGAAGCTGGCTCTTGGCCACCCCAGGGTCGCCCATTAAGCACACGTTCATGTCGCCTCGGATGCGCATCCCGTCGGGCAGCTGCCGCACTGCGCCTCCCACCAACATGAGAAGTAACGCCTTCTTCACGTCCTCGTGACCGTAAATCTCGGGGGCAATGGACCTAATATATATATATAGCCAGAATAGCAGGAGAATACGGTGGTTTAGTTTAAAAAAAACATTTAGGGGGGAAAAGGCATATCAGTATAGCCGAGAACAAAGCATTTATGCTCTAACGAAGTACTCGTAAGGCATTATATTTCCTCTCGAAGTACTCATTGTCACCTCGCCAGTTTCGAGAACACGTCCGGCTGTTCGGCCGCCTCGTCGATCCGCGCCTCCATCGCATTGTCGCTTACTATATTCGCGTAGTTCTCCTTCTGCCTTACCACATCCGAAGCCTCCAAATAGGTGTCGGAAATCAACCCCGCCTTCATGCCCTTAAATCCCGTGTACCGTTTCGGCAGAAACACGCCACACACGGTCACCATCTCGCCCGGCCCGCATTGCCGCGTCAATTCGCCGCGACAAGTGACCGTTAAGGAGCGAGGAATGTTCCCCACCGGCACCTGAGCATTGGAAGGGGTGATGGCGGAAAGAGAAAAAGCAGAGAAGACAAGTGAACCATAGGCAAAAGAAAAAACAGGAGAATTCGCGTGTGTGACAGTGGAGAGAATGAAGGCTACCCGATAAATAAGGCGCACTTCAGTTCAACGTTACATGAACGCACTGACATTCCGCAGTAGGACACAGAAGCCTCCTCTCATATGCACTCTGACAGGCTACATCGTAACGCTATCTTGATGACCTGATCAGGCAGCTCTTGCAGCTTCAGTTCTTGGTACTTGATGAACTTGGAGCCCCTCGTTTGCATGAAGAGCTTCCCGGTCAAGCTGTTCTCACGGCAGTAGTTGGAGGGGCAGGTCGAAATGGGAGTGAAGCTGGTCTTGAGGCCCACCTCCTGGTAGATCTCGAACCCGCACTGGTCGCAGGTGTAGGTGGCCACTTCCACTAACGGCTTCACGTCCGAGCAGCGCGTCACAATCCCAGCCACCCGCACCTGCGGAGTTGTGATCGTGTGATCATGTGATGATTGAGAAGAGGACGTCAGCAAAGCAAATGACAGACAGGTGCCCATTTTATGAATCCTTTTTCTTAGCGAACTACACAACCATTCTACCTCGAAAGTACTTGAATACCCTTCCCCTTTCCCTCCCCAGTCTATCCCCCACCTAATGTCCCCTTCTCACCAATGCCCCGATTTGCTCGGCTTTTACTTGGCGCAGAGGTAAGGGTTTCCAGCCCCCGTTGGCTGAGGACGCGGAGGGAGGCAGGAGGCGGACTTCGTAGCTATTATTATTCGTGTATATATTAGGGAGAGGGTGGGCGGTTAGGCGGGGAAAAAAACAAGCAATAAAAACTCAAAAGACGCAACCAAAATAATGATTATCAAGTGACGGAATGCGAGAAGAGAAATAAGGCACTCGAAATAAGTGACGGAATGCAAATAACGCCTAGCTAGATGGGCAAATGTTTCAAGTGAATAAATAGGGCCTTCGTATAAAAAGAGTATCACTCACCGGCGCACTAGAGCTGCTGGGAAGGCATTAGTAGGAGAGCTTTCAGCTTCTTCGTCCTCGTCCATGTCCGCCTGTATATTGTGCGTTTTGTGTATATTAGGGCAGCTAAACACACAGGCAGCGCACAGGCATACGCGTGTGGGCCAATATTCGGCATTCCAAGCCACACAAACCCCTTCTTGCGCAACTGTGCTCTCACACCACCCCCGATTCACTTCCCACTCACCGCCCGTGCTGCCTGCAATTGCGCCGTCCGCTGCCGCTGCAACACGTCTCGCACGTCCTCCTGGGGGGGTGGGAATTATATTAGGGAGGATATGGGTAGGAAGGAAGAGGAGATAAAAGAGAACTATGAAAAACAATAAAAACACCCCTAGACGCGGAGAGAAATGGTTACAAGGGAGCAAAAGAGAGAGCACATAGAGAGAGTGTGTGTCTAAACTTCTACCGTGCCCGCGAGGTCCACGGTTGGCTCCATGGCGGCCAGCAGCGCGTCGGCGGCGCTCTCGATGAGGCGAATGTACCGCTGCGCGTTGCGGCAAATGCGCTCCACCAGATCCGGGTTGCCGTCGTAGCTTTTTGGGGGATGAGTTGGGGGGAGGCAGAAAGCAGAGAGAGACAAGTAAGCGTAAGAGCTGGCACAAGATCCTGAGAGAGGTGAGGGTAAGCAGCAGGAAGTAGCTGTAATCTACCCGATCACTGATTCGCATGCCTCAAATTAATAAGACAAAAACGCAAGTCTTACAGGTCATCGAGGTCAATTCGTAGCAGCTTCTCCTCGCGGTTGGCAATTTCCTGCAATTTCGCTAGGTACCTACGTGGAGTACATGTAGGTGCGCAAGTACCGATGAATTTACAGGTGAAGGTTTGATAGGATTATGGGAAAGTATAACTGCATCTCGGTAAGTTTGCGCTGAGCTCAAAGAGATAGTCTTACTTGGGCTCCTGCTCTTTGCTGAGGGAATAGCGGTCTTGGTAGGTGTTGAGAAAGACAGCCAACTAACATAATATACGACACATTGAGCACATGCAGCATCGAGTATCGACAGTTGGACTACATCGCAATATGGAAAATAGGAACAGGAGACTTTCAGAACTAGTGCACCTCCGCAACAGAAAGATTCGTTTGAAAATAAGTGAGCAAGCCTTCATCTTTTCGAAGTAGATTCTCACGCTAAAGAAAAGTATCATTTGATTCCTCGCGCCGAACAACCAACGCAATGATCTTGAAGTACTTCTCGATACATAGGTATCGAGGCCTCCTACTCCACCTTACATGAAACTTGCTAGACATTTATGCAAGAACGCTAACATTTAGTGATAATAGTAGGGAGGAATGTGCCTTACCTCCTCAAGGTCTTCCTCGTACTTCGGGAAGTTAGCAAAGTCCCTACTTGGCAAACCGCCACCTGGTGCTGACATCAACACACCCACGCCCACACACGCAAGCAGGCAATGTAATGTAAAATAAATGATGATGATTACCACGAAAGTGTTAGAACGCGAGAACGTCCTCTGAATCCCTTGCCGTTTTCCCGCGTACCTTCACTCGTCATTTTTTTGAACTATTACAGATTAGTACAACCAAACAACCAAACCCAACTCAAAATATGGTCCCTAATAAGGGGGGATTTACTTGATTTAGCATGGTGTCGACGTAGACAGCCTAGCTAGCCTGAGTAAAGCGAGGAAGTCTGAAGTCGCCTAGTCTAGTATAATTATGATACTCTCCCAATAACAAAGAAAGACATATTCACAGTAGTCGCAAAGGCACAAAAGGGATGAAATTGTGCTGCATGTCCACAGTGTCCACTAGCAAATTCGCGTAAAGTAAACGTGAGTTAGAACTCGAACTCGAACTCGAACTAATACAAACCCAAATGACACAGAAGCCAATGCTGCGGGCAGAAGTGGGAATGCGCGTGCGTTGCGCAAACAACACAAGTGCGGAGTGCATCATGAGGGGGAGGGGCAT
>Ga0307982_1002863_pt1 | contig 13824 bp, 14 predicted proteins | sample OrgLakmetagen989_FD_201847 | JGI IMG/M metagenome (GOLD analysis project Ga0307982, IMG submission 201847) | Saline water microbial communities from Organic Lake, Antarctica - #989 | ecosystem: Environmental > Aquatic > Non-marine Saline and Alkaline > Saline | place: Antarctica: Organic Lake...
CGAGCGCTCAAACAAAGAGCGACTCCCGCCTGCGGTGGCGCGCCGGCGCGTGGTCCACTCGTACGAGCAAATGGTAAGCCACCAAGAAGTCTCACAAGCACTCACGTGGATCTATTCATGTGCCCGTACTTGTAACATCAAAAGATAGTTGCTTGTTTCGTCCACACCCTAATCTAAAAACTTTGACAAATTGAAAAATGCATATTGTTCTCCTACTAGGTGGCTGCGCTGCGATTTTATCCGGAGGCTTGGCACAGTTATGCGTCCTACGAGCTGTCCACCGGAGATGCCGCAGGTGGAGGCGCACTACAGGGAGACGCTACTGATGCTGCGGACGAAGCACTGGGAGTCCCGGCAGAAGCAGCAGCGCGCGCGGGAGACATTTACCGAAGAGCGCTCCTCGCGGTAGGTTGCGAGATGGCTTAATTTAAATTCCTTACCTTTTTTTTGGCACAAAAAGTATGAAAAGAAAATGAAATAGCATCATATACGCTGTTCTTTTAATGGCGCAAAGCGTGGTAGAATCAAAGCCCCTTGATTCTTTTAGTGCTCGTCCTCGATCACAATACACACATGCACTCCTAGGTGCCCGGCTGCACGATGCTGCATTTAGCGTACGCCGAACTGCTCGAAAGCCACCACATTAGTGGGGTGGACACGACAGGAACCAGCGCCGCCAACAGTAGCACTGCTGCCTCTACCGCTGCCGCTGCCAGCAGTGCAAGTGGGAACTCTGCGGGCTTGGCGGCGGCGCGCAACGTGTACGTGGGGTTGGTGCAACTGCAGCCGACTTCCGAGCTGGCGTGGGCGCTGCTGGAGCGGTTTGCTCGTCGCGTCGACGGCGCAGCCGCGGCTCGGCAAGTGTTCCGCTTGACCCGGCGCGCGCGGCTGAGCGGCGAGCTGGGCTGCCACGTGTACCTCGCGCACGCCCTCCTGGAGTGGTGAGCCAAGAAGAAGCTGTGTTACATGTACCACTACTCTCGTGCGCACACAACCGATACCCTAACGCACATGTATATGTATGCCTTTTCCGAGCTCCGAATTACCTTTTCGCTTGAGTAGATTATTGAATTATTGTATTCATGGTGTTCTATCTCTTCACGCTAACCTTTTTTCTCTCTACAATTGTTATTCCTATTCTTATTTTGTTTCTCTTGTTATTTTGGTCTTTGTACGATCTGGACGAACACCTCCTCCAGGTACGCTAACGGCTCGCCCTCCACAGCGCTGCAAGTATTTCGCTACGCCGCTAGCCGCCACCCCATCAGCCTCATGCGCGCCGACTTCGTCCTTGCTTTTGCCGAATGCGTAGGCGTCGTGGCTTCTGCTGCCAGCGCTGGTAGAAGCGCTGAAGGTGGTACGGCTGCTGCGGCTGCTGCTGCAGAGAGCAGCAATGATAGCACAAGCAGCAACAACAGCAACAGCAACAGTGCCACTCTGCAGGACGTGCGCAGCTTGTACGAACGAAGCCTAGCTGCGATGAGCGCTGCCACCTCTGCATACCACGCTCACCTCGCCCAAGCTTCGGTATGAATACAAGGCCCCTCGATCTTGGTTTTGCCCTCTCGTTCGCATTAACATAACTCATTTTCTCTCTTTCGCTTTGTGTCGCTTAGAATTTCTTTATTATTTGTTGCGTTTCTCTTTCTCGTGTTCTTGAATGTTCGCCGATATTATTAGGGCGACCACGCTACCCTCGTTGATGAGTCGAAAGCCACTGGCGTTGGCTTAGACTGGCGCGGGGCTGTCGCTGCTCCTGGCCCGAAACCGATTTGGCTGGCCTACATGCGCTTTGAGGTGTGCACTATACAGTGTCTCTTTCTCTGATCACCGTATACGAAGTACTTACTACTTGCCTTTTCCCCATGCACCTGTGTTCTTTTTCTCCCGTTCACTGCTAAATTTTGTATTCAATTGATTGTAATAGGTGCTGCATGCCAGTTCCGCGCGTGACGGCACCCGCGTTCGCGAATTAGAAAGGCGCATGCTGGCGAACCTTCCGCCTCGGGACCTGGCCGCCTACGATTTCATTTCGACTTCAACCCACTCCGCGACGGATGCTCAACCCTCTTCTTCCTCTCTTGCTTCCGGAGCCTACGGGGGCAGCAACAACAGCAATGGCGCCAGTGCCAGTGCCGGTGCGGATGCTTTGGAAGGTGAGGGGGCTCTGCAGCGGCTGTGGTGGCGGCACGCGCCACCCGGTCTAGAGCCTGCGCAGTGCGCGACGCCCACGGACGCGGCCTTGTACGCACGTTGGTCGTCTTCTGCGAAAATGCTTCACAGCACAGGGGCCTTCCACACCACTCACGCGGGCGCCAACGATGTCGTGTACGGAGGTGGAGCCGGGCAGCCTTGGAACAACAAAAGTATTGGCGGTGGAGGAAGTGGGCGCTTCAACAACAACAACAACCGGTTATACGCGCAAGGAGCAGCCTCGGCTTTGGTGCTGCCAGAAAAAGAAGAGCCCGCGTGGCTGCGGGCGGCCCGTCAAACGCAAGCGAGCGCAGCGCAAGCGCTGAAGCGAGCGAGTAGCCTCAGCGGCAGCGCAGGTAGCGACCGTGGCGATGGAAACGGCATCAATGGTGGCGGCGACAGCGGTGCAAGTGGAGCTGAGTCCTCGCGCGTGGGCGAATCGAACGGACAAAACTTGTGCGCACCTCCTGCCACGCCGCTGGCAGCCACCTCCGGAGGAGGAGACACGACCTCTTCAATGCAAGGGCCGCCAATGGCTGGGGTGCCCCCTTTCTTACAAAACTTCGCGCGAAGCCTGCCCCCTGCGGCCCCGGGCCAACGCCCCGACGTGGACTTGGTGCTCTCCATCTTGCTGCACTCCCCGCAGCTCGGGCCCGGCGGGTCGGGCCTCGGCCCGGGTTTCGGCCACACCAGCGGCCACGGCAAAAGCAGCAGCGGTAGTGGCGGCAGCGGTGGTGACGTCGGTGTTCCCCCTGCAATGATGAACGCCCCACCGGGGATGGCTCCTCCTCCGGGCATGGCGCCTCCGCCGGGCATGATGGGAAAGCGCGGGCGCGGTGGCGGCGGTGACGACGACGATGACAGCGACGACGACGCGGCCTATGGTGGGTCAACCACAAACGTATTTCGCCAGCGCCAGAAGTCGCGCCTTGCTTAAGCGGACTATATTTTCTAAAGCGAATGGCCTTGCGTACTCCAGTAGAGCACTCAATTCACAGAGAAGCGAACTCGCGAAGGGAATGGATTGGTGGTATATAAACTGAAATGTGGAAATGACCACGGCAGCTGTAATTCAGCCGACCGGCACGGCTGGCTCACTTGTAGCTTGTGGTGACTACACCCAGCTATTACAGCTATTTAAGTAGGTAGTTATGTGCGATCAAACCTGGCTTCGTATCCCCCTCCCTGCCTCCCTCTTGTCTCTTGCCACTCATAAATATCGAACTTCCGACGTCCACGTCCCCGTACCTCGCATAGCCCACGGACATCAACACCAACCTTCTATGTCACTACGTCTATGTCTTCGCCGCGAGCTTTACGCTTGGCGCTTGGTTCTTTTTTCTTAGGTGTTATTTTTGCCTGGCTTTCTGTTCTGAAAAGTGGAAAGTTGCATTGTAATTGCAATCCGAATACCCTCTTCGCCTGTGGCCTGTGCAGCCTGCGTGACCTGTGAGCCCTCTATTTCCAGAGCCCGTCGTCCCTGACATCCCTGACAGTCCCTCGTCCCTCAGCCTCGGCTTCAGCGTCAGCCTCAGGTCATTGTTTAGACGCGCACCAAAGCGCTAAGAGCTAAGAGCACACACTTGCTGTACAGATACCGAAGCAAGTTGCCCCTGATTCGTGCATCGCGCGGGCACCAGAAATTGTGATTGATGATTAGATTGATGATGAGTTTAGAGCTTGGCCAAAAAAATGAAGCATCAACATCCGTGTGAAGATCTTGTGGGTTCCGCCAGGGTCTTTACGGCTATTGACCTTATTGCCTAAAGAATGCTCTCGCGAATACATCGCAGCTTGTAAACTTATGCTAGATGCTTATATTCCTATGCAGAATTTAAAGCTCGGCTCAGGCGAGCATTCGGATCAAATGCTGCATCCGCAGAAGCACGCTGGTAGCGCAAGCGATTTCGAGACTACAGTAATAGTTGACGGCAAGTTGCCAAGTGCTCAAGAATCAAGGAGCACAACACTTATATCGCCTACCAATCGCTTGAATGGAGTTGACAACCATCTCATCGACGACGCAGTTGGGTTGCGTAGCAAAAGATTGTCGCCAACGAGCGTGATGCCGACTCCTACGAGCCCAGGCGTCCCGCAGATGAGCCCAATGAAAAGCGACAGCATTGCGCAGGGTGATGGCAATGATTCTGATGTGGAAGAGCCCGTTACATTGCATGCTGGTGCTAAGGAGCCCCGCTGGAGTGCGACGTCCTCGAGGTCCAGTGCGTCCTTGGTGCCTAACCAGGCCACTATTGCACCGCCACCACGATCGCGCGCACAAGGTGGCAAAGTGCTAGCAGCTGATCGACCAACACTTGTAGCCACTAAAAGAATACCTGCCAAGCGTGTAGCTGCACCTGCTGGGATAGTGCTGCTGCAAGGACTTGTGCGCCGAAAGCGCGCCCTGCGCATCGTGAAAGACGTACGGTCGACTGCGCAGGCTGCGGCTGCAGCGCAGGCGAAAGCTGACGCGGCTGCCTTGGAAGCGGGCGCCCACCGCTTCGTCCGAGCGGTATGTTCTGAATCATACGAGTCTTTGGCTGTTATCATTTTGTATTCCTAAAGTCTTTCTTATTCTGCCCTCTGATTCGCAGTGCTCAACCACAATCCACCCGCATTCACTGCCTGCTTCCTCTTGCTCTTTGTTGTTTCGCACGCTTTCGTCGTCTGCTAGGTAATGGTGGCCCCGCACGGTGCCCTGGGCGAGCGCGTGCCCTCGGCGTCTTCGGTGGCTTTGACCCAGGCAGCAGCTGACGTAGCTGCGGCTGAAGCTGGCGCCAGCGAACTCTGGCCCGTGCTGGTTGAGACTGGTGCACTGCTGCCCGGCGGCCAAGCTGGCGCTGGGGCGTTGCCTGCACACGCTCCCTTACCGCCAGCTGTAGACAAAGGCAGCAGCACTTCAAGTACGAACAACGGTGCTGGCAGCGGCCAAGGCAGCGAAGAATTGCCGTTACCAGCAAAAGAAGAGGCAACGTGCTTGTGCTATGTGGCTGACCCGGGAGATGGCCAAAAGCCACTTTGGGGCCCTGGGGATGACTCTGACGAAGCCACAGCTGCTCACAGCGCGAGCGGCGGCATGGTGCGCCTTGGCAACGCCACTACTCTTGGCCCGTCTCTGCCCGACTTCCGAGGTGCTGGGGTGCCTGCAAATGCCGCGGCGGCCGCCAACTCTCTTGCTGCTTGCTACGCGTACTTGTTGGCAAATTTCCTAGACCAAAGCAATGCAGCGATCGCTTCGCAACAGCACAACAGCAGCAGCAATAGCGACAAAGAGCTTGGGGGTGGCTCTCCTCCTCCGCACAGTGCTGGAAGTCCCGTGCCAGTGCTTCGGGTGGCGCCTCTGCTTTTGCCAGATCCCACGGGCCCTTTCAGTGGGTTGAACTTCTACGCCCCGTCGCGCGCTGCCTCTCTCGCTCGGGGCTCGACGGTAGGCCGCGGCAGCAGCCGGAATCCCAATTCTGGTGCCGCTGCTGGTGGCAATACGGGCGGAGCGAACTTGCGCGAAGACACGGACTTGCTGAACCAGCAGCCTCGCGCGGGGCGCTTTCGCGCTTCGCTAGCAGCAATTACTTGGGATGCCCTCGAAGGCGCGTACAAGGTTCTTACCCCCGCGCAGCGCGCTCTGCTAGCTCCGACACGCATACTGCCGCAAGCGTCTTCGCCTTTATCCTCTTTGTCGTCGTCGTCGTCTTCTCGTTCGTTTGGGCCAACTCGTGACTCACCCCCACCCTTAGGTGGCACAGCAGGAGCAGCAGCAGCTGGAGCAAGCATTGCGCCCAGGTGGGGCCCACCGCGCGCGCGCGTGCATTTGTGCGTCGCCAATGACGACGACCGCGCTGCGTTTGCAACTGTGGGGTTTACGGTGCAGCCCGCGCCATTGTTGCCATTCGGACCGCTACCAACCCCACCACCACCAATGCCAACGCCTGTTGCACCGCCGATGCCTCTGGTTGACCCCGTGCCAGAGCTGCCGCGTGGGCGCTCAGCCACCACGACTGCACCGACCTCGTTGGGTCGCAGTGGCAATAGTGGGCGATCACCGCATGGGAGCCAAAGTCGAGGCATGCGTGGTGCTCAGGGCAGTCGACAAGGCCTGAGTCGAGGACGCGAGCGCGCGCAGTCGTCGTCGTCGTCGCGAACGAGAACCTTCTCGGCGAGCTCGCCGACGAGGCAGAGCGCAGCCACGACGTTGGAAGCAGACCAAAAAGCAGCAGCGGCAGCAGCGGTGGCTGAGCGGAACCGCGAGCTGGAAGCAATGGTGCTGACGTCATCGGAACAGGCCGAGTGGCAAGCTCTGAAAGCGAAGCGGGTGCGTTGGTCTTGTATTTCTAGTGAGGCGAAGTCGTCCCCTATTCATATTTAGACCTGCTACGATGGTGTAATCTCTTGAAATCAAATCAAAGTTTGCTTCGCATCTGTTATTTCCATACATGATGAGTTCAAAATTTTAGCAACGATTTCTTAATTTACTCATGCATCTCTTGCCTAATATGAAAGGTGAGCAAGAGCTTAGTGCTTTCGAAAGCTGACAAATTGCGCCTCATAGAACTGCGAGGAAAGCTTAAATCTAAAGCGAAACAATTGCAAGAAAGTGGCAGTAGCAGTAGTCACTCCGTGGGTAATGATTTTTTATCAGCCAGTGCCGACGGTTGGAGCAACGTGGGCAGTGTAACCTCTCATCACCCCTCGAAATCAGGTCCTTCTGTGCGTGATACCAGCAGTAACAGCAGCAACACTAGTGGCAACTCCACTAGTGTCCCCAACACAGCAACGGGGCCTCGAAGCAGGCCATTGCCATTCTTCAACCATGCTCTTAGCAACAACAACCCCGCACCAGCGCAATTCGAAGCCATCAACGAAGACGGTCCGATGTCACCGGGCATCGCAGCCCTCCGCAGCGGCGGTCCCGACGACGACGACGAAGACAACGCCTTGCGCGGGGGCCGCCGGGGCGTCTCCTTCCAGGACGAGAAGTCCGCTGTGAATGACGCCGAAGGGATGGCGACCTTGCCCACGGTGTCGGCCCACGCGCGCGCTTGTGGCCTGGCCTTCGTCCGTAGCCGTTGCCGCGTGCGCCCTTACGGGCTTCTTGGGGAAGGCTGCAGCAGCAGCACACCACCCGCAACTTCCGAGCAGAAGTTTGCACATGCTACAGCGGAAGCACCACCAGCCGACATGACGGCACCCGGATCGGCGGGGCCGGACCCCACCCAAGAAAGCGGCGTGTGCTTGCTCGAGCCCGTCGGGATGCACAAGCCGGTGGGGGCCCTGGGCGCCTGGCTCTTCGGGAGCGCCGAGGCCGCCGCGGCCCACCCGCCTAGGCCGGAAGTGGTGCGCGCGGTACAGGGAGCAGGCCACGCCAAACACGCGGTCTACGCTAAGCGCCTAGGGTCCGTAGGCCACTCGTGGCGCGCCAATGCTTTGGAAGTGCACGTGATTCACGCGGCGGCGCCAGACTTGAAGCGCACGCGGGGGTTCAGCTTGAGCCGAAGCGGAAGTTTAGCCAGGTCTCAGCCAGGGAGTTTGGCGAGGGCGCACAGCCGCCAAGGCTCGCTCGCTCGCAGCAACCCTGCCAACAGCAGTAGTGGTAGTGGTGGTGGCGGCGGTGGAGTTGGCATGGGCGTTTGCGCAGGCTCAGAGACTGTGTCGCAACTTTCTCCTCGTGAAGGCTACAACGAAGTCCTTGCCGCGCTGGCAGGCACGTACCGCGCGGTCCTCGTGGAGTTCAGCGGCTCCGGCCAGCGCGTGCTGCGGCTTTTGCCTCTGAGCAGCGGCGCGCAAGCCGGGCCCTGGGTGCAGTCCCTGCCCCGGGTGACGTTTGACGCCCTGGAGCTCGCGTTCGCGTTGCTGCCAGCCAGCGACCAGGTTCGTTCTTCCAAAGTACTCGAGTATTCAATTACCTCAAATGCACTACGAGCTGCTCTCGCCGCTTTTTTTTTTAAACCCAAAAATGAATCTTATACCTTTTTGGTATCTTTATTTGCCCTAAACTTACTAGATGTTGGATACATTATCTCATACTTCACCCTCCATGTATGCGCGGGCACATTGATGCAACCTTATATGTGGGTGTGCAGGCTGCTGTGTCCGAAGGCGAGGTGCACTTCTGCCTCGCCGATTCGGCCATGCTCGATGTCTTTGCGGCGGCCGGTGTTAGCGCAGGTGCCGCCTCCGTATACACGGAGCCTCAAATGCCTACTCCGAAAAGGCCTCAATCGTCTCCCACTCCTCCCACTCCTTCAACTCCAAGTGTCGCCAAGACGAAGTTATCGCCGCCGTGCTCGCCGCCGCCGCTGTCCAAGTCCTTGTCACCAACACTGCCGTCTTTCAAGCCCCTCGTCGACGAGGTTGAAGGCACAGTCGCGAACGGTGGGACGTCCTTTGAGGAGGAAGAAGAAGACAGTGGCTTTCGAATGCGCACACCCCTAGCTCAGCAGTCCGAGGAAAGCGAGGACCGGCAAGCCAACCCAGGTCGCCCCTTGAGGTTCGTACAACCGGAAAACGACAACCAGCAAGAAAATCCAAGCGGTGGTGGCATTGGAAGTAGTCCGGCTCCGGGAATATCGCCCTCATCGGCACCTTCCGTCCCTCGTAGTGTGCCACTGAACCAGCGCCAAGGTCTTCCTCTGAAGGTGCACGCTGCTTTTGGTGAAGGTCTTCAAGCCATGCCCAGAACTACCGATCCGTCTATTCCGCCTGCTACCACGCAGCAGTCGCCTCTTTCACCCGTAGGTACCGAATCTCCGAAGGTTGCGGCAGCAGCCAGCGAGGCGCATGAGCACAGGAGTGGCAGCAAGGGAACGCGAAACTCTCCTGGTGGTCAAACAAGAGTACCCATGATTCCAAAAGCGGCGCCTATGCCCGCTACTTTAGGGACTTCAATCTAGGCATATAGCGATGTTAACGCGCGTTTTGTTGGTGCTTGTAGTTCTATGATCTGGATAATTTTGTTTTGGAGCACTTGAATTAGGCGTAGAACTGATTCAATTCCGAACCGCGAAATTTGTAATTTTTCTTGATAGTTCGAATTCGCTTTACATCCTCTACACGAGCACTGCTTAATAGTTGGAACTGCTATGTATTTTATTACGCACTATTATTTACACGCACCTGGTTTTGCCTTTATGGCCGTGTTCGTGTTAACTGCGTTATGTGTTATGTGTTTGTATTTGCATATTTGTCTTTTGCCTTTTGCCTTTTATTTTATTTGCATCTTTACATCCGTTTCAGGCCCCTACGGGGTGGCGCAACTGTTTTAGCCCCTACGGGGTTGCACCAAAATATTACGAGGGTCGTCACGTCGCAGTCGCAATGAACAGGCTAACAGTTAGCTACTAAAGGCGCTCTAGCTAAGCTAGAAAAGCTGTTTGCAGTTGAATATTCTGATGCTATGAGTACCCTAACCCCATTTTTATCTCGTTCGACACCTAACTGGTGGTGCGTCGCCTAGTAATGCTCATCCTTCGCAGCTTGAGGACCGGTCTGATCTCAGTGCTAGCAGTTGCTTCTCCAGCTTCCTTGAGCGGCGCTAGCAATAGTGATACGAGCGAACCTCGCTCGAACGTACTATTATTGATAGTCGACGACTTGAGAGCTGAACTCGGCGGCCCCTATGGATCAGACGTGGTGCAAAGCCCAAACATCAACCGGCTCGCACGGCGGGGCGTAACGATGCTTCGAGCCTACTGCCAGTTCAGCATGTGCTCGGTAACCAACCTAACTGCTTGTATAATAAAAGCATTAGCAGGCATTTTACCTGTATTTATCAATCTATTCATGCTAATTTGAAATACAATGTGTGCTCAAACTTCTTTTTGTAAACTGTTCATGCACATGCTTTGCAGCCTTCAAGGTCAAGCTTTTTGACTGGAGTGCGGCCCGATGCTACGGGCGTTTATGATTTGGCGACGAGTTTTCGAGACCGGTTAGGGCCTAGCGCCGTCACGCTGCCGGGTTACTTCAAAGCACATGGATATGCGACTCACGCGATCGGCAAAGTTTTTCACGGCAATCTCGATGATACTTCTAGCTGGACAGTTCCGTGGCAACCCTGCGACGGCCCTACGTACTACACGGAGGCCGATCATGCTGCCACAGTGGCTGCCCATGCCGCTGCAGGCGGCGGTAATTACGGCGGCGGCACCCCAGCAATTGCTGGTGGAGGAGGCGCTGCTTCATCAGGACTGCACATGAAAGATACGCTGGTAGAGACGTTGGGGCCATCCGCAGCTTGCAGCGCCCCAGCTCTAGGATCGGCTCCCGTGCCCGATGCTTACTTTCGCGACGGCGCCATTGCGTTGGCCGCTGTGCGCGCGTTGCACAATCTAACAGGAACGACAGCGATCCCACCAGTAAGCAGCGGCGCTTCAAGGAACGAAGACAAAGAGCAACAAAATGCCAAGCAGCCACCCTTCTTTCTGGCAGTTGGGTTCACCAAACCGCATTTGCCCTTCGTGGCTCCAGAGAAGTACGAATTGAACTAAGATATATATATCGAAAATGATTTATCTTGTAGTTTCGATGCATTCTCTACCTCGCTAAGGCAGGTCTTTTCAGTTTGAATGCCCCTCGTCATCACGCATTACAGGTATTGGCGGCTGTACAACCGCGGCGCCCTCGCCGTAGCTTTCGATCAACACCGCCAAGTGAACGCGCCGCCTTTTGCGGTTGACCGCGGCGCGGAACTCTTTTCGTTTGCGGACTCAGCTCTCGTGAAGCCCCGGGGGCGACCGCCAGCGCAGGCTACTAGCAGCGGTGAGAGCAGCCTTCGAGCGAATAGTATTCGTGGACGCCGCGCAGCCCGGCAAGCCGCGAAACAAACGATCAGCTGCCATGAAGCAGAAGCTTCGTCATCTCCAGGAAGTTCCAGCAAATTGGCAGCGGTAGGTTGCATGAACCGGTCCGTGGCACAACACGTGAAGCACGGGTACTACGCCGCGACCTCATACGCGGACGCTCAGGTGTGTCAGATATGAAATTTCCTCCTGGGACACTTGTTGGTCAATGTCAATTTCCAAATTGCCATACGGTGGTGGCATCTTGTGTTCTCGGAAGTATAATGGCATCTTGTTCTTTTTCTCATAGCCTATTCATCCTGACTACCATATCAGATCGGTATCGTGCTTGACGCCGTGAGCAACCTCAACCTCTGGGCGTCCACGGTGGTGGTCCTGGTGAGCGACCACGGCTTCAAGCTCGGGGAGCACGGCGGGTGGTCCAAGCTGAGCAACGTGGAAGAAGACACCCGCGTGCCCTTAATTGTGGCGGCCCCGCCACATGTGCTCCCGTCTCCACTGTCGCCGTCCCTGGACGATTCATTACCAAGCTTAGGAAGCAGTAAGAGAGCTCACAACGAAGCAACGTCGAAGCCCTACCGCACGAGTGATGCTCTGGTGGAGTTAGTAGACCTCTTTCCGACCATAGCAGACCTCGCCGGCCTTCCTTCTCCGCCCCGAGCCCAGAATTGGGTCTTAGGAGGAGGAGAAGGAGGAAGTTATACCAAGCATTTTCACAGCGATGATGATGGAGCAACAAGAGATAGCCTTAGCAGCAGCAGCGACAGGAAAATGGGCAGTGCTTATCGCAATGGTGGCAGTGAAATAGACTTAGGGAACATGCAGCCCCTCGAAGGAAGTTCCTTTTGCACAGTACTTCTAGCAGCGGCTACTGCTACCTTGGGGACAACGCGCTTACTCAGCAACAGCAACAGCGACCAAAGGACAGGTGCTGCGGTAGATATTGATGTCCCCTGGAAGGTAGCAGTCTTTTCTCAGATTGCGCGCATGGTGGGTGGTGGTGGCAGCAGCGGTGGGCGGCAACACAGTGGTGGTGGGCGAGCTAATGGACGGCGTGGAAGCACTACTGCAAGCAGTGGTGCAACCACTAGTGGTGGCAGTGGGGGTGGTTTAGGATTGATGGGTTACTCGATGCGCACCACTCACTTTCGCCTAACGATTTGGGTGGACTGTGGCAACGATCTCACGGTGCGCGTGCCATTATAATACGTATACGGCTAGCTAGGAGACTCGTCGTGCCTTGGCTCTCAAGAAGTGAAATCTCAGTGGAATGAATACTTGATAAAGAGGGGAGATAGTAACATGTCTTAATTGCATATTATGGCGCATCCTCAATTCACTTCTATTTCCATCGCACTCCTTTCGCGCAGGTGGACCTTTCTGTGCGGCCGATGCGTGTGCAGCTCGCCGCCGATCCTCTCTTAAAGGCTGCCGCAGCAGACGCAAGTCGTGCCAACAGCACACGCCGCAACCTGGGTCGGGTGAGATAGAGCTTCTACCTCAGTCGCTCAAGAAATAACCTGTCGATCTATTGAATAAAAAAGGCTATCACATCTTTTATCACTTGGCTATGCTCGAATTCTTACACGGTTTATCTTCATGTTCATGGCTCCTTTCTCAATTGTGGCTCCTCTACTTGTAGCTCTTATATCTCTCCCATGTGCGTACTGTCGATACTGCTCTAATATGACGAAGTGGGAAGCCGTTGAACTTTACGACTTGCGTGCCGACCCGTCTGAAACACGCAATCAGTATGGTAACGCTTCCTATGGCGCTATTTTCGACCAGCTTTTACCGATTTGGCAGCGCCACTGGCCAGATGCACGAAACAATCTAGTGAAGAGAGCATTTTTGACTTGACCTAACATTCGACGCAGCCATTCGCCTTTGTCGGATCCTTGACGCGCAAAGAGGGGCCTGGCTTTTAAAATTGCCATTATTTTCCCATAAGTATTCCTAAATAAAGTCGCAATTAATACACATACGTTTTTTAAATGGATTAGATATAGGTATACGGCCAATGCCGCCTTTATTTCTATTTTGAAGTATCTAGGTCTAATTTAGGTGAATTTTTCTTTATTGCCCGTAGCCTTAATAGGGACGTATATACCTGGCAGCGCGCGCTTTGAATAAATTTCGGCGGGTTCCTCGCTGGAAGAAGCCACTGACTATTTAAAGAAGTAAAGAGCCAAGAGGGGCATATAATGAACTTTGTGCTTAAAATGAGGCGCGCATGTGCCTCATGCCTCCGATATTTTCTGTCAGATGCAAGCAAGATAATCTTCCCATTTCTCTTGTTGAATTGTTGATAAACATTAAGAGAAGCAGAGACAATTCTGTACGATGATCCACGCAGAATTGCTCGGAGTTAAGGGGGTGCCGCTGCTGCTGATGTAGGTCTTCCACAGTCGCCTTTACCTTTGCCGTTGCGCTTTGCATTGTTGCGTTTTGCTTGCCCCTCGTTCGTAGGTGACGGTGGCAGCGTGCCAGTGGAATCAGGGGAAGCATTGTTGTTGGTGTGTTGGACTGCTGCTACGGCGCGATCTTTGCCACTTCCTTTGTGACCTTTGCCGCCGCCTCCCCCTTTGCCCTTGTTGGCACCAGTGCCCTTGCCAGCACCCTTGCCGTTCCTTGTTGGGGATGACACGTCGCCGCCGGCCCCGCTACCCTCGGCACTTCCACCTCCGCCGCCGCCCCCCCCGAGAAGTGGCGCAGTTGTTAGGCTGTTGCCGATTGCCGCCACTCCTCCTCCGCCGCCGCCACTGCTGCCGCTGCTGCTGCCAGTGCCACCGGTGGCTGCAGTAACTGTTTTTTTACTTGTCTTTGCAGCAGGGTG
>Ga0307982_1002864_pt1 | contig 13820 bp, 16 predicted proteins | sample OrgLakmetagen989_FD_201847 | JGI IMG/M metagenome (GOLD analysis project Ga0307982, IMG submission 201847) | Saline water microbial communities from Organic Lake, Antarctica - #989 | ecosystem: Environmental > Aquatic > Non-marine Saline and Alkaline > Saline | place: Antarctica: Organic Lake...
AGTATCTGCCTACTTTTTGCCCTATAGCGGACCATTTCCTGGCGTAATTCCCGAATCAGGTCTCGATTCCCGATGAACCCACTATTTCCTGAATTCCTGGCACCAGGAATTCGGTCCTGCCTTGGTTGAAACAGTGTAGTCACGGTTCTGGCTTCAATCACTTTACAGGGTGGTAAAACCCTAAATCCTTGAGAGTCACTTCCGACTTGAGTCTTCTATGATTTGGCAGAGAGGTCGAGAGTCGAGAGAACCACAGCACCAGGCGACCAGGCCAGTGAGTAATCTAAGATCGGTTGGCTAAACCACTAACAATGGAGAAAAAAGCATAAGTGTACAGGTAGCAGGGCGGATACGAATATTTCTTTTATGTGGATCCGAGGACGCTCGTGTACTTCCATTTTCCCACACGTGTATGGGCTTCAGGCGGCACGGCCATTTGCATCTTCGGGATATTCTTTTTCATCTGCATCTCTAAGCCATGCCATTGGCAAGCGCATCAATTTCGCTCAGCAAGAGTGCCATGCCCCCCGCGTGCCGCGCCACCATGCACCGGCGCACCAGAGCCAGGGTGGCCTTTTCCGCCGCGGCTTTCGCGACGGCGTCCTCGAACTGCAGCCACTTCCGCCCCCCCGCAAAGCCCAGAGCCGTGCGGCAGGCTTCGGCGACCGCAAACCCTACGGATTCTGCCCCCGCTGCACGGACGTCAGCCTCGGAGACCTCCCCCTCTCGCATCGCCGCAGCATAGGCCTCCCAGACCGCAGAAGCGCTGTTGCGCAAGCTCACTACCGCAGCACGGGCTTTGGCTTTGTCTTCGTCCGTCGTCGTCGGAAAGTACGCGTGGTGCAGAGCGGCGAGCAAAAAGCCACTGAGCAGGCTGCCCACGTCCAAGCCGCAGGGACCATACACCGTGAATTCAGGGTCAATCACCTTGACCTTGGAGGAAGACGCCATGACTGAACCGGGGTGCAAATCGCCGTGGCTCAACACGCATGGGCTCTTCGGGTCCTGGTTGCATTTTAATAGGGTGGACGATGGGTGAAGAGGTAAGTAAAAGACGACTTGATTTCATTTGCAGTATCAATGATGCAACTAATTGATGGTCGTCGTGAGATCTAGAAATCCTTAGATAGAAATTCTGACTGCTGCAGATATCTATAGAGAATCATTTTCTACTTGCAAATGTACCTTCCCATCGTAGGCAGCTTTGAGGCTTGCAATTTCAGCCATGAAGGCAACGTCATCGCGGAGCTCCGCTGCCGCTTCCGCTTCCCGGTAGCACTTGCTGAACACGTATTCAAGCTGCACGTCGCGCATGGGGCGGTTCTCAAACGCCGTCCTGAGAACGGTGGCTTCGGCTGCGTCGATTTTCGACTCATGGGTCGCAGCGTGGGTCACGCCCATAAAAGTGCCAAGCCCTGAGGCCACCTAAACACCGGGCACCGAGTTTGGAGAAGAGATGGAGCGAGTGTGCAAAGAATGAAAAAAAGAAGAGGTAAGTCAAAGACGCAGGGAGATACCTGAAAAGAAAAATACGATGATACTCGCGAACGAGAAGTCAGCTTCATGTTACTTCCAACTAAAAAGTAAAGGAGCGCATATCGGCTCGGCACAATTTGTGGAAAGATAATACTGGCTCAAATTCTGAATGCTGTAAAAATCCTTCGAATGATCCATGTCGATTCTTACTTCCAGAGGAACTTCTCCCGTGGCCACCATAGAGTGATCAAGGAGCTCGCAGTCACCCAAAAACTCCATGACAAACACCATGTTCGTCGTGTCAAACAGGTAAATATCCGGTAAGAACTGGTTGGCGCGCGCAGGACCCAGAATTGTGCGCCATCTATGCAAGCAAGAGCACGGATCGTAAAAGAATAAGGTGGCATTCTAGCACACGTGCGTGGGCCCTAGATAGTATTATTTCACTCTCCTCACTCTCCTGAGCACGACTATCACAAGGATTTGTCGAAAGATGAAGTTAGCTTACAGTCACATTAGCGAAGCTAGGGTTCAAACCGTGTAAAGACGTCAATTTCTTGTTGCATTCGAGCGGACGTAAGCGGTAAGCCATCAGGTCCAAATACTGCAACATACTCCGGGGCCTATGGCGTAGGTTGTGTCAAGCAATGGAGGGTGGTTAGGTTTAGTTTTTTGCTTTTCATTTCTTGAAGAATACAGATTTGCTTGTCAAGGAGACTTCATAACCTCTACAAGGTCGAGTTATGATATCTAGCCTTGCATTTATCCTCACACATGCGACTCTTGTTGCACCTGTTTGACGAAGAGCGCCTTTCCTGTGCTTGGCTCCTTCACGTGAAAAGCGAAGTTCACATTGCCTCCAACAATGGCAGAGCACTCCAATGCAGCACCAGGTGGAAACACTCCAATCTCTGCGGCTCGAGCATCTAAATATGCTGGGACTGTTTCGACAGTGAGGAGGGTGGCTGTTGTCGCCGCCATTTTATCCAACAATGCCGATGGTGTGTGTACGCCACGCGTATCTTCTTGTCTCGTCATTCGGCTATTCTTGAAGACGAGAAGAGTTGAACGACGGACGACTGATGACTGATGACAAAATGAAAATCGTGCAGCTGGGGTTCTGGGTAAAGAAGAAAGTGAAGAAGATACGCACCGAGAAGTCATACTAACCAAATAACCATGACGCTGCAGTACTTCACAGAAACGCGAAAGGCTAGAGCAAGATGAAGTAGATTAGAAAGTATAATGCTCAATACAGTTAAGCAAGAAGAGTTGCTAGGCAAGCGTAAATTTCTTGTTGATGACCAAGAATCAAAGCGTGCTAGAGCTGCGTCTTTTGTTAGCGAGTATAATCTTGGTGAAGCAATAAATAATCGTGCCAGTCCCGTAGGATGGATGCAGGTATACAAGAAATTGATTGTCTTCGTTTTCGCTGGCGCGTTAATTTGATTCTAGTTCCTTACGAAGCTGTCGTTATGATATTGTCATGCTCTGTGTGTCGTGATATAGTTCGAGTCGAAACGTGATACCTCGCTTGCCGACTCGAGAGGAAGACATCGACAGGACCAACGGATTAAACTAGCCTCACCAGCTGAGACGGCGAATTTAGAGTATGAGATAGAGCAAGCTAGCCCCGGGAAAGTAGGTTTGATGGGCCTAGCAGCGACGCCGTTGAGTGCATCGGGTTATTTATCTCACACATCGCCAGACGTACTCAATCGATCCAAGCGAGTGGCTTCGGCGGATCGTCGGTCATCGTTGTCAGGCCATTCTTTGACAACCCTTCGAGCACAGCCGACTCTTTCGCCAGAGCTTGCTAGATATCCGAGATTAATAAAGCAGGGTCAGCGCGAAAGCATAGGACAAATGGCGTGTTTTGTCGCAGTTGCAGTAGTCGTGGCCGCGGCGGCGACTTTACCATTCATATATCCATGAATTGAATAGACAAATTTTATGATTATTTCGCATTTATTGCTTAAATTACAATACCTTAATCGGAACGCTCATTCGCAACGCAGTAGCTCTCAATAGAATTTACGGAGTTTGATTAAAAATATGAGCTGCGTTGGCGTCCACGGAAGCTGGAAACTGGAAAGGGGAAAAAAACAAAAGAGGTGAGAGTGAGAGGTAAATATTTGGATGTCTTTAAAAAAATCACAAGTCCTTGTAGTGCTCTTGTGCGTGTGCTTGGTGCAGGATGCAGGTCGATTTTCTGTGATGACCGGATTAGTGTTGTTCTTCAATCTTCTGCATGAACCACAGGTCAATGATTAGAAGTTACACTTCAATAAGGATTTCCGTTTCGTTACTGGCCCCAAAAAGGGCAGAAGTAGAGGGCAAATAGGAAGTAAGTACTTCGTGTGCTTGGTGCAAGATTCAGGTCGCTTTTCTGTGATGACCGGATCAGTGTTGTTCTTCTGCATGAACCACAGGTCAATGATTAGAAGTTACACTTCAATAAGGTTTTCCGTTTCGTTATTGGCCCCAAAAAGGGCAGAAGTAGAGGGCAAATAGGAAGTAAGTACGTTTTCTACGTATATAAGAAATACAGCACAAGTTATATAAGTACTCAAATTAAGTAAGATAAGCACAAACGCTCAAGCAGCCATGAAATGTTGGTTACGATCCAAAGGGCATTCCTACGCATCATTCGAGTCGTGCACAAAGAGAAATTCCTGTTTAGAGAGGACAAGGGCGAACACAAAGTTCCTCAGTAGGTGACCGCGAACAGGTGCAAGCCTATGTTCGAAATTAGATTTAGCTTCGGAAAAGATATTCGTGTAGATGAGACTGAGATCTGAGAAGTCTCTATAAAATCAAAGAGCCCTCTGATACTCAAAGTTTATTTTCATCCTCTGCTGAATAATCTGTAAATATTATTGCTGTATTCGTCCTTGCCATAAATACTTCACTGCGGTAAGTATTAAAACGTAAATCATATTTTTTACTCTTTTAGTGAATATTGTGACCCAAATGAATAGAATATGTAATAGTGTGCAGATGAATGGATTGAAGGGATTCGGGATACCCTAGATGGATGACCGCGTAGAAAGCACTTACCACACGTCATGAGTCTTCACGGGTCCCATTCAGTGACCAATATTGAAATATCACATCCAAAACAGGCATTCCAATTTCAACAACGTGTGCTGAAGTGAATGGTTCGCAAGTTGACAGCATCGTTAGTACTGAAGGCGCCGACCGTGAGTAGAATGGAGGACGGGTCCCGTGACCTCGGAAGCAGATTGTGTCTCATGGCAAGCAAGTCTTACAGCACCGTAAGCTCTCTTGTTTCCGTTCGGGGGTACAACATGGAGTCAGTCAGTTATAATTATATTGGAGAGGGGGGGTGTATGAATACTTAATACTTATTGTAGTTGCAAGAACTCGTACTTTTTGATTTCATCTTTTATAACTTACTACAGATAGTACTTCAACTTACTTGTATTATTACATATTACACGTACATATAGTGTATGTGAGCACATGTGGTCACTCTCGAAAACATTTCGTAACTGTTGTAAATCATTCAAGATAAGTAAGTAGTAGTCTTAGTAGTTACGCTTTTTAAGATCCTACAAAGTTCAATGAGAGAAATTGATTGGGGTCAAAAAGAATTGTCTTGTCTTGTCCGAATTGGAGGACAACTTCTAATTTGAATAGAGCAATGGAGCAACGATCATTGTCATTCAACCAACAACAGTTGGATATTGCGCCGACTGAGTTGAATGTCTCAAGGTGAAGCTGCGCATTTTACGTGCATTGAAGATGATTTTCACACGTTATGCTGAATGTTCAGGTCTATTTCCATTTTTGAGCAAGGTTCAAGCAACCAAGAGTCGCAACCACCTCCCGTATCTCCTCGTAAACCGACTTTACAGGCTTCATATTTGAATGAAGCAAACGGCTTGATTACGCATGAGACACAATCTGCTTCTGAGTTCACGGGACTTACTTGCCAATGTGATGATGGGAGACAGCTTCCAGCATCTGAAGACTCGTCGGAAGAGTTGGTGGCGCGTGAAAATCTCATGGAAGCAGATCGAGATTTTGATGAAGCTTCGGTCACAATACAACGCGCACGCGAAGAAATTATCAGTAGTGCGTCACACGTCAAGCACGAAATTGCAGCCCATAGCCAGTTCCTCATCAAGGCGGTGCGGAAGCGGCAAGTCGAACTTATGAAAAGTGTTGACTGCATTGAGGAGCAGCAGCACGCGCGCATACATCACCTTTTGCAGCTTATGCGACGCAGCGACAACGAGCTTGATATCCTGCATGAGGCTTCAAATAGCCCAGGAATCGAGCAGTCGATTGATTATAAAGTCGGTTGCCGAGGAGCGATGAAACGCTCAGCTGAGCTGTTGTCATCAGGTATATCTAGTCGTTGATAAACTTAAATCCAATCGAAATCTGTCAGTTTCTTTGCTAATTTTAGTTTTACTTCTTTCTGCCTCTATTAGCAGCTCAAGAAACGCTTAGTAGCCAAAGACTTACCTTTGTCACGCCTACCAATGCTCACGAATTCTTCGCTTGGGGTGCAGTTCAACAAGGGCGCCCTCGAGAGTACCAAAGCATGGATGATGTTAACGACAATGGAGCTCTAAATACACTTGCAACAGCAACTGCAGTTGCACCTCCAATGCATAGAGCGAATAGTAATGTTTTATTGGAGGATCGAGGTATTGACGAGGTACCTAATAGTACACAGTCAAGCTATGGTGAATTTCAAGAGAATCGTGAGAGCAGCCAGAGCAGCGGATCCGACGACGGTACGGAAGTGAAGTGTGATGATACCGGTGTGAAAAAGCAACGTCGTGAGTGCGGCTGTGCGTCTCGAGGGACTCACCGTACTAGTTGTTATCTAAAGGGATTTGTACCAGATCGACCGTCTCTGTCAGAATTCAAACCGAAGAGAGAATGTGGCTGCGCGTGGAAAGGTCGGCATCTCAGCATGTGCTCCTTGTCTTCTGCAGCAACGATGGCATCAGCCACATTGGCCTCGATCAGGGGTGCTAAGCCTGATTTTCATGCACCTACGTTCAATGCGAGTACCCGACATCCACCGCACGAATATCTTGATAGGGACGAAAAGGTGAATAATCCAAATCAACCACAACCACAACTTCCATTTATGGAAAGGATGTCGCGAAATGACTCTAGTGACGTGGTATGGGTTTGATGAATGATTTGACTTCACCATGAATGCGCATTATTTGTCAATTGAATCGACACTGAAAACTGGCGGTAAGGGAAATTGAAAGGAGCGAAGAAGATCGCAAAAGATGGTTCTGAAGTTACCAGTTTCGATCATTCTTATCTTTAGATATATTACGGGCCCACTTCATCTTCAAGTATGATCAAGACTTATGGCCGCACTAACATCTATGATATGTTCCAAATCTTACTGAAAGCCCCGTTCGCTCTAATTCCAGCCACTCGCGGCTTTCGATAATCAAAAATGAGACCTAAATTCAAATCACCAAGGAAATACCTTACTTATTAGCACACCCACCGTATAGTCGTTGAATTGATACCTGCTCGAACTATAATTTCGATAAGCTCTAGGCATCCTACTTCCCAAGTGCCCAGCTACAGAAGACATATCATAATTCCTGACCTCCTTCAGGGGCGTGCTAGTAGAGTTTGCTGCTGGTTTCTTCATTTGGTGTTTTTGAACTCAAACTTACACAAACCCAAAAACTCAAATAACACACCACAGAAGAAAATGCTGCGCGCAGAAGTGCGTGTGCGTTGCGCAAACAAAGCAAGTGCGGAGAGTTTTTGGGGGAGTATTAACTAGACTACTAGATAATTACGGCACATAATTTACGTTTAGCAGCGGATCTCACAATAAAAGGGGCTGACAAAGTTTCAAACGAGATAGAAGCCCCATTCGTATGTCCTCTCCAGTCCTTGGTGAAGCCCTACTTCTTTTAGCACAACGCTGAATTAGTCGAGCAGGACTGAATGGCATTCGTTCAGATCCTAAGTTGTCGAGAACTGCGGAGTGTTCCAGCCAAAGGCCACTCCCGTCGATCCGTCCTCCAGCTGGAGTTTGTAAGCGTGCAGATGAAATCAAAATCGCAACAGAGCTCTCACCAGCGTCGTTGAGAGTTATTGGCGTCTGAACAGTACCTTTCCCCCACGTTCGAGACTTCCTGCTGAAGAATCCCACCCACAATTTCCATCGATGGTGCCCTGAGTACTCCCCGACAACAATACCACGGCAGTGATCACGAACTGCACCGGCGAAGACTTCGGCAGCCGAAGCAGTTTCTTCGTCAGTAAGCACCACGAGTGGAATTGACTGCAAGTTCTTCGGAGCTCGCGCTGATGAGGTTGCCAGTACATGGTTGAATTTTGGCCCCCTAGAGACAAAAGGAAACACCATCAATTTGGCATCAGGCGCATATATGAACTGAAGCCTAGTGTGCACCAAATATCGACTCACCCGAAGGACATCTGGGCGACCACAGTGCCTGGAGGCAGAAATAATGCAGCCACGTTGACTGCTGCATTCAATTGACCCCCGTCGTTACCTCGAAGATCTAGAGTAACACCTGATATTTCAGTTCGTGAGCTTCCTTCCAAAGATTTGATAAGTTCTTGCTGAGTTAATGCCGTAAACTCTTTGATGCGTACTTGTTCGAAGTTGGACAATCGGCGCTTCGCTGGAACCTCCAGCATAACACTTGGCCCAAGGACTCCAGACACTTCTTTGTGAAAGGTTGATACTTCGCGGGGTGACAGTATGTCCATGTGTGGACTCAACTCGCCAAGCAATTCTCGAACAAGAGCATGGTTAGCACGTTGGTCAGTGCTATCAAGCTGGCGGAATCGACGCTCCCATTTCAGGCGCCTGCGGTCCCATTCTTTATCTGAATAGTTGCATCGGTCCACATAGTGTTCGCTGAGGGCCGCCCACGTCGCATGGCACAGCCGTGGTGGATTGTGCCCTTGGCACAAAGTTAAAGAAGCACACAGGATAAGAAAGGCTAGCTCGAGACTTGATCTTAACATAGTGTATGCAAGGGTGTACTACTTGATCCTATTGATCAGCAGAAAAAAACAGACTAACGACTAACTAGCTAGAGGAGAGTAGCATCAGAAGTATATAGTCAAATGGACTAAAAAATTATGTCCATCAGGATAGCACTTAGCCATGTAGCCACTGTAACTTGCAGCTTGAGACTAGCTAGCTAGAGAATCACTAGAATATTTGTGTCCGTCGTAGTAGTAGTCGAGCTAATAATTGGATCATTTCGTTGAAGTTCTCCTCAAAAATTATGCGAAGTGACAGCTAATTGGTGCAGAAGATTCATCAATAAGTAGTCATACTTATAAGTAATCTCAAACAATTTGTTTAGTTGTGTGTCACCCATGCAATGAACCTAAGGCAGCTGCGGAGTTGGTAATTACGACTCCTGCAAAGACTTCTTGACAAGATATCAATAAGGTGTTGTACTTATTTTCATATTGATCGGCACTGGTGTTGGTAAAAGACACATCGAGATTACCAGTGCTGCGATTTATAACTGCCTTTGTCCGAGGACATAAATACTCATACGCACTTCAAGGAGACACTGCTTAGTTGCTCATTAAGATACATTGTAAGAAGAAGATATAAACTTATCTATCACGTATGATACGTGCTCGGCGAGGCATCGAGGACACTTTGAATGAGGGGGGAGCTGAAGTACAGGAAGCGAAGGATAGTGGTGATGTCAACAACAGCGAGACGGCCAAGGAGCGGGATCATGTGCCTGGCAGTTTCGCAACGGCCATGTGCCTGCACCGAATGCGCTTGTGCTGCACAAGTGGCATACAACTTTGCGGCGCAAGCGACTGCCCTGCGTGGATGCGGTAATTGAAAATTCAATGAACCTTGCTGCTAGCCTAGTCTGATTTTTTTATTACCGGTTCGTTTGACTTGCACTGTCATTCTCATCTCTGTCGTTCATCTCGTGATTGTTGACCGCTAGGCGGCCATTCATCGAGCAAGGCTACAGGCCCGATTTGTCTGGCGTGCAGTGCGCGGCGTCGTGCTTTCGGCTGCACAACGAAACCGGCAACATTTGGACCCACGCTCTCGGCTGCGCGTGGGTGTGTGGCTTGGCGTGGCACGGAGGCGGCGGCGCCGCGGACCGCACTTTTTCTCCGGACCTTGTCCCCTACGAAAACGCTGTCCTGCGAGCTTTTCTCCTGGCGGCAGCAGGTTGTTTGCTGCTGTCTGCGTTTTACCACGCGGGGAATTGCTCCCGGGACGAAGCTCACTGCTCCGCACTTTTAAGACTGGATGCCTCGGGAGTGGCCATCCTCATTGCGGCGTCGTTTCTACCCGGGGTGCGTTTGTACTTTCGACTCAACGTTCCGTATTGAAGATTATATTCCATCGGAGTATTCTCAGCCATGATTCATCCGTCCTTTGCCTCCTCATCTGTCTAACTAGTCAAAAGTCTGAACTTTTTCCTCTCCCCATGACCGCAATGCAGGTTTACTACGGTTTCGCGTGCTTTCCAGATTTGCGGCGTACTTACCTCTTTGTTACAGCTGCGCTTCTAGTGGTAGGGCTTACTGTTAGTCTCGCTGACTCCTGCAGCCCTGCTGCCGAGACTGCAACAGCAACTGCTCCTTCTGATGTGAAGGGAGTAACCAACTCAGCCTCCAGTGCTGATGCTTCACCCCAAGGCACCGCAGCTACTGCTACCACCACTCATCAGCCTCCTCCCAGCGTTGGCACTACCATTGCACCTTCGACGGCCGCGCCTCCCTCGTCATCGTCGTCGTCGTCGTATTCCAATCTTGTGCAGCGGCTGCGAACGTTCACCTTTGCGTCCTTCGTGGTGCTCGGCGTAGCTGGTGCGCTGCAGTGGCGCTTCTTGGTGAAGGCCGAAGCCCGCGCGCTCTTCTTTCCCAAAGTGGCGTGCTCGCTGGCATTCTACGGCCTGGGGTTTGGGTTTTACGCGTCGCATTGGCCGGAGCGCCGGTGGCCCGGGGCCTTCGACTACGCGCTCCACTCGCACCAACTGTGGCACGTGTGCGTGGTGGCGGCCGTGGGGGTCTGGTATTACCTGTGCTTGGCGACCACCACCACGCTGGGCAACGAGGGCTGCGCCGCCTTTGTGGGCGCGGTGTCAGTGGGTGAAGGTGGGGTGCCCTTTGGCCTGCGGGCAAGCCATGGGCGCTAACTCAGTATTTATCTGTATGACACCCCTTCATCGATGCAGCTGCAGCTGTACACCAATACCCAAAGGTTTATGAAGCGCATGGTTCTGACGGGCCATGGTCACCAAGTATCAAGAAGACCGCCTTGCATGAAAACAACGAATTTGCGGTCGACTGAACCACTGATATACCCAACAGCTGATGAATTGTATTCGACTAAGGCGCCAAGAAGGCCTGGAGTGCCCGTAAACTTGCAGAATTTGCGAAATGCTTCAATAACGGGCATGAATTGGCCTTTACATAACAAGAGGATTATACATTATACAACTAGAGAACTACACCTACTATCTTTCCATGCATGTTATGGGACTTAAATATGGACTTACGTAACACACAACTTACAACAGTGGTGACTGGCGTGATATCCATATGAGCGTCGCTTTAGGCTGCTAAACTTTAGGTATAATAGATAATAGATTAAATATTTTAAGTATCATATTATTGATTATAGATTATAGGTTATAGTTATAGGCAGTGCGCTCCACTCCAAAACTCCAAATCCAAATTGGCTCCAAATTGATCGACTCCGAGAAGCGGAAGCCAAATGAAATAAAAAATAACAAATATGCACCCAGCCTGTTGCTGTTGCTCCTCAATTTAAGGTTTAATTAAGCTGGGTTAAACGCAGGATAAGCTGGATGCGAGTTCCTTTATTGTTATATAATGGCCCCATTTTATTACTTAGTAGTACTAGGACTTCGCTTTGTATATCGATATCGTAATAGGCCCGTCTTTGAACTGTTTGAGTTGAGGGCTCTGCTGGTTATCCGGATTACGTACTCCTCCTGGATCTGGATTATGGATACTAAAATTTTTTTAGGGAAAGCAGAAATGTAGTTCAATTCCGGGCTAATAACGCTAACGTTCCACTGCATTCAGGAATTGCTTCCCCATCCCGAAGTGCGCGTCACAGCGCCGAGGCCGACCTCGTTCAACACCTTCAAATTCATTTGGGCCACTGCGTTCCCTTGGTCCGCAGATTTTTGAAACCACCGCGCTGCCTCCTTTTCGCTTTGTGCTACGCCCAGGCCCTTCACGTAAAGAATTCCTAAACAGCATTGTGCCTGCGCGTGGCCTTGGTCAGCTGCCTTCGTATACCAACAAACAGCCTCCAAATTGTTTTGTACGTCACCATGGGCCCTTTCGTACAGGAGCCCCAAATTAAATTGGGCGTCTACTACTCCTTGCTCAGCGGCTTTTTTGAACCACTTGGCAGCCTCCGCATTGTTCTGCGCCACGCCCTGCCCATTCACATAAAGGAGCCCTAAACAGCTCTGCGCCTGGGCGAAACCTTGGTCAGCAGCCTTTTGATACCACCGCTCTGCTTCAGTCCCGCTCTGTTTCACACCGCAGCCGATAGAATAAAGGTACGCCAAATTGCACTGCGCCTGCGCGTGACCTTGCTGCGCTGCTTCTTTCATCCATCGCGCTGCCTTCACGTCGCTCTGCTCTACCCCGCGGCCTTCCTGAAAGAGGACTCCGATGCGAAATTGCGCTTCCATAAACCCTTGCTCAGCTGCTTTGTTGTACCAGCGCGCTGCCTCCACGGCGCTACGCTTCACGCCATTTCCGTCATTGAAACAAGTCGCTAATTGAAACTGTGCAAACGCAAGCCCTTGGTCAGCTGCGCTTTTGTACCACCTAGCTGCCTCCTTGCCGTCCCGAGGCACACCACGACCTTCATCGAACAGGATTCCAACGTTACATTTGGCCTGCGCGTTCCCTTGAGCAGCTGCCTTCCTAAACCAATACGCAGCCTCCACGTCGCTTTGTGCAACTCCACGGCCGGTCATGTATAAGACTCCGAGGTTGGACTGCGCCTGAGCAAGCCCTTGGTCAGCAGCCTTCTTGTACCAGTGCGCTGCCTGCTTTTCACTCTGGTTCACGCCGCTTCCAAACTCAAGGAGGGATCCTAATTGACATTGCGCCTGCGCAAAGCCTTGCTCAGCTGCCTTCAAATACCAACGAGCTGCTTCTTTGTAGCTCTGCGCCGTGCCACGGCCTTGCTCAGAAAGGGTACCTACATTACTTTGTGCCCTCGCCAGCCCCAGCACAGCTGCTTTCTTGTACCATCGCAGTCCTTCCACGTCGCTTTGAGCCACGCCACAGCCAGCGAGGTAAACGTCTCCCAGGTTGCATTGTGCAAGCGCAGACCCTTGGTCGGCCGCAGCCCGCCATCCAGACACCACCGCATCTAACTCGCGCTGCGCCGAGGCCGGGAGGGCCGACCATGACGCGTGCCCCCGCTCCACCATTTGACGAACAACCACAAAACGCCGCGTGGCCTCCTCGACGAGCTTTTCAGGTCCATCAGATAAAGGGATGCGGCACAAGGGGCACGCATGCTCCACTCCGAACTTACGCAACTCCGCTACACATGTGTCGTGGAACACGTGAGTGCACGATAGAGTGCAGGTAGACTCTTTGGAAATTGTGTCCAAGCAAATGGCGCACTTTCCACCAGCAATACTATCACTAGATGTATCTTTCTTGGTATCCAAGGAATTTGGATGCCCAGGCGCTCGATCAGCCTTCGAAACGCAGTACTGCTTGTGGTTAGCTTTCCAGTGCGCCTTCTGGCATTCTCTGCTGCAGTACACCACGAGACCACACCGGGCGCAAGCCGACAGCTTGAGAGCACTTGAGCTATCTTGGGAAGCGAAACAGTTACTGCAAACTTCGCGGCTGGAAGTTGATATCTTCTTGTCTATTTCCTTCGTTGGCATCAAACCCTTGGTTGGCATTGTGAGGGTGTTTTTGGTTCGGAATATATTTTCAGGAACTTCTTTTCGAAATTTTGATCGTACTGTTAATGACAGATATCGAACTATAGAGTGTTGTATTGTGGAGTGTCTAGAGCAAGGGTTTGTACGATACCCTTGGTCTAGAGTGTCGAGTCCAGTGGAGTGCCTGCTGTATGCGTTCTTACTTTTTGACTGGTGACGACCGACGGCAGTTGCATTACTGTAGCGGCGCGGGGAGCGCCGCGCCACGATCAACGAAGAGTCGTGGGGGTCAGTCGATGTCGACGTTGGACTTGTGAGTAGGTGCGATTGAAGTCGCCGCGTACAAAGTTGAACCTTTCGTCATCGACGTCGTCGGCGTCGGCAGCAGGT
>Ga0307982_1002867_pt1 | contig 13808 bp, 6 predicted proteins | sample OrgLakmetagen989_FD_201847 | JGI IMG/M metagenome (GOLD analysis project Ga0307982, IMG submission 201847) | Saline water microbial communities from Organic Lake, Antarctica - #989 | ecosystem: Environmental > Aquatic > Non-marine Saline and Alkaline > Saline | place: Antarctica: Organic Lake...
GGCGGCTTCATCGGTGGGCGGTCCTTTGAGAGCACCTGTACCGCTGTTGCTCTGGTTTTTAAGTCCCAACTCGTTGCTTGGCGAGGGTGCAGCAGACGCTTGAAAGATGGAGCCTCTCCGAGCGCGCAACTGCCAATCACTGCCTCCACCGCTACCACCACCACTGCTGCTGGTTCCAACTTGAGCCACGGATGCAGCCATGCCGCCTTCAGATAATTGACTGCTGCTGGAAGAGGTAGCTGCCAGAGTAAGCTTGTCGTTGCCGATGTCGTCGTCGAAGTCAACGAGCTCTTCGTCGGTGCTTCCAGCGTCATCGTCGTCATTGTTAACCATGCTGCCAACTCCAGCATCAATACTGCCACTGAGCAGCAACGGGCTCGTTGTTGCATTTGCAGCCATTTTCTTCGTTGCAGAAGTTGCTCGAGGAGGCGAAGCCGGTGAGGTGGTCTTGGGGGCACCAACAGGAAGTTGACTAGTGTTTGCTGGTGCCTGCAAGGCGACGACTTGGTCCCACCGGGACGGCGCTTCTCGCCGTAGTTGCCGCACAATGTCACCCACCTATTAAGAGTGCATAGCACAAGAGCGCAGTTTTCGGGAATGAGAGAAAAGGAAAAAGTCACCCCAGAAGTACGCGGGAGCAATTGCGCGTTATCTTCTCTCATTCTTTGTGTGCGAGAGCTACGATACCTCGTTCAAATTCCCACGGCCGTCGCCGGCTGTCTTGGCCACAAAGGCCTTGCTGGACACTTCTCCGGAAAACTTGCTGCTGCTGCTGTTCTTGTTCTTTCCTAATGCACCCGAGGACGACGTACTACCACCACTCGTGCCGCTGCTACTGCCACTGTTTCCGTCCTTGCTCATCATTCCCGAACGCTCCTCGTCCATTGCGGTTTCTTGCAACCAAGTAGAAAAGAGCTGCCGAGCCTGTAGGCCAACACACACATACGCAGACAAAAAGCACGCAAATAGCAGACACAGAGAAGCGAAAGAAAGATGTGAACACTCGAAAAAAAAAAGCTCATGGGATCTTCATTGCGTACGCGTCAGACTCTCTTGAAGATTATCAACGCAGCAGCAGGGTTCTTCCAATCAAACCTCTTTGTCGGGCAACAGGTCTTGCAAACTAAGAAGCGTCTTCGTTGAGTGGCCGTCGTCGTCGTCGTGCGTTTCGCTGCCCGTGTGGGCCTTGAGCAACAACGCCAAGAGCTCAAATGCGTCGGCTTGGCTCCCACTGCGGTCCGACAAAGCTTTCGCACTCTTGCTGCTTCCACCAGCGCCAAGCCCAAACGACGACGACGACGACGAAGAAGAAGACAAAGATGCCGAAGAGCTTGAAGTTGAAGCAGCTGAATGGTCGCCTCCGTTCACGTGCAAGGCAAGCTCCATGGGGCCGTACGCCGTCGCCGGCAAGGCTAAGAATTGTTGCATGAAGGGGTTCACGCGGCTAGGCGCGTCAAAGTCCACGTCTGCCGCGCTCCACCGCCTCAGGCCCGCGCCACTTCCGCTTCCCTTTGGCTCTGGCGCGGTGAAGTCGAACTCGACGAGGAAGCGTACGAGAGAAATCGCCTTGCAAAAAGAAAACCAAGATCGAAGGCGTCAAGAAAACGCATGACCCGTAGCATGCAACCATGGCTTATTGGAACCAAACATCAAGAGAAATCGGTGAGGTACAGCATGTTTGTATTCAATCAGGGAGGCCTAAAAATGAAATAGCAGGGTAAATGCGAATACCTGTGCCGCAGATCGCTTGAGCCCACCCGCGTGTTTGTCGGACGCTTTCTGGCCACACCATGTGAGCAGCCCGATGAGCTTCTCGCCACTCGAGCTTCCACCCATGAAAAATTCACACACGTCGTCATCATAGAGTTCAGGGCGGTAGGTGCTTATGTAGGTCTTGAATTTCTTGAAAGCCTTCTCGCGATCCTTCGAAGTTTTTGCAAACTCGAGTGCCGACAGCAGGAACTGCATTTGCTCGGTCGCATAGTCGGCCTCAGCTTCCATGATGATTACAGTAACAGCGGTCAAAGGCTGGTTAACCTAGGGATAATGAAAATTTACAAACGCTAGAATTGGAACTATTTTCTAAGCGCCGAAGCTCATGCCGGGCCAATTAATGCTACGCGAAGATGCGATCTACAGTAATCTCTACTCTACGGCCGCGGCGGCAATGGCGGCAAAGGACAGCATAGTACAGTATAGTATTCGTACGGTAGTAGCACGAAGCACGAAGCGCCGATCGGATGTGATCATACTAATATAGTAAATTAGAATAATATCGCAGAGTGATGGAGACAGAGACGGAGGTCGGAGGTACAAAAAGAAAAAAAAAATGTGCTCCAAATTCACTCAGTGTCGTGTAACTGTATAACTCGCCTGGTTATTTTATTATTCGAAAACTTCGCCTTAACCTTTCCCATATGGGGATTGTATCATTTCATCAGCGAACCCAAACTACAAACTGTACCAAACTGGCTCTACATTCCACATTCCAAGCCTTCATTACGAAATCAAGAAATGGAGCAGCGAAATCCAATGAAGGCAGGTGGCGACTAGTCTGAACCCAACTCAATTGGATCTCTTCGCTCTTTATTGGCCTTCGTCTTCGAAATCGTCGCCGTACTCGTCTCCGTCGTCATCAAATTCGTCGTCGTACTTTGTAGATGCTTCCGTGGCCACTCCTCGTGATTGGTCTGCCGGTGACCCTATGGACATTTCAGCCAGCGGTGCTGCTGCAGCAGCTGCCGGCGTTGCTGTCTTTACCTCAAGGGTGGAAGCGGCTCTGGCGGCAGCATCAGCTCGGACAGCAGCTTCAGCTGCCTCTTTTCGCTGCTCTTCTTCCTCTTCAGCAAGCTCGCGCGCGAGCTCCTCCTGCGCGGCGGCCTCTCGGTCTGCTGCTGCCTTCTGAGCCTTCTTCGCTTCAGCAGCAGTCTGAACTTCAGCAGCAGCAGCAGCCACAGCAGCAGCCGCTTTCTTCTCCTTCTCTTCTTCTTCAGCCGCTTTCGTTGCTTTCGCCACTGTACTGCGAGCCTGCGCTGCTTTGGCTGCAGCCGTGGCCGCTGCTTCCTGCTGCCTCGCAATGGCTTGTTGATGCTTCAGCTCTTCTTGCGCAGCCAATTCTCGCTGCAAACGGCTCACTTCCGCTGCGGCCCTAGCGCGCGCGTCTGCTTTCGCTGCTGCTTCGGCGGCGTCGCTGCGCGCTCGCAGCTCGTCTAGCTCGTTGGTAGGTGACGCCTTCTTCGAGGCCACTGATGGAGCTGCAGCTTGCGCATTCAACGCCTCTGCAGCCTGCTCCTGCTGCTTCGCCTTTTCTTCACTTCCCTTCTGCTTGTCAGTGTTCATCGTGTCAGTGGCCGCAGCTGCACGTTGTAGCACTTCTTCAGGCAACTCTTCAGCAGGCCATTCGGTGGGTCCATGGTCGTGGTCCTCATCGCTACCCCCAATGTCCATTCCAACCACGTCACTGACGGAGTCGTTGTCAGCCACGATGTCACCATCGCCTTCCTCGTCATTGAAGTCGTCGGAGCCGTACCCCTCCGCATCGTCCACCTGAGAGGAGGTTGTCGCCTTGGAGGCTAGCGGTGGCATCGCACTGGTGTCTACTCCAGCCGCTTTGGGCGAGAAAGGTGCAAATTGAGGCGCAGCAGCAGCAGTACCACTGTTGCCGCTGGAGCTTTCTCCTCTTCCTGGGACGGGCGGTGGTGAGAATGGGGGCGAGGACGCTTCCGTAGTGGAAATACGGTCCAACGGCGTCTGTGACTCTGGCGACTGAGGTTTCGTCGGCGAAGGCGGCGCGACACTGCTACTAGTGGCCTGCCCCGTCAAACCGCGCCAGTCCTGGGCGGTGAAATGCTCCATCTTGTCCACGAACCCGAAAGTGAGCGCGCCTGGTGGGAGCGTCAGCGTAGCTCGGTTCACCCCCCGGTGCACGCGCGTGTAGCCGCTCCCTGGCGTGCTGTTTTCCGCATCCCACGCCAAACAGCGGAGCAGCACTGCCAGCTCCTCACTTCCCTCGCCGCTGCCACCGTTTTCACCGCCAGCTCCAGCGAGGCCATCACCACTCGGCCCTTTCTCCCCTAGAACATCGCCGCCCACCACTACATAGTCATCGTCAAAGACGCAGCCGGGCAGGCGGAGCCCCTGCAACTGGCGCACCACCGCTCCCGGGTCTTCTACCGTCGGCACAACCTTGAAGAAACACTCCAGAGGTTCCCCAACCAAAACCAGCTTGTTCGCAGCAGCAGCTGGCTGTGGTAGGGCAGCAGCAGCCGCCACTGGAGTCGGTGCTTTCGCGACCGGTAAAGACGCTGCTTTAGGAACGGGCGCATTTACAGGAGCAGCAGGAGCAGCTGCAGAAGCAGGAGCAGCACTGCGAGCAGCAGCTAAGGCAGCAGCTTCGCGGCTAGCTGCAGCCGCGCTTTCTGCAGCAGCGGCAGCCCGCGACAGCGGCGGTGGCACGGCCTGCTGCTTCAAAGACTCCGCAGGAGACGACGCGCCTTCGGAGACGCCACCCCCCTCTGGAGCGTCTTCGTCGCCAGCTCGGAGCACCACAGTGGACCCCCCGACGTTCATAGGGTCGATGGGCCACAGCGGCGACTGCGGCATTGAGCTCGAGGCCTGGTCCTCTTTGACGACAGACGCCGCTGCTCTTGATTCCTCGTCATCGGTGCCGCCGTCCTCGGTCTCGTAATTGGAACGGACTCCAGCTAACGCTGCGGACTTCGCTGCTTCGTAGACACGCGCTGCTTCGTCACGCTGCTGTGCTTTCGCTGCGCGTTTCGCGTCCTTTTTGGCTGGAGACGAACCACTGTTGTCGAGATTGCTTCGTCTGCTCGCACCACTGCTGGCAATATTAGGGTCCTTGACTTTGGACTTGTGCTTTTGTTGCCCCTGCGATGGCACGCCAGGTTTGCGCGCTTGTGACGACGACGAAGAGGAGGAGTTAGCGCCAGCTGCAGTAGCCTCATCAGCGGCTGCAGCGGCTGCTGCTCGCAACTTCGAAGCACTGTTCAAAGGACCACTGCTGCTGTTGCTGGCCAGGGAGTGGCCATCGATGCTATTAAGGTGGCCTCCCGGGGCAGCAGCTGAAGAAGAAGAAGCTGCAGCTCGTTTCTTGGACGCTTTCTTTTTGCTCCCAGACGTGCCTCCACTCTTGCCACTACTGCTCGTCTTGCCAGCTCGTTGATGCGAGGAGGACGAAAGCCCTGAAGCAAAGGGGCGGCCGAGCACGAGCGCGTCAAGGTCATCGTCGAGGTCCCCAAGCCCCGCAAAAGCCAGTAAATTGGCAGGGCCACCGTCACCACCGCCGCCGCCTATTCCATCGATGCCCCCACCATTACCACCGAGGCCCTCGCGCGCACGGTCTGCGTTGCGGCGCACTTTCCGCCGCTGGAGGGCTTGCTCCGCGGCGCGCTGGGCCGTGAAGGGCGACGCTGCGCCGTGCGCATGGGACGCGACGGTTTTGGCCGCGGCGCGGGCTTCGGCGCTGCGAGCAAGCTCGGCCGCTCGGGCTGCGTCAGCGCTGGCGAGCCGGGCGCCCTCGGCTTTCAGCTTTTTCACTTCGAGGCGGTGCTGCTCGGCGTCTGCTTCGAGGCCCCGCACGTGCGCTTTCAAAGCCGCCACTTCGGCGACCGCTGCGGCCGCGGCCGCCGGCACCCCGCCTACACTGCCCACGCCTCCACCTCCCATTATGATACCTCCACCCACCGTGGCGTCTCCTCCTGCTCCTTGCCCAACACCGCCTCCAGCCATGGCCGCCGTGCGCCGCGCCGCCGTGAGCAAGTGCACTTGTTGTCGCAGGTCAGCACTCTCCGCGGACAGAGCTGCTTCGGACGCGGCTTTTGCGTCTTGGAGCCGTTGGACTTCGTGGAAGTACTCGTCGCGCGCGGCCTCCACCTCCGCGACGGCCGTCGCGCTCAAGCTGCGCTGCAGCGTCGCCAGTGCGTGGTCACGCTCTTCCACCAGCGCTTCCAGGGTTTCGACTTGCTCCCGCAACCGGCTCACTACGAGCTGCTTTTCGTTGTCCTTGCGGATGTCTGCCACGGCCGCCCGGCTGTGGTCGCCGCGCCCCTCGAGGAGGGTGGCCACCTGCTTGTGGGCTTTGCGCAGCTTCTGTTCCAGCTTCTGGGTAGCAGTGTTGCGCACGCTGTCCAGTGCGCGCAGAGAATTATTGTGTTCTTTGAGCTGCCGGTTTTCCACCGCAAGTGCTTCGGCAGCTTCGCGCAGCGCCGCCAAATTCCCCAACGGCAGAGGCAACCCATGTGATGCTTTCTTCAATGCCTTTTCTGCAGGGGCAGCAGCGGCTGCTTTGGGTGGTGAGCGTGTGGCTGGGTCGGTTTCACCCCAAGCTACGGTCGTTGCCATGTTTGCTACGCCGCTTGTGGCGGCGGCACTTCGCCCACCTGGCCCTGCGCTTTGAGGTCGTCGTTTCGCAGTTGACTGTGCCAATTTTTTGTTCATATGCTTTTCGTGCCGCTTTGCCACAAAGCCATTTAACTGTTCCGACCAGAACGGCGCATGCGTGCCTCCTAAACTAGAGGTCGGCATGCGCTGCTAAGTGGTAAGCGTTCGTCTTATTACCTAGCACAGTTGCTGTCCTTCACACTAGAGTTGTTCCTTCGACCGTTGAACCCCTGTCATCGAATCGACAATCCGACGAGAACAAAAGCGAGATAGAAATAGTAAGACTAAGGGGAATTGTCCACCTAATTAATAGAATGCTTTTAGGCGAGCAGAATGCTTACTCGTGGGGGGCAGTGCGGTGCTTGAGTGCGAGTCGCGAAGCTTAATAACGGTGCTACAAAGAGCAGCAACTTTTCCTTGATGCGCTGTATTAATGAAAAAAATATACCGAACTTTCGTGTTTCAATCTCCCTTCGTACTTGTGGCTTGTGGCAGTGTGGCAGTGTGGCAGTGTGGCAGTAAGTATGGCAGTACTTCTGTAGTACTGTATGGAGCACGGAGCCACGGCATTCTCTCCAAAAATGAAGCTCCAGTTCCTAGCCATTTCCTAAGCTAGCACTGAGCCAACGCTGATTAACAATCCGTGGCTGCTCAATCAAATGGCCCAAGCTCAATTTTATTGTGGGCCAAGCGTAGACCTGACTGACACCGCTCTTGGAGGTGGCCTCTTTCCCACGAAGCTGGTACGGAACGCACATGAGTCGTGGTCATCGCTCACTACTGCTCTGAAGACGATTTATTAGCTATACACACGAAGAGTGCTGTGATGTGTATTGAGCTGATGCAGCGCGCTCAATTTTTATTGTGTCTTACTTGCCTCTGTAGGTCGCACCCACGCCTCATTACGCTGTAGCGGCGCTTGGGACGCGCCTGCAAGGGCTACATGTAGCGCAATTAGACAACATCGGCGACTCAGAGGGAACTATCAGGGATGCTGCGAGCGGAGTCGATACCGTTACGTATGCGTTACCAGTGAGGTGCCGCGATGTACCGTTGGAGTTTGAGGCGGTGCGTGACGTTATGACCGTTGCCCTTGCACCTCACGAGTTGAGCAGCAGCGGCGGTACGAGTGGGAGTGGCTCGAGTGCAGCAGTTGCGAGTGTGGATGCATTAGGCCGAGCCACACTGCACCGCATCTCAGTAGCCGATGCTGCCTGGGACTCTAGCAGTAGTGGTAGCTCCGACCCCGCGGATGACCGTGCAGCTGAAGGTGGCCGCGCAAAGCGTTTGAAGAGTGAAGCTGCCGACGGTGCTGCTGCTTCTGCTCACGGCGATCTCGGGGCAGCTCCCGGCTTAGACTTAGCTTGTCTGCGCCGTGCCGCGCCGTCCGAATGGGGCTGGGCTGGAGCAGCGTTTCGGCCTTGGAGCAGTGGGAGCAGCTCGCCCGACACGCTGGCGCTCTGCCACCAGCTGTCGAGGCAATGGGCGCTGGCGGACGCTACCACTGGAGCTGGCGTGCGCACTTGGGCCACCACTCAACCGCCGCGCGCGATCTGCTGGGCGTCGCCTGACCTGGTATGCTTGGCAGAGCGTGGCACGGTGACTCTCTGGGACGCTCGCGCGTCGAGTGCCGCTTGCTGTGCCCGAGCTCAGCCTTCTTCTCAGGGCTTGCTGCACTGTTTGACGGCACTCGGGCCAGGCAGTGGTGCCTCGTCTCACGGGAGCAGCGACAACAACAGTGGATTGGCGATTGCTTGCGCGGGCGACGACCGGATCATTTACGTGCTTGACCCTCGCATGAACCTCAAGGTTACGCAGAGGTGGCGGGCACCGTGCAAGTATGACGTGACGAGTCTTCACGCCGCCACCTCGGCTGCTATGTCGTCTTTTGCCTCTGCTTCACCTGATGCGCCAACGGACGAGACGAATAGCGTTTGGGGGGTCAACGATAACGTTAAAGTCATGAGTGGTGGGTGCGTGGTGTATAGTTCGGGAATGGACAACGAGCTGCTTACGTGCCGCCTCAACCCAGACCATAGAGACCCTTCACAAGCAGTAGGCAACCACCAGCGAGCGCGCAGCAAAATCAAGCAAGGCAACAACAACAACGACAAACAAGCTGGAGCTCAAGGCAACAACAATGGCGGGGGCCCAGCTATCTCAGCCGGTGCACCTGCAGCGCAGGCCGCTCTCGCGCAAGGCGAAGCCGTGGGCGGCCATGGGAGGTTGCACCAAGCGCACCGCCTCGGCGTGCGTGGCGATGCCCGGTGGCTGGGGGTGGCTCACGTTCACGCGCGGAATGGTGGACGAGAGGGCAGTGGAGCTCTGCTTGGCCTGTGTGCGTCTGGAACCCTGTGCGTTCTGACGAATCCTCAGGCAGCGAGGCATGCTGTAGCGTAATAGTTTGCCTTTCTCCCTCTTCTGAGGGCGCAGATGGCAGATGTGGTTGTGGTTGTGTGTGCTTGTTTGTAGTCGCCTAATCACCAACTGCTAAATAGGCCACTGCTTCTGCGAATTAATTCCTTCCTTGTATGTATATATATTTGGGCTTCACCAACAGCTAAATACTAGTTATGAATGAAGTTTAAGGAGCTAAAGATCTAGATCTAGAAAGGAACTCGACTTAATCTTCGATTTATATTTCAGCAGACGAAGAAGTTCCCCATTTTAGTAAAGGGTATGATCGGTGGTATCTAGGACTTCTACTTCTTTATCTCCGCCTTCTGCCATCAATTTTTCCAGAATCGGGCGTTTCACAACCATCATTAAACACAAACACCGACTCTTCTCTGTGCGAAACGAACCGAATCACGAAGTAAGTAATTTTCAAATTCGGGCGCTGATTCAGGCTCTACAGTTGTGGATTAATCCAGGCCATATGCACGTCATCAATTGCTCGTCTAAATGCTTGCGAACCGAACAATGTTTTGATTACGGAGGCTCTGGGTCTGGAAGCTGGATCGGGCTGGCACAGGCTCGCCTGTAAGTCATTGAGGGCTGATGGCATGCTGCCTAAGGGCCCATTTGCACACGTAGGATCCGGCCTGTAGCCATCCAAAGTCTTCTGAAGGTTTTCTTCAGCCCATGAGCGTGATGAAAAAGACGATGATTGCCTCAAAGGTGCATCTGTAGGCATATCGAGGATTCGATTGTCAAGACTCGTTAGCTCGGGCTCTTGCTGATGCCAACACTCCCACATCACGATGCCAACACTGTAGACATCAAATGCCCTCCCATCATACGTACTGCCGTCATCGGAAAAGCCACTGCTGCGTCTCTTTTCCAGGCCCACTTGTAGACCAGTTTTTAATGCCATTGCTGGAATGACCTCGGGAGGACAATATGGAGGCGAAATTCCATTCAGATCCCCAATCATAGGGCATAAGCCAGTTTCAGGGTCTGTGATACGACTGGTACCAAAATCACACAGTCGCAAACTTGACTCAAGATCATCTTTATTTGCAAAGAGGATATTTTGCGGCTTCAAGTCTCGATGGACGTAGCCTTTATTGTGGAGAATGTGAAGGACTGCAGCAAGCTGCTGAAATATTGCCAAGAAAATCTTTGGACTTATCAGTGTCTTCATGCCTGACGACGATTCTTGCGCGATCTCATCAACAGAAGTATTGGCACGCTTTATAAGGGATGCAAGTGAGATGGGGCACCATTCTAGGACCATGATGAACACCCGCTCGCCCTGTTCGACTTGGAAACTGACGCCGTGCAGAAGAAGTACGTGCGGCACCCCTCGCAGATTAGTTAAGATTCGAAGCTCGTGATTGAATTCCTCAAGAAGCCCTTCAGTCAGTTGAGCAAATATCTTTTTAATAGCGACAACTTCGCCTCCATATTCGCCTTTGTGAACCTGACCGAAGCCGCCAACTGCAATGCATTCGTGAATAACAATGAATTCAGGAGGAATGACAAGGCTGAATGTGTCGTTATTTACGAGAGCTGAACCCACAGAGTGCATGATAGTTTGTTCGCCAGTCATTTCAACTTCAGAGCCTGATTGGCTTCCACGAGCCCTGAGTTCATTCAAAATGCACGTCGCAGAATTACATTCTTTCTCACGTCGTTCTTTCTTTGATTGAAAAAGTCGTAAGGCATTCCTCGCAATAATAATGCCAAAAAATGCTAAAGCAACACTGCTTATCCCAATAAAAAGAGCAAAACCGTCGGAACCAGGGACTAAAAATACTTGCGAAGATGTCCTATTCACTATGGTAGCGCCTTCTAGTACAGTTGGTCCCCCAGTGGTGCATCCGGTTTGACTAAGAAAACATACGTACGCAGAGCCTGATTGCGATGGGCCTGCCCAGTGCGCTCCAATAATCAGTTCGGGTACTCCATTGGAATCCAGATCACCAATGTTTGCTATGCTTCTACCGAAGTAGCCATTGTTCTCGAGATTGACAAAAGATTTCAGTCCACCGAAGAGAGCACTTATTTTTTGTGCTCTTTGCACACTACCTCCCGTGTCCAAGAACATGATGTATATCGCGCCCACGCCTGTGCCACCATCAGAGTCTTGAAATGCTCCTGCGGCTACGTCAACGATATCATCGCCGTCTAGGTCACCAAGGCATGCTACTGCTCTGCCAAAGTAATCAGCCGTATTTAACGTTACAAAGGTAGACAGTCCACCAGCAGAGTTTGATATCTTTTGTGCTGATTTGACCTCGCCGCTCGTTTTTAGAAATATGATGAATACGGCTCCACTGTTGTACAAACCGCCACTATCATCACCATTACTGCCAACTGCAATATCGTTGACACCATCGACGTCAAGATCACCCAAGCTATCCACTGCCCACCCAAATGAATCCGATTCGCTTAAAGTATACTGTGAACTCAGTCCTCCAAACCAGTTACTTATCCTTTGGTGCTCAATCACACTACCGTTTGATGTTAGAAATAAGACGACAACAGCGCCTGAATTGGCACCTCCGTCGTCACAACCCGTTGCCCCCACTACAAGTGCAAGTGTGCTTTCCCTGTCATCGAAGTTATCAATCCTCGCTATTGAAGAACCAAATTTTTGCGATTCGTCAAACGTGTAACCACCGAAAGTATTATAAATTTTTGTGGCTCCTTTAACGTTACCAAACCTTGAAAGGAAGAGAAGATAAATTGCTCCAGAGTTGGTACCGCCGAAGTCGTCCATCATTGACCCACAGGCTAAGTCAAGCACTGAATCTCCGTCAAGATCACCAATGCCTGCAACTGCGACTCCAAAAAAATCGCCACTGTTTAAAGTGTAGAATCTACTAAGATTCCCAGATGAATTGGATATTTTCTTCGCGTCTTTAACACCACCGCTACTTGTAAGAAAAAGGACATATACTGCCCCGGCACCTCCATCATCATTCAATGCGCCAACGACAAGATCGTTCGTACCATCTCCATCCAAGTCGCCTAAAGACCCAGCAGAAACTCCGAAATGATCTTTTGATTCAATGTGATAAAAGGAGCTCAAGCCTCCAGAAGAGTTGGAAATTAACGAGGCATCAGCTACAGTTCCGTCACTTTCGCAATTGTGCAATTCGCTCGCTAATCTTGTTGTCATTGTTGGGCGCAATGAGCCTCGCCCGAGGCTTGGTGAACCTTGTATCGAGCCCGTCTGTCCGTTGAATTTGGCAGAATCTCCACAGAATCATGTAGTCAGAAGCGTGCGTGCTACTTTGGGCCATGAAGGAAGAAGAGTTGTCTTCTTTTATTCTCATGCGAGAATGTAATAGCATTTTCAGTATATGTGAAAAAAATCGTTGCTGCAAAGTTCGTGACCAGTCTTTTGAATAGGAGGAGTGATTGATCTGATGCTCTGTCTCTTTCCAGTCGTTCGGGAGTGTCAATTTCAATCTCCGTTTCGAAAGTGATAACAAGGCGAATGCTGGAAGAAAATTAAGTACTTACCTTGCCGCTTTGTCCACAACTTATACTTACGTTTTTGTTTTGAGTCTTTTGAGCACATGTTTTTGCCTGTTTGCCGTCTTGTCCAAAATACTGGGTGTAATATTTATCCAAGAATCGATTTTCACTTGCGTCATGAAGGTCTATTCTGCGTGGGCTTCCTGGTACATTCTTCGATTGTATTTACTCGTGGTTGTTGATTCCAAGTTCATTGTCAATTCAGTTACTCGCTCTTCTAGTATTTATGTAAACAATCGAATACATCTTATTAATTCACCTCGAAGACTAAGATAATGAGATGTGCTCTCTCTTTCACTACTGTACAAAGAAGTACCTTTCAGGTATCATAAGGCCTCTACGATATCAAAGATCTTAACTGAGCCTTCCCGAGGGGTAAATGGCTTTGTTCACTTTGGCATTAAGCATTGGTAGGTTAGAAAAAAACTCGCACGGGAGATCTTGAATTGAAAAGGATAAGAACAAAAATGGGATCTTCGCTTCAAGAATTCTCGCGTCGGAAATCCCTCGTTCGTGAGTTTTCTTGAGTTTACATTTTTGCCTTCGGGAGTGGCACAAATGCCAGCACTGTACTATTTTGACACGGGCCCGAGAGGCCGGGATTATAGATCAGAAGGTTCCGCCCCTTGGAGCCTATGTCAAAAAGGAAATGAAGTTATGTGTTAAGTGTTCTGAGTTTTATGTATACGCACGGGTAGCGCATTGCGTTACTTTCTCTGCTACTTCAACTTTCCCCGAAAACAATTATTAATCCATAGCCATCACTATCATATCGAGCACGTTTCTACGACACTAACCCGCCGACTGCGCCCTTCCATTGAAGAAATTGCGAATTGTACGCGCTGCGTCGTATACCGAAATGTGCTAGAATTATCACCCCTGTAGCCAGCTAGCCAAGAGCTTTACTACTTCCCATTTAGTAACCCTGCAAAGAGGAACAAAGCAATGTGCTTCTCAATTGTATATTAAGTTACACATGCGACCATTCTTACCTTACTATACCTCATTTTCAATTCGCAGTTTCCCATCAGCTCGACTTGCCCGGGGGTTGTGAAAGGCCCGAAACTAGCGTTATCGCTTCCAAGAGACAGGCCCCGAAGGGCCGGAATTAGAAGGCTAAGAGGTACTGTAGTGCTTGGTGCCAAATCAGGACGTAAGCTGAGACCGTTTAGCAACAACACGAGGCAAGTTTAAGTAGGCGAAGAAGTGGTGTAAAGCAACTAATAAGTTACCTTTCCTCGTAACCCTGATGCTGAGATCGGCTGGCGCCCGACGCCTGAGAAAAACATTGAGACAATGCCCTGCTGGGGCAAAAATAGCCCGGAGAACTGCCTCGTGGACCTGGGACGTGATACACGAACGAGCACTCAGTCCCGCCGACTTGTTCGGAGGAAAGGCGCCAGTTGGAGCCTTAATTGGCCTTCTGGAGCGAATTTGCTAGCGCATTTGCAGCTCAAGTGCATTCTTTATGTGCCTCT
>Ga0307982_1002870_pt1 | contig 13805 bp, 6 predicted proteins | sample OrgLakmetagen989_FD_201847 | JGI IMG/M metagenome (GOLD analysis project Ga0307982, IMG submission 201847) | Saline water microbial communities from Organic Lake, Antarctica - #989 | ecosystem: Environmental > Aquatic > Non-marine Saline and Alkaline > Saline | place: Antarctica: Organic Lake...
CCATCGGCAAGCTAACAGTCGGCGTCCATATTGGGTGCGGAAATCGACAGGAGCAAGCATCGCCCTTGCAGCAGGCTCGCAGCACTGTGGGAAGCGGATAAGCGATGGCTGGAAGATGTTGTGCAAATACTCGTCCACGGGCTTGGACAGCGCAGCTTATGATCACACACCAGAGCACTTTCCCGTGATGCGGGGCGCATGGGCAGAAGCGGCGGCACGCAACCTGAGTGTCACCCGCACATCTGCTGCAGGCACGAATGCTCGCCCAAAAAGGGTCCAGCCAAGCAAAGAAGTGTGTCAGACACTGTGGATCTCCTTTGCTGTGCGAATCGGCAAGCAACGTCAGGCTTTCACGGGGAGTGTCAGCGCCAACGGTCAAACGCAGTGGCTTCTCGGAGTGGGCTGCAGAGGGGGGTGCTGCCCGCACCAACACGGCCATGCCGAATGCAAGCCACGGCCCAACGAAACCCTTCCAAATAAACAGTGCAGACAGGATTCGTATCCCTTTGCTTCCTTTGTTGACAACAGTGCACAGCCTCGGGGTGCAAAAACTTGACAAGCAGCTACGTTTGCCACGGCAGCTGGCCAAAACTTGACTTGACTGTCCCGATGGCTGCTGGCAATGTCCACGACGGGACACTGGAGCAGTCCCGACGTGGCAAACCAAATGCCACCTCACGACTTCGAGAAAAGGATAAGATTGGCAATTTCCGGTTGGTTGGTTCGCCTGCTGGCCTGCAAATGCATCAGCTGGTGCGTGATGGTGGAGGCAATCTGGTGGCCAAGCTGTTGCCTGAGCAGTCTGATTCAGAAAGCCGTATCAAGCCGACGGATTTTCCATTCCAACTACAACTACCTGAGTATGTTCTTGAGAGCCATGATTCTGAGACTTTTGTTGGCGTAGCTTCTCGTGCTGCGGCAGCTCAATCCGGTTTTCCCCATGAAGTGCCGCATGTGCAGCAGCAGACCCCGCTCCAGCAGTCACACGACCAGCAGGAGCATTTGGACACAGGACGGCACATCAGCCCCGAAATTCACACTGCGATGCGCAGTACCGGCTCATACTCGCAACAAGAAACCCAGGTTGCTGGCACGTTTGCCAGCGCTGTTCGCCGTGGCCGGGAATACCAAGGCGATCCCGCCCGCATGGGAGGGCATCAACGCAAGTATTGAGGCAGGTGCCACACGACAAACACCATAAACAGGCTGTGTCGTGCAACGCTCAAAGTGCAACATCTGTGAAGCTGCCTGCACTTGCCACGTCATATGCATTCTGTTAGTGCTGGGCCGTTTCGACGGGTGGCCCCATTTGCCTCCCGCTCGCCCGCCTGCCTCCATTCCGCTGCTGCCGCGCCGGATGTTGACCAATGGCTCACCGGCATCCAATGTGGCGATGTACAAGTATCAACACTAACACCATTTTCCTGTGGTCATAGTGCAAAGAATGAACACTTTTACGCTTTCGACACTGGCGCGGGCGGGGGGCGCTTGTTATAACCAATAGTGGATAGTGCTGTTCGCTTTGCTTGCGCCAAAACAAAACAAAACAGCTTTGCAGAAAGGGACATGTTGAGTTGGCACACTTGAGATTCTGCACTATGGTGCTTGCTACTGTTGCCAAAGCCTGCAGTGCTGCTGCTCCATCGGAGCACTGCCACATAGCATTTCTGGGGAGCTCCTATGAACGAGCATCCCTTTGTGGAATTCGGCTGCAGCGCGAACAGTGTAGTACAGATGCAGGTATTGTGGAAGTATATGCACTTCCACGGCCGGTGCGTGATCAGCATGAAGTTGTGTGGGTCTCGAGAAATCTCTATGCAATTTCACACCTTCCGCAGAAGTCTGTTTCTGCAACGGCAGCGCAAGCGAACATTATTTTTCGGCATGGTATTCCGCATAACTGTCTCCCACATCAAGTCCCATGGCGTGCTCATGCCCTTGCTTGTGAACGGCTGGGCGCTCTCTCTGCGCTTGTAACCTCAAGCGTGTCGCTGTCGGGAAACTCCCCTTGCAGCACCGAATTGCCGCTGCACACACCCACCATCGTCACCGACGTGCTGTTTCCTGGCAACAAACTGCCTGGTGGCACTGTGTGCAGTATTTGGAGTGGGCCCATGGCGCAGCGTCCCGATGCAGGACACCTCATTGCAAGCCCCACTCTCTTCTCAGCTGCCGTCATCAGCACCGTCCTGGCAGCTGCTGCCGCCAGCCAGTGCACGATCTCGAATGCACAGCAGGTATGTCCCACTCATGCGCGCCTTTTAATGGCCCAACGCCAAAGTCACCACGCCACACGCCCATCACCCACAGTGCTCCCAGCCCCGCTGCACCGGCAGCGCCCAAGGCGCCAGCAACATGGCAGCCGGGCACACCTGGCGTCTCACTGCACCATTCGTGTTTGCGTACTTCCCAGGTCCACGCACAAAGACCCCAGCAGAGAACACCTACCTGGCCAGCCTTCCCGCCCACGGCAACAGCATGACCCTGGCCCCAGAGGTGGTGCTCCTGGCCGAGCTGGGCATCCCCTGCGCAGCTGTGGCCCTCCCCCACAAGCGAAGCGTGCCCCCCCAGCAGGACAGTGCTCAGCTGCTGAACCAGCAAATGGACCAGTTGGAGCCACCGCACGGGCCCACACAACGCATGGGCCCATATGTGTACGTGCACTCCAGAGCCAGCGCAGGGGGGGGCAAAAGCTGCACCAGTGCACAAGAGCTGCACAACAGCAGCGAGACAGCCATGCGGGCGACTCTGGATGGTGGCAAGGCTGTGCTTTCTCGCCTTGTTCTCGCTTGGCTCTTGCAACAGACCAAGTGGGCCCCCCCAGGCCAAGACCCTGTGAAGTGGTACTTGCAGGAGATGCAGGGAGAGGCGATCAAACCTGAGGCAGCTGTGGATGGGAGATAGCAAGCACACTGTACCCTGGTGTGGGCTTGTGTGTGTAGGCCTGGGTGTTGGCAGTCTGCCGCTCAAGGACAAGACATGCCGGTCTCAGGCAGTCCCCCCTGGCGCGTCCAAAACCCCGTCTCAAACGTCATCGCTCCGGCATCCGGTCACCAGAGAAATATGGGCAGACTTTGGGCCAAATAAATTCTTTTTTCAAAGAAGAACTGACCCATGTCATCCTTGCCAAGGCAGCACAACAGCTAAGCAAATCGTTTTTTGGAAAGCGATCTGCATAGCACACGTCGTTTGAAGCAGGTTATACGAACAGAGCATTCGGCAAACATCCCAGAATGGGCAAAACAGAGCATGTCGCACTTGTTGATGCTGATGGTGGATCTCCGAAGCAAGGGTGCGTCTTGCGATGCATTTCACTTTTTCACTCATATTCCGCACGACTCGCCCCAATGCGCACAGGGCAAACCAACAGCCCCAATCAACCGGTGCAGGGGCACAGTACGGTGCAACAGCGACAACTGGCAATGGATTCACCCCTCTGTCGGGGTCTGTTGCTCCTGTGAAGGCTGCATGGCCTGTATGGAAAGTTGCCACAATTGTAGGCGTGGTCGTTGTCGCGGCTGCAGCTATTAGTGTTGGCATCATCCTGGGGCTGAAGCATGATAAGAACGAACATGATGAGTGTGTGTGGGACAGTTATAAGTTGCCCGCCACATGGACAGCCTCAGAGTACAGCTGGACCGTGGAACCGGAATTTGCGGAGCCTTTCAATTTTGAAGGAGCCATCGTCATGCAGGCTCAAGCTGCAAGCGAGACTCGCTGCATGGTTCTGAACCAACATGAATTGAACGTCCACGCTGTGATGTTCAAGATCGAAGCTGGTGATTCATATGCCGAAGTTGACTCTGTGACCATGCGTGACGACCACGACCAGTTCATTGTCCGCTTCCCTTCTGCAATTTCCGCTGGACAACGAGTGCAATTGCTGATCCACTACGGTGGTGCCCTGGGCCGCAACAATGCTGGACTGTATCTGTCAACATATGAGCAGGATGGCAAGACCGTGCCCATGGTTGTGACTCAGTTTGAAGCCACTGCTGCCCGCCGCGCTTTCCCTTGTCTGGACGAGCCAGCCTTCAAAGCCAACTTCTCCATCGCGGTGGACAATGTGCCCCCCGGCTACACCGCCCTGTCCAACATGCCCCTGCTGTCTGCCCCTGAGGTGCAAACCAACGGGAACTACACGTGGCGATTCCAGGAATCCACCACCATGTCCACATACCTGGTGGCGTTGGGCGTGGGCCGTTTCATTTCCAGCACCATGACCCTCCCCGCCACCGCACAACGCGGCCCCGTGGACATTGGCGCCTGGGCTCGGGAGGGCTTCGAGACCGAGCTGAACTACTCCCTCAGTGCCCTTGCAGACATCCTGCCGTATTACGAGGAGCGTTTCCAGATCGCCTTCCCTCTGCCCAAGCAGGACATGCTGGCCATTCCCGACTTTGCAGCGGGCGCCATGGAGAACTGGGGCCTCATCACGTACCGCGAGTCCGCAATGCTGGGCAACGTGAGCACCTCTGCCCAGTCCCACCTACAGCGCATCGCAGTGGTGGTGGCGCACGAGCTGGCGCACCAGTGGTTCGGAGACCTCGTCACCATGGACTGGTGGAGCTCCCTGTGGCTGAATGAGGGCTTTGCGACCTTCACGGAGTACCGTGGCGCAGACCACTTTGACCCCAGCTTTCAAATGCTGGACCAGTTTGTGCCCACGGACCCCCAGGCAGCCATGGCGGTGGACGCCTTTGGTTCCTCCCACGCCCTCACCCGGGAAGACGTCATTTCCCCCGCCCAGATCGAGGAGATGTTTGACGGCATTTCGTACTCCAAGGGCGCCTCTGTTATTTCCATGGTGGACGCTTACCTGGGGTCAGACACCTTCAACAACGGCATCGCGGCGTACCTGCAGGCGCACGCGTACGGCAACGCTGGGCCCTCCGACCTGTGGTCTGCCCTGGGCGACGCAGCGCAGGACGAGGCCCTGGCCCGGGACATGCCAGAGTGGAACATGCAGCCAGGCTTCCCCCTTGTCTCCTTGCGCTGGGCCGACGCCAGCAAGACCGCCCTCGCTGTGTCCCAGAGCCGTTTTTTCGCTGGGGACTACAGCAAGCAGGTGGCGGAGAACGCCGGCGTGGCGGACACCAACTGGTGGGTCCCCTTCACGTATTTCACCCAGGAGAACAACGCCACACAGCGCATGGCGTTTGCTGAGAACACCGCTCCTGACACTGTTCCAGCCCCAGCTGCCGGCAAGTGGATCAAGGGAAATGCTGCCACCTCTGGGTACTACCGTGTGAACTACCCAGTGGAGATCTGGGAGGCCCTGCGGAGTTATCTGGTGGACCAGGCGCCAGTGGCAACGGCCTTGAGCGCCAATGACCGCAGCGGCCTCCTCTCCGACCTCAAGGCCATTGTGCTGAGCAACGTACCGGAGTCAGAAGTGGGTGCGGGCGTGAACGCCACCCTGCTGTTACGTTTCGCCAGCATGCTGCGCACAGAGAGCACGTGGACCGTGTGGACGCCAGGCACCGGCCTATTGAGCACCCTTCACAGCTACCTGCACGGCGACGACGCCATGCCCACTGGAGATGCCAAGGTGTGTGTTGACGCCTTGAGCGGTTTTGCTGCCGAGCTGCTGACGCCCATTGTGACTGCTGTGGGGTGGGACGCAACCCCGGTGAACGGCTCCCCCGAGCCCCCCATCCGCACCCTGCTCAGAACACGTGTTCTTGCTGCCGCCGTGTCCTTCAGCCAAGTGAGCACCACAAATGAAGCTGCTGCCCGGTACCTGGCCTGGAAGGGGGGAGACACGACAGTGCTCACAGCAGACACCCTGGGCGTGGCCTTCAGCGCTGCAGTGCAGAACAACGTGGGCGGAACAGCCTGGGAGGACATGAAGCAGATCTACAAGAACAACGGCAACGATGCCACACTGCTGCGCCAGGCCTCCGGTGCAATGGCTGACAGCAGGAACACCACTGAGCTGCAGATGACCCTTGACTTTGCCCTGTCTGCAGACGTGCGCAGCCAGGACTCCGTGTCCATCGTCACGGCAGTGGCGGGGAGCCCTGCAGGGCGCAAGCTGGCATGGGAGTTCTTTAAGGCGAACTACGCCACATTCATGCAGCGGTATGGGCAGGGGGGCTTTGCGCTGTCCAACCTGGTGAAGGGGGTGTCCTCGCACTTCGTCACCTCAGCCATGTTGCAGGAGGTCACGGCGTACTTCACGAGCACCCCCGTTGAGGCGGCTGCCACGGAGGTCGCGCAGGCGTTTGAAGCCATCAACGCCCACGTGGCATTCCTGGAGAGCCAGGGGGGCATGGTGTGTGCCTGGCTGGCGGAGAATGCGTAAAGCCGCACAGCCGCATGCATGTGCTTCTGTGAATGCATAGCTTTTGCTGCAGGCTTAGACACTGTGAACAGGGTGGTGGTTTGAAACATAGCTGCGCATGCATAGTGCACACTTGTCAAGGATGCTTGGAATGACAGCCTTATCGCAGCAATAAAACTACTGCGTGCCGGTCGGTGTGTGCGTGCCGGCAAGTACACCCCCTGGGCATAATCCATGTTGAGACTCAAACACGCATTGGGGCAAGGAAATCAAGTCGCCAAAAAATAACTGACTTTCTTTAGTTTTGCTTTGCTGCAGCGCCATATCGCGAGCAGGCAAAGAACTAGCGTGCAGGAGACCCTGCGAGTGCTGGCTTCCGGTGACGAAGCATGGCAAACCCATTCGCTGCCCTCTTTGGTGAGGATGATGACGAATTTGCAGATGCCGGAGCAGCAGTGGGTGGAAATATTGCCACGGAAACGGTAAGTGCGCAAGTCAAGAAATCGCGAGCAAGCGATCCTGTAGGCCAGGCGTGGTGACGAAACCAGGCAACATGCACATTCAGCGCATCAAAACTTGCGTGCAGGGCTTGGATTTGCCTCCACAAGAGCGTGGCAAGTATGGATTTGTGGGAATTGATAACCAGTAAGTGATCACGGCTGCCATTGCAGCGTCAAAGCAGAAATGCATCCTTGCGGAAATTGCTGCTCTCCTCGCAGAGGTGCCACTTGCTACCTGAACTCGTTGCTGCAAGCAATGTACATGACCCCCGAGCTGCGAGGTGCCTTATATCAAGTTAACCCAGCCCACTTGGGTGTGAGCAGGGTAAGTTGCTAAAACACAGGGCACAACTTGATGATGAATGCTCATTGCCGAGGTCTGGCTTAGCTGGGCTGATACGCAGTGCAAGGGCTCACAGTGAGCCCTGTCCGTTCTTCACCGTGTATTCCTTCGCAGTTGGATGAGTACTGCAAAGCCCTTGAGGCGTCCAAGTCTGGCAGCACAGAGGAGGCCGCCGCCGCCGCCGCCTCCCTCCGCGCCAAGGGCAAGCCCATGGTGGCGGCCCTGGAACTGCAGCGCCTCTTTGCGCGTCTGCAGGGGCTGGACCAGCGCAGTATATCCACAGAGGCCCTCACCCGGTACGGCTTCGAGTGGTTTTCCTCAGAAGGGGGGGTTCAGCATGACGTGCAGGAGTTGAACCGCCTGCTGTACGACAAGGTGGAGAAGCAACTCAAGAACACTTCAGGCCGCAACATCATCCCCTCTCTGTACAAGTTCCCCATTGCGTACCGCAAGACATTTCTTGCGCCACAGCTGGGCATCACCGAGGCGTCCCAGCAGCCGGGGTATGACTTGAGTGTGATTGTGCAGGGCAACCCAGACCTGGCCCACGCACTCGCCGCATCCATCACCCCAGAGTACTTCTCAGGGCTGGAGGCGCCCAATGGTGAGCGCTGTGCAGCTGTGCGCGGAGTGGAGCTGGAGGAGCTGCCTCCTGTTCTGGTCATCAGCTTAAACCGTTCCGGCTTCAACCCAGCCACATACGACCCCATTAAGGTGGAGGACCGGTGTGCCTTTCCCCTGGCCCTGGATATGCGACCTTTCGTCGCGGGCGGCGAGGTCGCGCAAGCCACCCGGGCCGACGTGCTCCGTAGCAATGGAGTGGCGGTGAACACAGACGGGACACCCCTTCCGGCAGGAACAGACCCTGCAGCCGAGGCCCCCCCAAGTGTTACAGCTGCCATCCAGCGAGCCAGTGACACCAGTGTTTGGCTGCATGATGACTTGACCTCCGATGCAATGGCTGCACGCAGCCTGAAGGCGGCTGTCCCGGCACCTGGCGCAGAACAGCTGTACGATTTGTTCGCGGTTGTCATCCACGCGGGATCTGCGCACGGAGGGCACTACACCGCGTACATCCGAGATGTGCTAGAACAGGGCAATTGGAGTGTTCCAGAGTCTGCCCTTAGCCCAGAACGCAGTGATACCAAGGGTGGTTCCAGGGGGGGGGGCTCCAGCAGTGGAGGGGGGGGGCTGTCCGGCCAAGACAAGGCCAAGGTGCAGTTTGAAGCCGCCACCGACCCACACTCTCCCCTGCGTATGCTCCTGGACATCATGGCCACACAGCCGGTGCACCGAGAACACGGCGTACCCTTCATCAGCATGTCTGACCTGGGAGTGTCCATCTCCGCAAACATGAAGAAGTCTTGGTCCAAGACCTACAAGAAGAAATGGGGGGCCTTGAAGGCATTTCTGGTGGCCAATGACAACCACTTCTCCATGCTGGGCGCAGACACGGTGCTGCTGGTCCCCAACGGGAAAGCACCCGCGACGGCCAAGGCGGTGGCGCCAGTAGGGGCTGTGACGGCTCCCGTCAGCAGCCCCAGCGATGCGACGGGGGGGGGCTGGACCAAGGTTGTGTCTGGCAAGCAGCCTGCAGTGGTGGCCGGCCCTCAGTCCGAGGCAGCCAAGAACGCAGAACAAGAAGCGGAGCATGCCGAAAGTGCAAGGCGGCAGGCTGAGCGAGCCAAGCAGGAACGCACTGCTGAGCTGTGGGGCCACTGGTTCCTGTTCAACGACTCCACTGTTGTTCCGATTGCAGTCAAGGACATTGAAAAGCAGTTTCAGGGGCGTGAAAGCGGGTACATCCTCATGTACCGCGCCCGTGAGCTCTCAAAGGGGGTGACGGGGGGTCCCATTCCTACAGGCACTGGGCAGGCAGCTGCCGAAGCCACCCCATCTGCAGACACTGCGGATGCGTCAGGGGACGCATCGTTTATTGACCCAGCTGCTGGGGCGGCGTTCATTGAGGCTGTCCCGGGACAGTTTGCAGCAGAAGTCCAAGCAGAAAATGCCGAAGTTGGCAAAAAGCGATTCGAGTACGACACTGCAGCGCACACCATTTCAGTGTTTGTGCACCCCGCTGGCCTGTACAGCAAGAGCGAAGATGACCCCAGGTTGAAGTTCAACGTGGAAGCTGCAGCTGCACTAAAAGCGACACACGGTTCTGGTGACGAGCTTGTGACTGCTGCACAGAGTGACCTGCCAGCCGCAGGGGACGGTGCTGTGCCCGGCGAGAACGGTATCCCTGCAGACGTGTCGGCTGAGGACGCCGCCGCCATCGCTGCCGCCATGACTGACGCCAAAGAGGAGGAGGCCAAGGGGGTGAAGGGGGTGAAGGGGGGTAAAGAAGACGAAGAGGACGACACTGGCCCCACCCCTGAGGAGCTTGAGAAGCAGGCTGACGAGGACTGGCGCACCGCAGGGCTGGCAGTCACTGTGGACACGCGATGGACCGTGCGGCGATTCCTGCAGGAGCTGGCTGCCAAGGTGCCCGCAGAGCTGTGGCCCGCAGGCACGAAGGGTGTGCAGGGGGACTGCACTGATGTGTCTCTGCACCTTGCCCAGCGTATGGCAGGGGGGGTGCATTTGTACGAGGGAGTAGTGGAGGAGGGTACGCAGGACGCCACGCCCAACCTGCCGGAGGGCGTGTCGCACAGCGACGTGGCAGCCAGTGATCTGCTGAACCCCCTGGACCGCCCTTTGACCGACTTCCCTGGCGTGGTGATGCACAGGGGGGTGTTGCTGCTGTGGGCAGGGGGGGCTGTGGATGGCGTCCCAGTGCGTTCTGGGTTGGCGTACCAGCCCCTTAGCCTCATGGCGCACTACTTCCGGGAAGAAACCGATACAGAAGAAGGGGGTGAAGGGGGCTTAAATGTTGCCTGTGACACCATCGACTTGGTCACCACCCGTGACGTCACACTCGGGGAACTGAAGGCAATGCTGATGGCAAAGTTCAGCGAGGGGGGGGTGTCCATGGATCTGCCCCCCCCAGACTTGGGCATGTGGCAGCTCACCACGAGCAGCACCGGCAACGTGCGAGCCACACAGCTGGACAAGCCCACCGCCATGGAACAGCTCAAGACGCCTGGAGCTCCGGTCAGCGCCACGCATTCCCAGACTCTGGGGCAGGCCGGGGTAGACCACGGCAGCGAAATTGCCCTGGAGCCGCTGAACGATGCGTTGGGCAAGAAGCGCTTCACGCCACTAGCCAGCAGCGAAGCCAAGCGGCGAACAGCCAACTTGAACTTCAAGGTGCGGGTGTCCCCAGATGTTCCGCGCCCGCCAGTGCTGCTTGCAGCAGTGGCTGCCGGGCAAACTGAAGGCATTTCCGACAGTGTGCAAGCTGCCATTTCTGCTGGGATTGCAGAGGAGCCCTTTGAGATCTCCTTCAGTGTTGACCGCAGCACCACTGTTCAAATCCTCAAACGGCGCATCCTGCGTCGCCTGGGGTGGACTGAACAAGCCCCGCTGTCCCTTGAGGAGGTGGAGGTACATGGCAGCAGTGAGGCAGCAGCTGAACAGCTGGCCACCAAGCCTGCCCCAGGAGCAGTGAAGGCGTCCGCACGAGGACCTGCCACTGCATTTGACCGCTTGGGCGCAGAGACGCGCTGTCGACGAACACACAACGGAACACCAGCCGCCTTGGTTGCAGATGAGTGCGACCAGATGTACGCAGCTGGCGTGTACGAGGGCAGTGTGCTGGTGCTTGAGGCAGGGCGCCCCCTGGGCAGTGCCGAGGTCGCACTGCGGTACGCCGTGGTGGTGGGCAACGCGCACACCCCCGATGGGGCCGGGGGGCGGCAAGGGCTTTCAAAAGAGGTGGTCATCGGGCGAAACGTATCAGCTACCCAGCTGAAACGCACTATTCTGGCCCTGGAGGGTATGGGCCCATCGGAAGTGGAGGCGGTGCTGGGAAACCGGCGCCTGCGCAAGACCAACTTCGCAGACGAGCTGCAGGGCATCATGCTGAATGAGGGGCAGAGTCTGTCAAAGCACAATGTGCACACGGGAGATTTGATCATTTGCGAGGAGGGGCCTGTGCCAAAAGCTGGGCAGGTCATCTTGAGCCTGGCGGTGTGGACACCAGAGCACGCAGCAGCCATACACGCCATGCAGCCGCAGGCCCCCCCTGCCAGTCCAGATGGAGGGGGGTCCTACGATGCCTCCCAGTGCCTGCCTGCCCTGGAGGGCGAGCCCCCCATGGACGCCTGGGAGTGGGCAGTGCGTGCGCGCTCGGCGTGTTTGTGGCCTGTCTCTGACGTCACCTTCACTAAGGAGCGCACCATAGCTGACCTCAAGACGCACATTTTGGGCATGCGCGATGTGGCACATGCGCGCGCGGTTGCGCAGCTTGCCGCTGAAGGGGGTGCAGGGGGGTTCGTTTTCGACCCAAAAGGTGCCAAGGCTCGTGCCGCCTTCGCAGCTGATGAAGCTGACGCCGCTGCCTCGCGCAAACACCAAAGTGAGAACGAGGGCAGCTCTCCGCCCCCGAGCATCCCTGTGGGCCCAGCTCTCACCCGGGCTGCCTCAGCTGCCTCCGCCAAGAGCACACCCGACGGCGTGCCTGCTGTGCAAGATGTGCCAACTCTGGCGGAGCTCGGCCTCACCGCGTCGCACCTGCGGCTGCGAGAGGTGACACCAGTGAAATGGCCCGGCAAGGTACTGAAGCCCAACAGCAAGACCATTGCCCGAAGTGGCATCGGCAGTGGAAAGCAGTTCGTGGTTGAAGTTCTCACAGAAGAGGAATCACTGAACGACAAAGACCTGGTGCTGTGGCTGCAACACCGGCAACAAACAGGCCCAGGTGCAATGCAAAACACGCCAAGTTGGCCCCCCGTGAGCTTCGTGTGGCACCCCCCTGACAGCGCCCAGCTTGCCGATTTGCAGGTGGCGCTTGCCACCGTGGCCTGCCAGCTGACAGGGCGCCCCTGTCTGCCTGTCGCCAGCGAAGATGAGAGCCACTTCCAGCCAGAAGACATCGCAGTGGCCAAGTGGTGGCCCTCGGCTCGCTCCCGCGTCCTGGATGAGGGCGCCGCTGTGCTGTGGATGAACATTACAGCCAAGATGGGGGCTTCAGGGGGGGGTGGAAAGCCCGGCAAGGGGGGGCGTGGCAAGCGCCGAGGCAACCTGAAGCCAGTGAAGGGGGGTCTCTTGAAGAACCCAGTCATGCTGAAGGACGGCGACCTCTTGGCGTTTCAGGTGGTGCAGGGGGGGTCAGTTGCAGGGGTGGATGACTGGCTGCGCACCGAGGACGAGACACTGGTGGCGAGGGAGCATGCACGTGTTGTGGCGCTGCGGGCTGAGCGGCGTTATGGGGGCAAGGGGGGTCGAGGGGGGCGCTCCCGGGGCCCGGAAGCCATCCTCTCCCTGGGGGGTGACGACAGTGACGAGTACGGGGAGTGGGGGGACGAGGAGGAGCAAGAGGAGGCGGAAGATGCTGCAGACGCCGCGGGGCAGTGAGCAGGAGGGGCAAGTCTCTGCTGAATGAATGAATGGTGTTTGCACGCAGCAGTGCCTGGGCTGTGTGCGCAACGCAAGACAAGGCTGCTGATGACAGGACAATGTATCCCAGACACCGCGGGAATGCGACTGCTGCGTGGGCATTTGCATTGGACACACTAGTACTACAGGCACCGCGACCCCGGCCTCTGCCGCCCGAAAGTGCCAAGCTGTAGGTACGGATGCAGCTGCAAGTGCTGTCACTTCAGGAACACTGCATGGCAGCCACAGTGCTCACCTGTGCAGACTTCTCCTCAGCTGGGCGTTGGGAGACGTGGCAGGGTATGCGTGCGAAGACTCGTCCACCACAGCTTTACATGCCCATGTGAGTGTATACTTTGCCTTATTGCGCTGTTCCAGCTGCTTTCAAAGCGCAGTGCTCAGCACAATGTGTCCCGTCTTCAATTCGACTTAGTAGTGGGGGACGGCTTGGAGTCATCGTTTGAAGACTTGTGCTGCCCAGATGTTTCGTTCGAGGGGGGATTCAAGAAGTACTCTCTGTCTTTTGCTGGGATCTTAGGCAGCCATTTGACTGTGCTACCGAGCACCATGTCCCAGTCTGGCAAGACAACCTGTGGCGTGAAACGCGTGCGAAACACCGCACACAGCTGCACACATCGCATCTTACGAGCCAAATCACTGCAAAGCCTCCGAGCCACAGCTGAAATCCAAAAATTATGTCTTGCACCAAGTATGCATACAACCATGTGACAGCCTGCACGGCCAATTTCATACATGCGAGCAAGACACACCAAGCACTGTATCAACTTACGGAGAGTACAATGAGCAGCACTGTCATGAGACGCTCAATAAAAAGCTGCCGGTCCCAAGACTGTATTTTCGTGGATATGCGTACACAGTGATCACTGCTGTGCAGTTGATTACATACCATATTGAGCCTTGGGTACTCGGTTTGAAACCACGTAGCACCAAAAAGCGAGGCTTCCTAGCAGTCACTTTTACTAGCTGCACACAAGCTCCCTGCACAGACTGTGCAGTTTTACAGTGATCAAGTACGTGAAAGTGCAGAATGGTGGGCGCATTTTCAAGAGCAGGGTTGGTCCACCCCCTGCGAAAGCTGAAAATGTGAGGCCCCCTGGCCACGAAATGCAGGGTTTTATCTAACCAAACGCAATTTCCGCAGCGTATTTCTCAATTTCCGCTCAATTTCCGCACC
>Ga0307982_1002871_pt1 | contig 13802 bp, 12 predicted proteins | sample OrgLakmetagen989_FD_201847 | JGI IMG/M metagenome (GOLD analysis project Ga0307982, IMG submission 201847) | Saline water microbial communities from Organic Lake, Antarctica - #989 | ecosystem: Environmental > Aquatic > Non-marine Saline and Alkaline > Saline | place: Antarctica: Organic Lake...
AATTAACCCGATGGGCAATGTTATATGCAGGTACATTGAAGACAGTGGCAACGTTCAGGAGGCTACGAACGAGGAAGATGACTCTTCAACGGGGTTTGAAATTGAAAGCTTGGCGGATGCAGCTGACAATGGCAAGGAATTTTCTCAGCCCAGTAACGTCGACTCCGACCACATCCAAAACCAATTCGCTGAATATGGTGAAGAGGGACAAGCTAGCGTGTTCACAAACGAGCCTATCAATTCCAAGTCTGAGGAAGTACCTCAACGTAGCCTCCAGCTTCGCGCACAACCACGAGAAGTTGAGCGATTTCAAGTCACGTGGTCGAAAGTTGACAAAAAAGCCAAGAAGTTGGCTGAGAGAGCTGCTGCTAAGCAAGCCAAAGCTGTTGAATTCAATCTCGAAGCCTTCCTTGAGAGGCCCACATCCACAGCAATACACGAGCTCACTGCAGAGCAACTGGACCATGTGTACGGAGCAAAAGAGCTAGGTCCTCGCCCTACCTTGCTTACGGAAGCACGCGAAAAACTTCGCAAAGTTCTGCTTCGTAAGTCGGGCGCATCTCGTGAATCACCCGTAGATCTTAACGGCGATAGCAGTGAGCCGACAGAACAGACACCTATGACTGCTACCGAGGAGGAGGAGCCTCCAGCTTGGGCCAAGAGCATGATGCCAATACTGACAAATCAATTAGACTACGTGCAAAGCGAGGTAAAACGTTTGAAGGTGCGACAAGCAGAAAGTGCAGCAGAAGCAGCAGCGATTCACGCCAAAGCAGAGGCTGAGAAGAAGGCATCCGAAGAGAAACACCGTCGACAAGTGAACGATTTGCAAAAGCGTATCCGCGACCTCGAGGCAGATGCATCGCGCAATCAGTTGATTTGGACGAAGGAGCGCGCAGAAGCGGTAAATATGCAGGTAAAACGGAAACAAGAGTGCGCTGACCACGCAGGAGCACTGAAAGCGTCTGCCTATTTGGTGAAAGCCTCTCAGAAACTGGCCGAGGTAAAGACTGCACGGTTGGAGCTGGTGGAACGAAGCCTTGACAAAATCCTCGACGCCGCCATTCGCCAAGCTCAATGCGACCCAGCTTCAAGTTCTAGCTCAGCGCTCGAAGACCGGCGGCACCGCCTGGAGCAACAACGAAGCGATCATGCCAAGGAAGTTCGGGAGATTGAGTTGCGAATGGAAAAGGCAACGGTGCTTCGTGACCAGTTTGATAGGACTTCCGCGGCGGGTGGCGACAAAGTGAATCCGAAGCGCTCGAAATCTGGCACCAGCCAGCACACCTCTACGAACATAAGCGTCGGCCGGAACAAGAGAACGACAGCATCAACGGCGCAAGCTACACCTGTGCTATTCGAACGAGGTGCGCATTCTTCCGTGCTCATGTTGATAGGAGCGCGATTTCCTGTGCTGTGTGCATCAGTCAAGCGTATATAATAGCCCTAGTAACACCAGAATGTAAAACAGTCTTTGCGTTCTTCAATTTGTGGCGCGTCTCAGGTCTGTCTTCCGTAAAGAACAATGAGCCGTCCGACAAAACTGCTCCCTCAAGACTATTAGGCTCTACTTCTCCAGTCTGCGCACAAGACAGCTGCCCCTTTAGACTTCCACTTCAAAGTCTAGGAAATTCGCAGAACCTCAATCAACAAGGAGTTTGTCCAGCACGCAGTCCTGGTCAGAACGAGGGCACAATGGCGGAGGAGGCCGGCATGTACGTAGATGAGTGGACGTCCTCTTCCGACAACAACAACGATGACTCGGATTACGAAGAAGAGTACGTTCATTATCAAAGATGGCTAATCTTTTTATCTTTCTTAATCTATTTCCTCTCGTCCCTCAAGGACTATTACATAGAAACAATTGCTATTATTGATTATAATATTCATACTTATGCCGTATCCTTCATTGAGTAACTGAATATGTGTCCTTTTGCTTTGCTTTCCACAGCAACTTACATAGCCGAGAATCCAAAAGCACAAGCCTTGCTGTCGCGCGTCCTTTGGAAGCTGGGTCGAAGAAAAGGAAAAAGACGTTCATCTTCCCTGCCAAGTCTACATTCCACGGTAATTTCACAGCACAACAAGAAAATTCTCCACTGGAGCTGTCCGAAGAGACTACCACGCTGCATCGGTTGAAAAAACAGAAAGTCACCGAGCAGTGCAGCAATGCGCCGAAGCATATACTATTGCGCTCATACGCATTCTAAAGCTTAAGCATGTTGCATCACTCCGAAAAAGTCGAAAGAATCTGAGGAACCTCTGCTGTACTAAATGTACAATGCCACTCTCGCCTCTCGTGTACTTTGCGCTTTTGCGCTATTTTATACACCTCCTTTATTCTTCATTATTCATGTCTAAAGCCTAAAGCTACAGATACGTGGATGTAACAAGCCACAAGAGAAAAGTTACAAAAAAAAAGGAATCTCTCTACTTCTACTTCTTACCAGCTTGCTCTTACTCTTACCTCATCCATTCCAGGGTTAACAAATAGAATATGAATTCTCCTTTCGAAGTGGAGGTGGAAATAACTAGAATTTGTATGCTGCTGCTATTGGTTATTGGTAATTCCTGCGGCCTGTTGGCTTTTGAATGAGTAGTCAAGTCTTGTTAATGCCCATAGTTGCTCTCCCAAAATCCAACCAATTAAGAAAGGCAAGTACGCAATAGTCACAGAGAGCCACAGACCACAAAAGGACAAAAAGGTCAAAAGGCACAAAAGGAATGCACTGATACACTTGCCGACTTGCGCTTGAGCTGCATCTGCACATGCATATGCGCTAGCGAATTTAGTATCCATTAGCGGGAGTTCTAACTCCTTTTTGCTTTCGAGGACTAGACACAAATGCCCTCTCAATTGAACCCCCGGGAATTCTTACAGAGGCCCAGCCCAGAGGTTCCGGAATTATTTATACTTAGATGGCTAACACGCAGTCGAAGCGTTTGGCTTATAGGATCTGAAATACTCCATTCTACGGACCGAAAAAATCTTGCAATTGAGGCGAGTCACTTCATTCAAATCAAATCAAACACATTGGCCGTTGAATAGAAGCATGTTCGAGGTGGAAGGCGCTTCGGTGCAGCACTGTTGGCAAGGCACGACGGCCCGGCTGTTCGGAGACTGGAAGCAATAGGGGCCGACGCCAGGCACGAAATGACAGTCGCCCCTGCCATACAAATAGAGAATGAAAAAGAAGATTGAAGAAAGGCAAAACGCAGATGCAGTCGAACCAATGTAAGAGATGGCGTCTCAAAGAATCCGAAAACGAGAAGAAGACATCAAGAGACCAAAAGAAACCAAGTATACGAAGATAAGCAATATACACACACTTGAGTGATACACCAGGTATACTCGAATACTTCTTTTTCCTGTATCAAGCATCTAATCGAACTCTTTGCCTATCCATATCGTCTCTATCTTTCTCTGTTATAACCCGCATCATTAGCATCATCATCTCTGCACCATCTTCGTCACGGACTCACCGGTTTTGCGGCCCACAAGACGTGCATCTCGACCACTGCGGGTGAGGCGTGGACAACGGCTCGGCCACGCTCCGTGTCTCCAGGAACATTAGGTTGGAGGCGGTTAAGAACTCAATTGCTCTGCTGAGCTCACAAGGGGTGCACGGCTCTTGTTTGGAGCAAAATTGCCGCTGCCTGAGAAGACGTGGCAAAAACATGAGTAAGAGGGGAAATGATGAAGTGACGGGACAAGATAAAGCTGAAAGTGGAAACTGGAAAAGTGAGGTCTGTTTTCATGCGCGCATTCAAGAGAGAGAGATAGAATGCGCATACGTTCACGCGCGCTTACCCGTGGTGGCAGTCTCGTTCGTCAGACAAGTATTCTTTGTCGCTGCATATGATTTCGTCGTGGCCGGTGAGGTCTTGGGCGTTCAAGGTATCGCAAAAACACGGGTTCTTCCCCAAGTCGCGCGTTTCCATCCGCCGAGCTTTGCCACCTTTGCTGCTCTCCAAGCACGCGTGCCTGCATGTGTTTGTGCACGCGCCCTCACGTGATGAGCACAAGTGAAGTAATTCAAGGAATGTGAATACATAGACGAATAGTATACGAGCTTTCTAGCGGGTGGTCTGAATGGAAGAAATTAAGCTCGAGAGCCCTTCAGACACAACTGAGTAAACTGCATATCCCACTACCATTCACTCTTCATAGCCTCAACGCATAAGCACTGCTCTCACCGGTATTTGAACCCGTCAGCCTTCTTGGAGGCGCCAGTGTAACTGTTGCCCCAGAAAGCACTGCCGGTCGAAAACGGAAACCCGAACAACTCGGCGCGGTATACGTGGTAGTACTGGATGAGCACCTGGCACAGGATAGTTAGGACAAGATGAATACATTTATGTTTGCTTTTGCCGAGATGCATCCATGTTTCGAGTGAGTCGCCATGCTCTCCATTTTTTAATAGTCAAGATTCAAAAACCGCAGTTCTGTGACCAGAATACGAACACTAACACGCGCCACAATCTCTCAAGCTAAGAATAAAGGAGATTGCACGTACCAGTCCCGTGAGTGTGTACGTGGCAAAAGCTTTTGTCTGAGCTCGTTTGCCCTTATGGAGTATTGAGGACACGATTGCGCATAGGCAAACGAAAACTATGAGCATGAACAGCGCCTGTAATCGAGTCGCAGCCAGAAGGGATGGCATTTCGTCGGTTTGAACGATGAGAACGAAACAAGCATGGAATGGGAAGGGTTAGAAAATGAGGTAGTTAGGAGCAGACCTTGGCACCGCGTTCAGCTCCTGTAGCACCATGGCTGAGGCAAAACGCGCCCATGGCATCGCATGTATTGGGTGCCATTTATAAAAGACCTAGCGACGCCTCGAACGAATGGAGAAGATGCAACACCGGAGTTACCACGACTAGCCTCGACGCCTGCTCGACAAGATGTGTATTTATTATCCTTTAAAGCATAGCTCTTTCAGATTCTTGACTGCCGCACGCTACCGCGCTACCGCATTGATTTTGAAACTGCTGCGCTCTTCTGCGCTTCCAGCAGCAAGCCTGCCGGACATGTCTACACCCGAGCTACTACAGGGAGGAGTCACCTACTAGCTGGAGGGGAAAAAGAGAGGAGAGCGAGTTGCGCTGGTTGATGACGACGAGATGACGAGGACAACACAACACGTCGTCCTGAGTCTGACTTTACTGACAACAGCTCCGAGCTCCGAGCACGTGTGCTGTGCTGTATCTTGCTGCCTTCAGTAACTTCATCTCGTCGAGTCATTTCTTAAGAACACTTTCATAAAATAGCCTTCGAGGAGCTATGAAGATATCGCAGCAAACTTTTCCTATCCTTCTGCTATGCATTCTGCACCCAGCTTCGACCTTCACTATTTCTAGGCCTGCGGGGCGTAGCATGGTACCTAGCAGAGGTCCTTTGGCATTAGGTATGTCAACTGAGGACTCTCCTGAGGCAGATGCCACGACAACGTTTCGAAAGACGTTGAAGACCTTCAATCGAGACGTATACAACGGTAAATCTGGAGACGTGAGACCGGCAATTCAACTTCTCACTGGAAACCCTTCGGTAGCCGCCACAATCAAAGACGCCAAAGACCTCTTGAATGGCGTGCCACAGGTATACGTTCTCGGGCTAGCAATTGATGTTGGCAACATACTGTCTGCAAGAACAATAGGACTAGGAGTCTGAGATAGCTTATGGAGCCTTGTGCGCCTCAATGTGCTTCGTTTTTATTTCATCCGTTGTGCCCTTGCATTCTTGCTTACTTTTCTTGAACAGCTGTCCAAAGCTGCGTCAACCGAGGCGCTGGAAGCCCTGGCAGCAGCAGCGCCAGAAGGAGCCGTCGACGTCAGCACGGCCGCCGCAGAAAAAGCCGCCATGCGAGGGCAAGAAGCCGTGTCCTCCCTGTACACCGAACTGGCGTCCCGGGGCTTGTTGCGGGGGTTTGGCGCGGTGGGCGCGGGCGACGAACCATTTCCCAAACGGCCTCTGGTCGCCGCGGACCTCCCCAAGCTCATTGGGTTAGAGCAGGTGAATTCATCATCAAAATTAAGCCAACGCGAAGAGCATGTCTGAATTATATCAAGGATTGCCGGCATATTTCTTCTATAGCTAGGCGTTGGTTCGTTCAGGTGGTGGCAAAAATTCAGTGACGCGTCTTATCGATCCTAAATATCTGCATTCGTGTGTATGACGCTGCAAACATATCGATATCTGTATTTGTTCTAGGCTGCGTTAACGCCAGGCCGGTCGGGCAACAATTGGCTCGCGGCTGGCGCGATCTTGTGCACGCTTCAATACACGTTTGGGGAGGTACCTTGCAGATGCTGCCATGCTTGGACGCTTTGAGCTAAAACATTTGCTTTGCTTTTTGCTGTATCGCTGTTGTGATTTACCTTCCTTCAAGCTCATGTTTTTAATTTGTTCAGCTAGCGAATAGTGCTAACCACGTCCATTTATAGTTTGTTTACCGTTTCTTCCTCCTGCTACTAAAAAATAAAAAAATAAAACAGGCTGCAGGCTTGACCGACCCCGCGTTGAACATCATTCCAGCCACCCTCCTTTTGGGGTTCCTGGACCGGGCTCTGTTCAAAGGGGCCGTCTTTGAAACGCTGCTTCGGTCGGCGTTTCCACAATACAAAACCAAGGTATGCGTGGGTTTTAATTTTCAAGAGTTAGAGAGGCCACCGTGCTCGGATGTTTCTCCTTTTTTTCTACTTTCAATTTTGGGACGATTTTGCCGGCGTCGTCTCTTCGTCGGAATCGTGTCTAGTAAATTTCCTTCCTTTAAAGTCTCCAATTTGTGTACCAGTAAATAAAGCATCCCTCCTTGCCAACTCTGCGCTTTGGTTCTATTGTTCTGTTTTTTATGTCTAACCAATCCCCCCCCCCCTAAAAAAAAAGGTGGTGCGGCACGAGGCGGGGCACTTCTTGACAGCTTACTTGCTGGGCTGCCCCATCGAGAGCTGCGTGCTGTCGGCGTGGCAAGCGTCCACCGACCCGAGGTTCATCGGCGCCGCCGGCACCCTGTTCTTCGACCCGGAGCTGACCCGTGGAGCCTCCCAGGTGGGAATCCTTGTTGCATGGGATGAGGATTAGCCCAAAGGGAATTGAAAGAGAGCTGAGGACGTGCGTTTTCGCAACTCTGGGCAAAGATTGATAAGAAATGTATTGAATGATTGATGGATGGGAAGTGCTGCACCTATTCTCCTTGTGCTCCTTCATTGCGGCACGAGAATGAGTGTCCCTGTACTGATATAATGCCCGCTTCCTTGTGCATGCATGCTTCTTCATATTGTGTTAGGGTCAAGTGAAGGCGTCTACGATTGACCGTTACTCGATCATTGTCATGGCGGGTATTGCGGCCGAAGCGCAGTACTACGGAAAAGTGAGGAAGCTTACAAAAAGCGATGCCTTTTGATCAAAGTAGTACCTCATTGATTGTAGTGATATGCTTTACACTTGGAACACACATGTCGTTTATAGTGTCTTTTTCATTTGGACAATTTGCTCTTCTTATTCACATCTCATCTCGTTTACTTGGTCCCCCATTTTCAATTCACCTTGGTGTCCCTATTTTTGAATTCACTTGTGTTTCCATATTTGATTGCACTCACAGGCCGAAGGTGGCGCGTCAGACGAAGAAGCAATCATCAGCTTCTTGACCTCGATTCAACGCAAGCAAGGCTGGACGCTCGAGCAGGTATTGCTGAACCATCTTTTGGTTCTACTGTGCGTTTACTATGCTATCTACACTGTGCCGACCGATTTTCTTATCTTTCTCTCATTTGTCCCTGCCGCTGTGATCACTCTCTCTCTCTCTTTCTTGCTCTTTTAACTCTGAATTCATTCGCTCTGAATTCTTTTCGCCTCTGCACTCTCTTTCTCTTTGCTGTGCGAATGCATGTGTATTGGCTCTCTGACGTATGCATGTGCACCAAAATAGGTGCGAGATCAAGCGCGGTGGGGAGTCGTACAGGCTGCGCTGCTCTTGAAGGAACACCAAGACAGCTACGAAGCTTTAGTGGCATGCTTGAATGAGGTGCTTGCATTCTTTTTTTAGAATCATTGTATTTTCATCCCTTCAAATTGTGCGCATGTAATCTTATTTCTCCAATTTGAATTGCACTTCACTTTACTCGAGCTGTCAATTAGAATGCATTCTTCAATGTTTTTTTTTTATATCTGTCATCACAACCAGCTCACGTGCATTACCTTCTCCCCTGGCCTTGGCGCTCTGGATGGTGCGCCACAGGGCCGCCCTTTGGGGGACTGCGTGAAGGCCATCGAAGACCACTTGCCAAGCGTGCCCGCACCCGACGGGACTTCCACCTTGCCGTCCCTGCTGCGCCGCGCGGACCGCGAAGCAAAAACGGCTACGTCACTCCTCACCGCAGCGGTTGCTGTAGGAAGCCCGACCTCCACCGATGCAGCGCTTGGTGCTTCGTCGACGTCTTCGTCTGTTTCGAGTAGGGGTGGTGGTGGTGATAGCAGTGGAGAGCAGTGGGTGGGGAGCAACGCGCCCGTCGGCGCGCCCGTAAGTGACAGCGCTACCACTTCTGCTGGCGCGAGTAACGCCAACGCTGCTCAATTGTCGTTGGGAGTAAGCGCGCCAGGGACCAAGCCCCTCGCAGCAGCAGCAGCAGCAGGGCCTGCCGGACGCGCAGCAGAGGTGAAAGCAAGGCTCGTGGAAGTGGAGGCGAGGCTCGCAGAGCTGGACCAACTTGAAAACAAAGAGAAGGGCATTTGAAACTGTTTCTCATGAGAGAATCAGCTTGAAGCAGCTCAAATGGGATTATTTGAAATGCACTATACCTGCGATCTTACAGAAGGAAGTGCAAATTTAACTACCTGCGAATTTAATTCCTAGGTCCTGGCAACGAACCAAAAATATAAAATTAATATTTCCTGAAGTCCAGATATTATGGATGAAGGTGAGTTCTCCATCTCCAGCTCAGGCAGCTCAGGAAGCAACTCTAAACGCGAGTTGGATATAAGCTAGTTTAATGCAAGCCAAAAAAAACATGACGAGGCTACTTAGAAAGGAGGCGCTTCGCCCACAAAAAGTTATATGTAATTGTAGCATTCTGATATCAATATTCAGACACTGCCCTAGAGCGAGGTAAAGGATGCTAGTTCGTAGTGATAGCGAAATAAAAAAGACTAGAACAAATCAAAGTATAATTGAGAACCAGCAAAGCGAAGTGAAAGTACCATTTTTCCAATGAACTCATATGCAAATTTTATCGCTGCCATATACTTGAACAGTTCCTGTCCCGTTTCGTCGGTTCCATGCTTCCGATTCTGCTGCTGCCTGCGCTCCAGAATCAAAAGGCTCATACGACTCGACCTCACTGAAGGAGTGTACCATGCTTTGTTTTCCTCGATTGGTCACATGGTTTTGACCAAGGCTCGATGCTGACGTCGTCTCTACTGCAGTAAATAAACTTCTCAAGTCTAATTTGGAAATTTGCGCTCGGAAAAAGGCGAAGCGAGAGTAGGGCATGACTATATCAGAAACGCTCGAAAGACCGCGCTTATCTCGACTCAGAATTACGAGAGACCAAAACGCTATCAGCCTGAAGAAAATGCCAATCAAGCACAGCATGAAGAGATTGAGAATGAAAATGACGCTTTGAGGAGTGAAAGAATAGGCAAGCACTCCGTTGAGGACTGAGAAGTCATTTTTCTGTTGGTAAAATGTTGGAGGCATTCTCCACGCTATTGACTTTTTGTAGACTTCGCGGATGTAGACTAGCTCAGAAAACCATCGCATGAAACTTATGTAACTGAGCGCCCTGGATAAACAGTGAGAGTTTAGGGCGCTCAATTTGATAGCCATGCCACTAAAAACGACTGCAGCCATTGCATAAATAACCACCGCAAGCTGCGCCTTAATATTCGTCAAAGATGCAGAAGCCCAGTATGCGAAACCAGAAGAAGTAAAAGCTGCGAAGAAACAATAGAGCCAGAATTGATGCCACTCTACACTCGGGTTTGCAAAGGGATATAACGATAATGTAAATACTAAAGTTAAGATAAATATTCTCGGTAATTCCACAACATTTTTCGCGACAAAGAAGGCAGTTACGTCAAATACGCCAGTGCATGTCGATGCTTCCCTCCAGAAAATAGCTTGGTCATTGCCGAAGACACGAAGTGAAACGATCGATGTTGTCAGCCCCAGGACCAGTCCAGCAAGAATAATGAAATCGGCTAATTCTTCAAATTGGACGCGCATATTGATGGCACCAACTAATGCTCCGGCGACTAACATGGCAAAGCATTCCAATAAGTATTGCCGAAAGCCCCGGTGTTGTTGAATGAAACCTCTTTTGAGAAATAATTTGAGAGAAATCCAAAACCCCACAGGCCTCACGGCAGACATAACCTCGATATCAATTCGAGCTGATGTCAAGTCCTTGTCTCGAATGCCATGCCGTTTTACGTATCCGTTCCAGAGCGTCACCAGGTCATTGAGCACCCACAAAGGATCGTTTGCGCGCTTGACTTTTCCAGATAGTACCTGCATGAAGAAATCTGGTGGAGAGATGTAGCGAGGGCAGGTGAAGCCTTGGCTCGAGAAAAAACTAATTGCTTGGGAGGCTTCTCCTGCGTACACGCTGTAGCCGCCATTGATTAGAAAGATAGCGTCGTCAAAGAGCTCAAATATTTGATATGAAGGCTGGTGCAAGGCTGTGATCACGTTTGCTCCCTTCTTGGTCAGCTTTTTGAGAGCACTAACCACGGCGTAAGAGACAGCAGAATTTAGGCCACTCGTTGGCTCATCCAAAAAGAGCAAGCATGGGTCACCAACCAGTTCTATTCCAATGCTCACTCGTCTACGCTCGCCTGCACTGATCCCGTCACATTCGGGAGTGCCAATTACTGAGTTCACAATGTACACGAGGTCAAGCACGGCAATTACATCGTTCACTATATCATGGCACCTTTCCCGCGTAGATATTGCAGGCAGTCTCATCTTAGCATTAAAAGTTAGAGTTTCTTCAATTGTCAAGTCAGGGTGCAGTACGTCATCCTGCGGGCAACACACACGTACAACAAATCAAGATGCGGTCTATCTTTCATTCTAGACATAGCACGCCAAGTGTGAAGTTTTCAGCACGCTGTTCAACACATACACTGGTACAGTCTGTGTCTACTCACTTGGCGAACAAATCCGACTAAATTAGAGAAATATGACATCGAATTCTTTATCCCATTCACATAAATTGTCCCAAATTGTTCAAGGTGCGCTGAATGACCAGCCAAACAGTTCAAAAGAGTCGTCTTTCCTGATCCTGAAGGACCCTGTGAAAAGAAAATGGATAGAAGGTGGTGTGAAACACTTACTGTACAATGTGTACCAACAACAATTTGCACATTTTTTCTTGCGTGACGTACCAAAATAAGTGTACTTCTTCCTGGGCGACAGCGTCCAGAAACCTGGTTCAGTAGCACGCAGGACTCACCCGAACGAGACCTTACACTTAAATCATCAAATTTTAGATCCATTTGAGTGCGCCTGTGCTTGTCAAAAAACGACGACAATGGCGTAAAAGGTGGGGGCTCTGTGACGGACGTCTTTCCAACGCCTCCCCAAGCTTTCGTTTCGAATATTCCATCCTCCATGCTCCATGGATTCTGCACATCATATCCAACTTTGGATATGTTTGCCATTTCGTGCATCTCCTTCTCGTTTCCACGGTATTCTCGTTCAGCTTTGCGTCTTTTTCGGTGATCCTCCCGTCTACGCTTCAAAAAGGTACTCCAAACGACATGCACTACAACCATTGATGCCATGAGCAACATAGAATGTGCCCAGTAGCTAGGATAAGCTGATGTCGTTTCGGTGCAGGATGCAAGAAATGGGCAAATCCTTGGAAAGGCACTGCCGACAGGGCAAAAGAATCCAGCTGGGCAGGGAAATGACGTCACAGGGCTGGGACAATAGTACCCAGCGCCACATAAATTCAACGCAAGAGATCCTGGGCAGAGGATTGTCGTGTCTTGAGTCGCAGTCTGCTCCTGCAAATCAGCTTCAGATGATGTGTCATTCTGCTTGAGAGCAAGGGCTCTCGTGGGAGCTCGATGCCCAATCCTTGAAGAGCCAGTGGACTGTCTTCTTCTTGTGCTTTTCTTCTCTACTGGCATCGCAATGCTCCCAGAATCAATTGGCAACATTTCGTTGGATTCACCCATGATTCCAGGGAAAATGCATTCCTTTGAGCTAGCTGACCACGTGCTATTATAGCACTGAGTACCAGAAATGCACTGAATCATGCAGGCTACTTTTGCAGGGCAGAAAAAACCTTCAGGGCATGCTTTTGCTGGCAAGCTAGGATTCCTGAGTGGTTGATAGTAGCCCTCTCTGCACCCTGCTAGATACCTGACGTCTGTACTTGAAGAACATAAGTCGTCGTCTTCGCCCCCTGATATTACTATATTTAATTCCGCTGTAGTGCATACTTGATGCCAGCCTTCATCCAGAGATGCGATTTCGCTGAAATACTCTTTGGCAAAAAGTCCTGTTATGCTGCCACTCCAAGGAATTATCGATGAATCGGATATTCCCCAGTCTGTTAACTTTTTGAAGTTTAAGCCCTGCACGTGAAGAGAATTGAAAAAAAAAATACACGAAGCAAGAGAGGATCAGCGAGTTTTTTTTCGTATGGAGATGAATATTAGTAGGAGCAAGGTTGTAGGAGTGCGACTCTTACACTCTTACAAGGTGAAGTCGGATATTGTGATGCCCTGAGATGAAGTTTAGGAGTGGTTTTAAATGTTTATCAATACAGAAAAGAGAGCAGCAAGAAAAATGCCTGAATCATCTTGATCCTGTTTGGAAATATGCCACTCTGAAATGCATTGCTTTCATTCACGAACATTGTTGCCGAAGTAGAACGCTTCTTTAGTACTTTCATCGTATATATCTTCTCTTATTCGCGCGACTTTGTACGTAGTGTACACCAAGAAAGCAGTCAAGCTGATATGGATCAAGAAGCGCCCAATCGTGTCGTATGCGGGCCAAGGTTGAACCCCCCACTGGAGCCAGAATACCTGCCAGCCTTCACAGTCGCTATTAGTTGATTTGGTTCTACACAAAGACGGCAGCCACTTCCAGCAGCGCCATTGACTGCGAGCATCGCATTCTAATCTACTAAAGCCATCGTGATTTTGAGCGTCAAAAATAGGCTGTGAGTTTTCTCGCATCAATGGTATCGCTTCATCATCAAGTTGAGCGTAATAGGCCTCGTAGATTACGTTGCGCAAGAGATCCATCAAACTCAGTTTGGAGTTGGTGCCAAGATGAGTAGTTAGCTACCGTATTTGAGACGAAGCCTTTCCTAGGCGGAATAGAACCATAATCCCACTGCGGTAGCTTCAGCCAAGCTTCCAAGCTTTCAGTGCTCGAAGCTCAGTAGAATATAATCAAATCTAAACGGACCTACAGATCTGTAGCACTCAGATGGAGGAGTAATAGTCTAGTTACTATCAACAATGCCATTCAATAGTGCTCTAGGGATAGTGCTATTTAACCCTTAACTTCAGAGTACAATGCCGCTTTTTTTTTCTCACCCCCATCACGCCGTTCGCCCCCATTGCATTCAGTCGCCTGCCACCTGCGCTCTGCGATTCTGCGAGAGAGATGTTGCGATGTTGTTGGACCGTCAACCGGCGCCCTTGAAATCAATGTCATGCTTAATCGATTTTAGTAGCATACAATAATGCTTAACTCACCGATGCAGCATTACATATTGCTTAACTCACCGATGCAGCATTACATATTGCTTAACTCACCGATGGAGCATTACATATT
>Ga0307982_1002872_pt1 | contig 13800 bp, 7 predicted proteins | sample OrgLakmetagen989_FD_201847 | JGI IMG/M metagenome (GOLD analysis project Ga0307982, IMG submission 201847) | Saline water microbial communities from Organic Lake, Antarctica - #989 | ecosystem: Environmental > Aquatic > Non-marine Saline and Alkaline > Saline | place: Antarctica: Organic Lake...
GGAGCGTTTCTCTGACCCGCAGCGCCCAGGGGAGCGGGGGCCCCCATGGACGGGCGTCAGGTATCACGGGCACTTAGATCCCCTGGACGACACACGATGGGTGTGCAAAAGCCCGGGCATACGGAGTCGGTTACCACGACCAGAGAATGAGTGCAGCTCTCGATAGGTGGTGCGTGTGTGTACGTGCTCAGCGGCGCTTGGTCAAGCCGTGAGCTGTGCCTTTGTCGGCGGCGTCGACCCAGGAGCGAGCTCTTGTGGGGTGTGGGATTGTGTAAATAAATCTGATTGAATGTATGCTGGTGCAGTTTGCGAGTGCAACGCAAGGGGTAGCCCGTGAATAAAATGAGACCAAAGCAGCTGAAATGCTTCCAGAGCGCTGGTGAGGCCCCATTGCCCATACCTGCTGCAAATGCCCGCCTTTTCTGTCGCATCAAAAATTGATGCAGGCTGGGCCTATGTTTGTTTAAACCTCATCGTTCTCGCTGAATCAGTGTGCTCGCTGCCAGCTTCTGAATGAGTTGCAGTAAAGGCCCTGCCTCGCCCGTTGGGTTGGACTCATTTTCCGCACTCACTGCCTCGCGAGCCGCTGAATTGTGGCCTGCATCTCAACCATGGCAGCTGCATCACATGACTTAGATCTATCACCTTCTAGAGTTTTAGGTACGCTCCTTTTCTTGCGACAACATCTATTTTGGCCATGAAAATTGCGCTTCGCTCAACCGTTTGACTGCAGGTGCCGCTCCCGGTGCTCAAGGTGCCATGCACAATTTGCTGTCCACAAGCATTGACCTGAATGATTCACTATCACTCTCAGTCCCCCCTATTGTTCCTCTTCAGCCCCACACATCAGGCATTGTCGTGTCTCCTGCTACACTTGCGGCTTCGCAGGCAGCTGCAGCCCGCTCCCAGTCTGGGCATCTTGCCGACCAGGGGCCCGTCTCCACCTCTACCCGCCCCCCCCGCTTCGCCACAACCACAGGCGCAACCACACAGCACGACAGTAGCGTCAACAGCAGCATTCTCTCGGCATCACATCTTGCGGAATTTGCTGGCATGAACAACACAGTGCTAGAGCAGGAAGACACCATCACTGATCTGCGGGCAGCCCTGCGGCGGGAGCGCTCCCGCACGCAGGTGCTGGTGCGTGAAAACGCCAAGCTACAAAGCGAAGCCCATGCTAGAAGCAGCGCAGCAGCAGCAGCAGCAGCAGCAGCACCGGCAGCTGCTCCCGCTGCTGACCCGGCTGCCACCCAGCGGCTAGCGAGCCTAGTGCGCGAGAACACGTCGCTGCGCGACCTGCTACACACCGCCAGCAGCCGTGCGGAAGCAGGCAGCAGCGAAGCACGCAGTGCAAAGGATGCTCTGGGTAAAGCAGAAGCTGCCTTGCGAGCTTGTCGCAGCGACCTATCTGCGAGCCGCTCGTCGCAACAAGCCGCTCAGGACACGGCACGCGCAAGCCAAGCCAGCTGCCGTGAGCTGCAGCAGCAGGCGGAGCAGTTGCAGCGAGACCTGACAGCTGCCCGCCTGTCTGACAGGAATGCACAGCAGCAGGTCGCTGCGACCGCGGACGCTGTGACCTCGGCCTCACGGGCAGCCTCGGCCGCCCAAGCCCGCTCCGCACAACTGTCCGCGTCACTGCAAGCCAAGGAGTCGGAGCTGGCGCAGGCGCAAGCGCAAGTGCTTGCCCTTCAAAGTGCAACTTCAACCTCAGCAGTAGCCTCGGACCGGGCGGCGGACCTCCAAAGCGCACGCTGCCGGGAGCTGTCTGCAAGGGTGCGCTTGTTGGCTGAGGCGGTGGTGGGGGCCCTTGGGGAACTGACCCCCCTTGCACATAGATTGCACGCAGATGAGCTGCAAGCTTCAGCCACTGCTTCCATTTTGGATGGAAGTGTGGCTCACAGCACCGCTCTTGTGCTTGGTGAGGGGGGGGGTGACACTTTGGAGCCCCCCTCAATGTCCCCCGCCACAGCTGAGCACGCGACCGGCTTTCAAGAGAACGACGCCCAGGTGTCCAGGGTGCTGCAAAGCAATGCCGCACAGCTCCTGCGTCTTGTATCGCGTCTTGTTCACAGCCACGGCTCAAGCCGCGCCGCCCTGCTGTCCGCCCAGGACGACCGGGAGGCTCTCAAGGGACAAACTGAGGCCTTACAGCGGCAAATGCAGCGCTCAGAAGACGCACGCAGCCAACTGGAGGCGGAGTGCAGCGCCCTGCAGCGCAAACTAGCACAGGTGCAGGCCAGCGCCAAGGCCTCCGTAGCGTCAGACTCCGCACTCGCGTCCCGGGGGTATGCCCGGGAGCTCGCAGCCGCATCTCAGCAGCTGCGAGATACGGCAGCGGAGCTGAGACATGTCAAGGCCCAACTGGCGGAGATGCGCACAGCGTACTCAGCACTGGAGTCAACGGCTCGCCGCCACCAGGGTGCCGCGTCGGCATCTGCCCAGCAAGCCGAAGCCCTGGAGGCTGACTTGACCAGTGCACAGCAGGCCCAGCAGAAAGCTGAGGGAGGGCTCAGACAAGCACAGCAGCAGTGCACCGCTGCCCAGCAGGAAGCCGACGCGCTCAAGGCTAGGCTGCAGGAGCTGCAGCGCAGCTCCGGGGGGGCATTGGCGGCACTGCGAGAAGCTGAGAACACGGCCGCCGCAGCCGAACATCGGGCTTCGCAACGCACAGCGGAAGCCAAGCGGGCCATTGCTGTCCGAGACAGCTCCCAGCAGGGCCTGCAACGCACACAGACGCAGCTGGAGCAGTCCACCGCCGCTTTGGCTGAGAGCAGGTCGCACTGCGAGCAGCTGGAGTCACGCTGTGCCACTCTCGGTATCCGCTGCGATGCACTGGAGCGCGACTTGCAGTCCACTTCCCACACAAAGCGGTCCCTGGACAGTCTGCAGGAGGAGCTGTCGTCTTGCCGGGTGGCCCTGGATCGAGCCCATGCAGCTGTCTCAGCCGCCGAGCGGCGAGAGAGAGCGGCCGCAGCTGCGGCGCAAAGCGCAAGGGCGGACTGCGAGACACTGCGGGGGCAGCTGCAGTCTGCACAGGCCATGCACCAGGCGTCACAGCGTCGCAGTGCGACCAGCGGACAGGAGGCACTGCTTGAGGCGCAGCACAATGCGCGCCTTCGCAGCGACCAACTTGCGACCACCTCCAGACTTCTCAAGGATTGTCAGTTTGAGAAAGCCTCCCTGCAGAGGCAACTAGCTGACGTGAAGGTGCAGCTGCGGGCGTCGCATGCGACCCTGGGGACGCTGCGGGACGAGCTGCGAGACGCACATGCAGCGAAATACGCCGCGGAGTATGGCATCTCCAGCAGCCACACCTCGCAACTCACCCTTGCTGGACCCAATGGGGTGCCTCTGGAAACGTACGACGTGGCATCGCGCACACCTGAGGGGCCCCTGGATGGAAGCTTTGCAGACAGCGTGCCAGACACTGTCCCCGATGCGCGCGACATTGAAGGTGCCGCCACCCAGGCGGGCTCAGTTGTGGTGCGCTCCTGGAGGGAAGCTGCGCCGAGCACCACTCCCGCGTCAGCTCCCGTCACTTCTGGAGCATTCATGGCACCAAGCCTCGCCGTAAGGACAACTGGCACTGACGCTGGCGCCGAAGCAGGCAGCGATGCCGCATCAGTCTACAGTGATGGTTCTGAGGGGATGCAGGGGGGGGTTCAAGTGCAGCTTGAGGATGATGATCTGGATGCATGGCAAGCCGCGCTGGACACTGCTGCCTCAGGCATCGCCCCCCCTACCCCCCCCTCCAGCTCCCTGGGGGGGGGTGACAGCGTGACTGGAGCAGACTCCTACAGCCCAGCGCAGCGTCATGGATATTCTTCTCCTGGGGGGGCTGCAGCTGCGGTGCAGGGGGGCGGCGATTACCTCTCACTCAGCCCTAGTTCAGCAGTGCCCCGCAAGTCCCCCTTCCACGAGCACAGCCACGGGGGGGGCGCCGGTGCCCTGGTGGATGAAGGCAGTGGGGGGACACATGGCTCTCTGGGGTATTCGAAAACCGCTCCGAAAGACGACCGCAGCACCAGCAGTGATGAGTCGGGGGGGGGGTATTCGCCCCCCAGCCCCCAAGAGGACTTAGGGCAATCTCCCAGATCCCACCAATCATCACCTCGTGGCTGGTTGGCTCTGGGGGGTGATGCAGGGGGTGTATCGGGCACTTCCGACACTTCCGGTCCAGACAGCGCCGGCCCCATTGACATTTCCGACATAGGTGGCGGCGGCGGTGGCCTGCTCGACTCCTCCATGGCTGCCATTGAGGCTGCCCTAGCTGGCCTCAGCACGCAGCTGCCAGAGCGGGGGGGGGGCGCCCAGGGTAGACAGCCCCCCCCAGCTGCCCATGCAGCGCCAGACTCGCCAGATTACCTGGAGGGACTGTCAGCCCTGCAGGAGTGGGGCTCTGGGACAGGGGAGGAAGAGGGGGCCTTACTGGCTGCCGCTGCAGCCTTCTCATCCAGGGAGGGCGGGAGGGGGGGCGAGGGGGGGTACAATCCTCAGCCCAGCGCAGCTGTGTCCTCAGCTGAGGCGGCATCTGGCAGCAGCACCCCGCCGGGACAGGGACTGAACTCCACAGGGCTGTCTCTGTTTGACCTGGCAGAAGCCACACCACCGCCAGCTTTGTATGGGGGGGGGGCTGTATCGCCACTGGAGGGGGGGGGCGAAGTGAGCCCCCCTTCGCCGGGCACCGCTGAGCGGCGTGTCACGGCAGCTGTGCGCACGCAGGTGGGGGACAGCATTCGTGGGGTGCTTGCAGGCTTGGCACATGCATCCAGTGGAAGTGCAGATGATGATGCTGCCCCCGCAGACGCGCCGCATTCCCCTCACAGCTCCGAGGGGGGGTTTGAGTACGGGCCTTAGCCCCCATCCTGACTTTTGCCAAACCTCAGCAGCTTGCTTTTGCGTGGCTCTGTTCTTAATAAATTGCGTAAGAAAGCTTTGGAAGTTTTCTTTTGTCGCATTCAACAACACCTTGCGGAAACATTGCGAGCACGAATTTTCTGGGTAGCAGTTTTGCCTCTCTTGCAGAGCTGACTACAAATGCGCAAAACTTTTTGGAGGCCAGGTGCCCAAAAACCACAAGATGATGTGTCAAGCAATGTACCTGCTGCAGCGGAGGCATCCAATGTGGCAAACGCAGCTGCCCCTGCAGCCGCTCCAAAATCCGCAGGAAAGAAGGTTTCGAGCAAGCTAGCTGCCATGAAGGTGCGAATGTGGCCCCGAAAGCACAAGTCCATTGTAGCAGTAATTGTTTGCATCTGAATTCACTCGTTGCCTTTTTCCAGTTCATGGTGTCGGCAACACAAGAGACAGTGCGCAAAGTTGAGAGCGCCCAGGCAGAAGCGAGAGCAAGTGCTGCTTCGTGGAGTTTCGAGGTGCCTACTGTGCCGCTCCCACCCACAACAAGCACACCCCACAGTTCATCTGGCTCAGCCTTGGGCCTTGTCCCGCCTCCCCGCAGTGTCATTTGTATTCCTGACAACGCCTCTGTGTTGCAGGGCACAGGCAGCAGCAGCACTGCCTGGGCAGCAGCTGCCTCGGCCCGCCGTAGCTTCAAGTCCTTCAACGAAACTGTGGGCAGCAGGAACAGCTCTGCTCAGTTCGTTTTGGGGGGGGGCGATCCCGCTGAGGCACTGCGCCGGGAGGCAGGCGCCCCAGACGAGGCCGACGCAGTGGATGACGACGAGATGATGACTTCGTTCCTCAGCATGAGAGGCGGAGCGGGGAAGCCTGGAGGCGGCAGCGGTGGGCCCAGCAGTGGTAAAAAGCGTCGAGTGGGGGGTGACTCAAGGGATGACAAGGCGTCCAAAGACAAGCAGCGCTCAAGAAGCAAGGGCAAGAAACGTGGCAGGGAATAGAAAGAGAAGGCAGCTGCCAAGGCAGTGAACGTAAATGCAACACAGGTACAACTTTCATTGCACTGCACTCTTTGAGGAGTAGGAGCCTGCAAGCATACAATCAAGTCCGTCTGTGCAGCCCCCCTGCAGTGCGGTGACCCCCCCCCTGTGCCCCCTCCAGGCCAGGGTGCACTTGTACCGCGAGGGCAATCTGGGCAGGCTGAGGCATGCGCCCCCACACAAAGTCCCGCGTGAACACAGCCGTCACCCGCGCCCAGTCCCCCTCCGCCCATCGCCGCCGCAGCACCTCAGCGTCCACCCTTGAGTCCTCAGCGTTGGCCCCAGTGGCGGGGGCATACCCCAGGGGAGACAATGTGCCTCCCATGTTGTCCCCATCCCACCCGCTGAGCTCCTCGTCCTCCAGCTCCGAGCTGCGCAGGCGGTAGTGCATGGCACTCTGCAACTGAACCCTCAAAATAGGGGGGGGCACTGCGTCAGTGAACCCCCCCTCAGCCTCAGAAAAGGATGCTCCCAGCATGCCAGTGCCGCCAGTCGAGCTCATGCTGTCTGTGAAATGGCTGAGGGCGCTGCCGTCTGTATCGTTACTTGCCCCCCTTGAGTGTGTGGGGTGGCTTGCAGCGGGAGGCCCCTCGGGTACAGGCCCCGTCCCCTGCACCCCCGGCAGCACCTGTACCACCAGTCGAATGGGGGGTGCTGATGCTGAGTCTGGCATCAGCAGCGCCAGGTCAGGGTGCTGGAACAGGAACGCCGCCGCGTCAAACGTGTCACCCCCCGTGATTGTCCGAGCAGAGCACAGCAAGATCTCCCTTGCAAAGGTGAGCACCTTGGCCTGCAGTCCGCTTCCCCCCCATGTACCCCTGTCGGACGAGCTGGCTAGGGATGAGGGGGGGTACGGCCATGCCCCCAGGTGGAAGCGAGGCTCCAGAGGTGGCATGGCGAACACGGGCACGCGCTCTGCAATGCGTTCCACCGAGATGGTGCCTCCAGGGGACACGGCAGTGGGGGTCCCATCAGAAACAAATTCGATGGGCGTGATACCCCCTCCAGTCCCGGCACTGCTGGCGTCGGCAAATGGATGCAGCGGTGGCCTGCCCGATCCATCGCTGCTGTACGTTCCGGCCCCGCTTGATGCATTCCGTGCCATGGATGGCCGAGCTGGGGACGGCGGAAACTGGAATAGCCCCCCCCGTTTCGCAGGTGATGCCACCCCCGCTGACGACGTCTCGTCGGAGGAGAACGCCCCCATTGCAGCCTCAAATGACGCATCCAGCACAACAGGGCCTGAGAAGTCACTTCCCACCACCCCCCCCTCGCCACCACTTGGGTTCCATGGAACACGCACTGGGTTGGCATACTGCGCTGCGAGGGCTGCATTCACCCCCCCCACAACCTCCAAGATGCTGGCTGTGACATGTGACAGCACTTCGTGGGGGGCGGCGTTCACATGGCGCTTTAGGCCCCCCTCGGGGGGGTTCAGCTCCACACCATGTGCCGCCGTGAGGGCAGTGTACACGGGGTGCACCTGCACAGCTGTCACCACCGTGTCCCGCCCAAAATCTCGCTGCAGCTGTGCAGTGTCCACCCTGTCCCCTGCTATGTGCCCGGCAAAGCGCCGTGCACGCTGAGCCTCTGCAACCGCCACGGCTGCCACAGCATCCTCCGTGGCCTTGCCTGCCCCAGAGGGGGTGCGATGGGGGGAGGGCCCCGCACCCCCCCCGCCTCCCAGGCGCCCCCCACTGCCGTTGCCGGCGCTCTGGCCCGACAGGCGAAAGCGAACGGGGCCGCCCTGCATGGCGGCTGCAGAGTTTGCGGCAGCGGCGGCACTATCAGGCCCCCGGCGGCGATGTGATGGGGTGCTGTCGGATGAAAACAGCCCCCCTGAACCCCCTTGAGTCGGCCTCTGTGGGGTCTTAAGGCCCCCCCCGCTTGAAGCTGCCGATGCCCCGGCGCGCAGCATATCTGGCGGCACCATGCCTGCAGCCAGTGCAGCCGGGTTGCTTGTGCTGATGAGTTTGGACGCTGGCAAGACTGGCACCGGGGACGCAACATCTGCCTGCGCTGCTGCTGCTGCATCCACCACGTCCTTGGACTTCAACTTGCTACGTCGGAACATCCTGAGGAACCCGCCTCCACTGCTGCTGGACTTGTCTGGGGCGGCTTGGGTGTCTGCGGGTGCAGGGGGTGGTGGCATGTGCTGGGCACCCCCTTCGTGGTCCATGTCACGCAGCCGCTCAGAGCTGCGCATCACCACACGAATCCAGTCAGCAGACAAGTGCAGCGCTGGGGGCGACGCAAACAGCGGCGGGAGCTCCCGGGGGTGCAGGGGCCGAGGAGAGCTCATGAATCCAAAGGGGGCTTTCAGTTGCAATTTTGACCCCCCCTGCCCCCCATTTGCCAACGCGGTCTGTTCACCTGCTCCCGCCTGGACTGGAACAGACTCAGGCTGCAGCACTGCCAGTGTCCGTCTGCTTCCGGTGGATCGCCTGCGAGCGATGGGGGCATCAGGCGGGGAGGAGTGTGTTGTTACAGCCCCCCCCTCAACTGGTGCTTCACCGCGCCCACCATTTGAGGCAGAGGCACCAGCGGCTTGGGCAGTCTGAGTGGAGGGGGGTGTGACGCGTGCTTGAGTACCAGTTTCTGTGGTTGAAGTTGAAGTTGCAGTTGTAGGGGTGCTTGCCGGGGTTGACACTGTCGGAGACACAGCAGTGGTTGACGTTTCTGCTGCAACAGCAGCTGCAGGCAAGGTACTCGTGACAGTGGACTCAGGCATTGACAGTGACTGCTCCAAGTGTATCTCTGGTGAAAAAGCCAAGGAGTCCCCGTCCCCAGATCCGGCCTCCTTGCGTGCAGCAGCTGAGGGGGGGGTGAGGGGCGCCTCGCTGTGGGTTATCCCAGAAGGTGCCTGGGCACACGCCGTCACCATTATGGGCAGTGACAGGGCATGTGGCGGCAAACGCGCGCCCATGATGGCCATTCTCACCAGCATGCGCTTGTAGGCATTCCCTGAGAGAGCCCCCTTCAACACCCTTGCCCAGGCAAGCGCGACCTGCTCAATGGCAGGCCGCCCTGCAGCCACTCGAATGGCAGCAACCCACGCATTGCGCTCCTCCTCACTGTTCGCTGCCCATCTGTATTTGATTTTGCTTGTGTGCAGCGGATTTAGGACTTCAGCCTCAAGGGAGACTCCCCCTCCTGCATTCCCGCTGGAGGCGACAAGGTTGCTGCTCTCAACAGCCAGGTCGGCAGGCGGGAGGGGCACACACTGTGGCCCCATGGATGCGGATGACGCGCCTCGGGCGATGCTCTCAAGCTCGTCAGGGAGCATACTGCCCCCTCCCGCGCGACCCCCCACTGACACAGCTGAGGACTTGGCCAGGGGCTTGGTTGTGACTGTGAACACGTGGGCATGCAAGTCTGTGATGCTTTTGCTGAAGTAGCAGCGGCAGCCAGGGAGGTGCAGCACGCCTTTGAGCTGTGTCTCGGCGCGGTCTGCGTAATAATACAGCGTGGAGTGCTCCAGGACCACCCATCTCCGCTGGTTTGTGAGGCGAGAAGTGCCCACTTTGCGCAGCCAGCCTGTCATTGATATTGTCTGTGAAATTTGTCAAGTTTTGGGCTGCGCGTGGCCTGCCATCTTCAGAAATGTGAGACAATCGGCGTGGCAGGGTGCTGCTGGCAATTTCGCGGGCACTCACGCTGTCCAACTGCTGCGAGGACTTGAAGGATCGATACTCAGTCAGCCACGAGCTTAATTGGTCCAGCGCATGTGACTGCACTGCAGTTGTACTGTCGCCTGTAGGATTAACGAAGTGCGAGTGCACAAGAAAGCATAGCCCACGTGGGGCGCTGGCCAACCGAAATCGCTGCGACCAACGGCAGCCGCTATAATACGCACCTGAAACTAATACCTGCAGCGCAGGTAGGATGGCTGAAATTATACTGTCATTTTCGTCTCTTTGCTCTAATAGCTGAAGGGCTGCTGTCTCCAATGGGCTCGGACCAGGTCTGGACGACATGTCAAAAACCGCAGGGCGCTTCCCAGTTGGCGCGCACGAGTGATTTGTCAGCGACAAAGATATAAATACAGCAGGGGCAATGCATAAACTTGCAGTTGTCTGCCTTCGTGGTTAGTTATGGCGGCTTGCTCGGAAAGTGCGTGGTGAAGCACTCCGCAAGCCGTCCGATAAACAGCAGAGCTTGGCGCTCGCAGCCAGTGCTTTTCGCAACGTACGATTGCTGTACAAATTGCTGGAACAAACATCATTGATTCAACATACCACCACGAATACTCAGAAATCACGGGCCAGCCTTGCTCTCCAGTTCACTTTTCTCACAAACTTGGTTTCGCAGGGGGGAGGCACCCCTGAACTAGGCAGGGCTGTGCCCCTGCCTACCGTCCAATGTAGGCACAGCAGCACACGAAGCTGTATAGCTGCCATAATCTCGTGACAGTTACATAGCTCGTGCATATAAAACAACATCCTGCCTGCAACCCTGCTTGCTACAGCTGCAATGCCTTCTCGAGCGCGCAGTGCGACTTCGTGTACACACGCCCACACCGTTCAACCCACGGCTGCTGCAAAGGACCATACACTGCAGGTAGCAGCGCAGTCGCACACTCCGCCTTGCACTGTATCGGGGCACATTTCGCCCCCTCCAGGCACAGCAGCGGCACCACAGCCCCACAGCCCCACAGCTCACACCACCGCTCCATGCAAGCACTGCTTGTACTGCAACACGGCATCCCACACCATCCCAGCGCACTGCAGCACCACAAAGGGCGCCTTGCCCTGCACTGCAGCTGCAGTGGAGGGAATGGAGTCCGTCAGCCAAAAGTGCTTGAAGCGCATCGCACCCCCCCCCGCACTTGGAGCTCCTGGGCTCGCAGCTACGTCTGTACCGCTTGAAGTGGGGGGTGCGTGCAGAAACTTCTTCCAGCTGTCTGAAGGGAACACTCCGTGGGACACGTATGCGCTGACTGCGGTTGGCCCCAGCGCATTGAGCGCTTCAGCACAGCGCAGCAGGGTGCCGCCGCTCTGTACCAGGTCGTCTACAATCACCACGTGGCGGCCTTTCACGTGATCTGCACCGTCGTGGATCTCAACCCGTCGCTCGCCATTCGGCAGTCGTCGCTTCTTGCACACGACAGTGGGAAACAGGTGAACAAACTTTGGTGAGAAGCGCTTGAAGGAGCCTTCATCCGGAAACGCAATGCTGATGTTGGCTGTGTCAGGAAGAGCAAACAGCTCCGTGAGTAGCAGTGGCACTAGACTCTTGGGACGCACATGCACCCCAGGACCAAAGTAATGCGTGGTGGTCAAGTTGTGCAAATCCAGCAAGGTGATCTGAGCGGGACCCACCACTGCGGGCGGGATGCTGGACAGAATGTGCGCTTGTACAGCAGTGGTGGCCACCTGCCCCGGTGTGTCTACTCGCTCCATTGTGCCTTGGAAGTACGGGATGATGATGTGGAGACTGCGAGCTGCATACTTGGGGAGGCAGATCATCACAGACACCTGCGCAAACCACGTGGCAGGGGAGTCCAGGCACGCCAGGAAGGCCACATCGTTGTATCGTGCGTCCTTCACTTGTTGAATAAATGTGTCTGGCCACCCGTCCCCAAAGCTGTCCCAGTTCACCCCCCGCAGCAAGACTCGCCCCTGGGACAGCCGCGCCACAGCTGTCGCCATGGCATGCATACTCTCGTGGTAGTATAAAATGGTCACAGGCTCCCCACGCTGCATGCTTTGCGCCCCAGTTCGTGCGGCGCTGCCTGGGGGGCTCCCGATTGCTGCAGTACCCCCCCCTCCAAGGGGTGCGGAAAAAGGAAGACTGCCGTCCATGTCGTGCTCCGAGAAAGACAGAATCGCTGATTGAAGCACTTTTGGGGGTCCTGCATCAACTTGCGTGGGGGTGCTTGCAGTTGACAAGGGGGGGGGTGGGGTTACTCCGGCCCTGGGCGGCAGTGGCAGGTCATGGATGGACTGGGCACTGATGGAGCGACGCATGCCGCCCTGCATGTCAGCCACAGCCATGACACGTGTAGCAGTCGGCTTGCCAGTGGGGGCTGGCGTTAGCCCCCCCCCTCGGCTCCCCAGGCTTGTGAAGCTGCTTGTGGCTACATCGGGCAAGCCGCCGGAGGAGCCCCTTCGCTGGGGCAGGGGGGCGGCAGCAGCTGCTGCATGCGTATACACAGTGCGCTGGATGGGCGTGCCAGCCAGAATTTGCTCTTGGTTGCGAGAGAGCCAGTCATACAGCGCGTCCACCAGATCGCAGGAGGAGCCTGCCTGCAAGCCAGCAGGTGCGTCTAGGGAGTCCTCAGTGCAGCCCAGAGCGGAGTCCACGAGCTGCAATAGGGAGGAAGCAACGTCGCTATTTCCTGCAATAACATCCAATAAAACTCTCGTCGTTTTGCTTGCGAGAGTGCAAGTCAGCCTCTGCTCATCTGCACAATGATTCGGATTTCATTCAACGATCATGGCAGCCGTCACACACAGTCCGCGGCGTACACTGAGAGCTCTCGCTCAAGTTTTGAATCACCCAAAACAACCTTTGGCGTGCTGAAAGATTGCGAGGAAGTGTCTGAGCAAGGCACTGCAAGTCGTGCATGAAGGGGCTGGCAGCTGACATCGCGAAGCCCTGTAAAAGATATTTCCACGAGCCCTGGGCAGCTGTAAACGGATAATTTGAGCGCAAAATCGACTGTAAATATACAACGACGATGAAATTTTGATTTTCAGGAAGGTGTGGAATGGTGATTTTTGTGCTCATTCGTGCCAAAAGAAACCAGTGGCCGCTTTTACACCCCCCATGCCAAGCCAAGGCCAGGGGGACGACAGCACATACTGCCAAAACGAACCACAGATGCCGAGGGAGCCCCGTGCCACAACAAATTGCTAGTGTGCTGTTGACGTTTGGCGCGTTCACCACTGGTGACTGGCTGCTTCAGGAGGTAGTGGTAGCTCAGGCACTGTGGCATTTTCTGAAGCTGTCCGACTTCTCTTTCGGTGTACAATATTTGAGACTCACCGCATCTCATCTGAGCTGTGAAAAGGATCATGGCGAAGGTTAGCGCTCAGAACAAAAGCAATGGCGTGTCAGACACTTACAGAAACGTTGCTGAGATGATCAGTGGCGGAATGGGATCGGCAACTGGGTGAGTCTGAGTTTCGCTGGTAACGCCAGAAATTTCATTCAAGTGCCCAACGAACAGACTGTTTGTGAGCCACCCACTGGACACAGTCAAGACACGCCTACAGGTGTCCAGTAGCTCGGATGGCCTTGTATCAACGCTGAGGGGTCTCATTGCAGATGGAGGTGTTCGGGGCCTGTGGCGTGGGGCTGCCGCCCCGGTGCTCACCGTGGCATCCACCACCTCCATCGTGTTCACCATCAACTCTGCCATTCGGCAAGCTTTGCTGCACAACGTGCCAGCCCTCGGGCGTCCCAACCCCCACCACCTCCGTGACCCATCCCAGCCAGAGCGAGTGCTTGCGCACAGTGGGTACTACGTTGCAGGCTTTGTCGGTGGCGCTATTGCAAGCATGTTCACAGGCCCAGCCGAGCTGGCCAAAACCAAGGTGCAGGCACAGGGCATGAAAATCGCCGGTCAAAGCGCTGAGGCAGTTGCAGTGCGTTACACAGGCAGCTTGCACTGCTTGTTTGAAGTCGGGCGCAATTACGGCCTAGCAGGCCTGATGCAGGGGCAGCTGTCCTGCATGTGGCGCAATGCCATCGGGCAGTGTGCATACTTTGGCACGTATAATTTAGTTGTGGACTACATGAAGCCAAAGGATGCTGTGGCGGTGCCGCTGCACCACGCTGTTGCAGGTGGCGCCATTGCGGGCATTGCCTACTGGACAGCATCATACCCCGTGGACGTGCTGAAGAGCAAGTGAGTGGGCTCGCATATGCTCATATCTGCATGCTTTATTTCAGCATATGT
>Ga0307982_1002873_pt1 | contig 13800 bp, 14 predicted proteins | sample OrgLakmetagen989_FD_201847 | JGI IMG/M metagenome (GOLD analysis project Ga0307982, IMG submission 201847) | Saline water microbial communities from Organic Lake, Antarctica - #989 | ecosystem: Environmental > Aquatic > Non-marine Saline and Alkaline > Saline | place: Antarctica: Organic Lake...
TAAAGAGGAAGACAAGTGTAAGAAAGTTTGTGGGGGCATGAGGAGAGCACCCTTTCGTGAATTTGGCACCGCTTACTCCATCAAATTCAGATTTGCCCTCCACCCCTCCTGAACACTTTTTTTCTTCCTCTGTATATTTTTGCACACGTTTTCTCATTCTTTCCCTTCCTGTATCCTGTCTTTTCTTTGCTCACGCACTGTACAAATTCTGTTCCCCCCCTTTTTTTTCCTTCTTCCACCGAAGGTGGGGGGGCACAACGAGCGCGCTTACGTCACCAAGGCGGAAATGGCAGCCATGAAACAGTGGGGAGAGCCAGGCATCGTCATGCTCGGATTCGTCAACAAAGAATGGCTCAAACCATGGTATTACTAGATTTGTGGATGGGTGGGGCGGGGGATTGTTGGTTGTTTGCTCTTTCTGTCACAATTATTGCATTCAAGAGAAAGCACGCAACAAAAAAAAACATCACCAAAATGGCGACTTTTCCTCTCTTTATGTTGCTCGTTTTTTTTTTTTGAATGAGTTTGGCAACTATTCCCTGTATTCTTTATCTCGCGCCTCGTTGTCTTCTCTTCGGCAGGTACATGGTGCGCAGCCCGTACTTCTTGTACCCGGACGAAAGCACGGTGAAAGGGAGCACGGTGGCAGCTGCTGCGCTCTTAGACGCGTGCCTGGCCAAAGAGGTAAGAGGATGGGTTTTGACTTTGTGATCAAATTGTTACCCTTGAATTTGAAATCAACCAGATTCGTCGAGAATGAACTATACTGAGATTCTATCCCTGTACTGCTCTTTTGATGAGTCCACCTCAATTATGTGCGACTTACCAGTAAGCAGGCGCGCCTGTGCATTATTTTCAGTACATGTGCTACATGTGTGTGTTTTACAGGTAGTAGGGGTCGCCCGGTTTGTGCGCACGTCGAACTCTTCGCCGCAGCTCCTAGCGCTGGTGCCGCAAGCTGAAGAGCTGAGCAGCGAAGACGGGAGCCAGCTGTCCCCCCCGGGATTTCATGCGCTGGTGTTGCCGTTTGCCGATGATTTACGAGACTTGCCAGCGGAGCCTGCAACCACCACTACCACCACTGCTACGACTGCGACTGAAGGTGCAGCTGAAACGTCATCGACAGTGAATCAGACGGTGTCGGAAGCTCCGCAATTAGCTGCGGCTGCCGAAGCGCTCGTAGGGGCAGTCACGCTGGAGCGGGAGGCAGTGATGAGCATTCACAACCCCGTCCTTCAAAAGCAGTACCACATGCTGCAGGTAATAGTAGTGTGCCATTATCAAAGGAAAAGATAATTCGCAAATCAAAAAAAGAGAGAGAAGCTTATCAGTGAATGGTATTACATCGGTACTAGCATCAGTCGCATGTATCTGAAAACTTTATCACTGTGACTGGTACACGCCTGTCTCCATTTTCATGCTTGCCACCTTCTTCGTCTCACCTTCTTCGTCTCACCTCGCCTTCTCGACTTGCTAACTCCTGTCTGTGAAGGCTCTGGCCCTCGATGAAGGCGTGGCCGACTCCGAGTGGCAAGAAGACCGCGACGACGACTGCCGGCCTCCCCCTTATGCCTGGCTCGCGGCGCAGCCGTTGGTGGAGCACTTCTTGCAACAATTGCCCGCCGACGCTGAGAAAGGCAAAGGCGGAAAACGCAAGGTGCAATTTTCATTTTTTTTTTGTTTCTTTGGTGTTTTCTCTTTTTTTTCTTCTAACAGCACACTTTCATTCTAGAAGATAGCACCTTTGCATGCAAAAGGCGATCCGGACCCTTCAATCAGCCCTATTTGTGCGCTGCCGTTGCTCTTTTTACTCTAGCAAAGCAAGGAGCATCGTATTCAACCTTGTCGCTTTTGTTCTTGTTCTAATGCAGGCTCCAGGCGAGAGCGCTTCTGCCGCCAAAAAGACAAAAGCAGCAGCGGGGGGCGACGGTGGCACGGCAATCGACTGGGCTGCCATTGCGGAAGCAGGAGCCGTGCAAAAACAGACCGTGGACACGCTGAAGCAATTCTGCCGCGATAGAGGTTTAACCACGACGGGCAAAAAGAGCGACCTGGTGGCACGCGTCCTGGATGCGCTCGGTAGTGCATGAATAGACGACCTTGGTCAAAAAAGCTGAGTTGCCAGCTGAATAGACGTCCTTGGTCAAAAAACCATAGGGGAATGGGCGTTGCGGCGTATGTTAGCGAAATTGAATACTTGCCATAATAATTTTATAGCGCCCATTGAGATTTGCCTCTCATTCTTTATTATTTCGGATTCGCTTACAACTATAGTCCAATTTTCTCCACAAAGGCAGCAGTAAAAATTTAAAAGGGCCAACTTTCTTTAAAAGGAAATAGAGGGCTAATAAGTCCTGGGGATATACTACATAGTAACATCAGGAGCAATAAAGTACAAAGGAGAATATAAAAAGGAATCACAAAAAGGGTCCTAGGGACATCCCACGATCGAAATTGTCAATTCGACGCCGCGCGAAGAATTTCGGCGAATGTTCTGGCTTCATCTCCATCTCCCCCGTCGATATTATCAGTAGAAGCATCAGCGCTACTTGACGCAAGCATCGCATCGCAGTCCAGTAATCTCAGCGAAAAGCGCAAAGGGCGGCTGTGTATGGGTTGTTGTGCATTGGCAGGCTGCCATGAAGGCGTGTCGCTATTTCCGCTGAATTCGACAGCCACGCGACCACAACACACGTACGCGCCGGGTTGAACCTGTTCGTTTGGTTTGGTTTATGATAAGTAAAAATGTAAGAAAAGATTAATAGAAGTAAAGAATAGAAAGCAAAGAATAGAAGCTTCAAAATGAAAGAGATGGGCTGATTGCAAGAAACAATGCAGTAGAGTTTCTTCGCGTTAAGGCAAGGACTAGAGAACAAGAAAAGGCAACGAAAAAGGCACTACGTGCAGCGTTTTCTGACCCGGCACATTAGGACGATGTTTTCACTTTGTGGTCTCAAGGCTGCCTCGTCGTCATCTTTGCCTTTTGCTTTGCCATTGCTGCCAACCGCTATCGAGTGCTGTAAGATGCGCGCAATCACCGGCGTGGCGTAGTCGTGCTTAGGCCCTGCGAACCTGCAGCATGAAGCATAGACGAGGTAGATTCAGAGAAAGGTGGTAAAAATAAAAAAACGAGGGCTCAGAAATACAATGAAATAATGGGATACATTCAACATAACGCAACCAAACAAAGTATGCGCAGCGATATCCCGTGCAAATTGGTATAAAACAGAACACACACTATGTACCAGGTCATGCGTTGGCCGCCGTCCGCAAACGCGTTTGCATAGTCGCGCCCCCCTACGTTGACCCACAGGAGCACCGCGTTGCGCCACTCGACCACCCCACTGTACTTGCTGAACTTGGCGTGAGACGCATCGCTGGGCCGCTTCAGCGACGCCATGACGCCGGCCTTGGTGTGCCCGTTGGACACCTGAAAAGCATTGTGGACAAGAATAAGAAAGAAGAACGATCAAAGAAGGAAAAATCTGTGGCAGCAACAGCAGGAGCATATACTTCCATCACAAACGGCCATGCCAAATGTGAGTTGCTTTGCCAAATCATATGGGGTGGGGAATAAAGGGACGTCAAAATACTATATTTCAATGAATATCGATTAGCTGTAAAATATAAAACTGAAGGTTTTTTTTTTTTTTGTATGATTTCCTCCTTCTCAGCAAAATAACGAAAGCCTTTGCTTATGCACCAAACCACATCCACCTCCCAATCTCTCTCTCTTACCGCGCGGCCGAGTTGTTTTGGCCCAAGAAGTGCTTCTAAATTGCAGTACATCGCTCGGCTGGACGCAGCATCAGGCGGCAACTGCACACTCAGCTTAGGCACGCGCACCAGTTGCCTCTCGCTACTCTCTGCTTCTTCGACTTCTTCTTCGCCATCTTCGACTTTTATGTCCATCGTGCTACCGTACTTGCCCCTGCCGCTTGTGCTGCGCCCCTCCAAATCCCTGATCCGAAATGCGGGCACTTCTTTGTAGTTTGGCGCGGGCAAGCCAGCGGCGCGGGTCGACCTTCGTTCGGGCACCGAAGGTGGGAGCGCAGCGGGCTTGGGCCTTTTAATTGGTCTGGTACTACTGTTGCTAGTGTTGCTGCTGCTGCCTCGCCGGTGCCGACCGGAAGTTGGGTGGCCGTCGAGGCCTAATTCCACCATGACGGATGCATTGCGCGCAATGTTGGCCAAACGGAGCCGTTCATACTCTGATGGCTCTTCCTCGTTGTCACCATCTGGGTCTGGATTTGGAGGCTTCAAGCTGCTAACGGAGTTCGTATTTGTACATAGCATGTTAATGTGACAAAGAAAACGTCAGTTCATTTTGAGAATTATCATTAAACATTAGGCGAAGGCACATGTGATGAGTTGCTAGAAATCACCTACTAATCTTTGCAGTATGTTACAAGGGTACACTTACTCGGCGCATGGTGCAGCTGGCTGCTTTTTTAGGAGTTTCTTCGGCTCTTTCGAAGGCATCTACAATGAAACCAAACCAGTAGAAGGAACACACATCACAAGATAAATTTCGACGAGACCGATAGTCGAAGTGCCTTCGAGGAAGCATGTAAGCAATTAGCCATAATTGAAGTATAGCCTCGTAGGAAGTATCCAAATGAAGAAGATGTTTAAAGTAGCACCTTGTACTCTCACGTATGTAAATCTAAGCTGCCTAGGTCTTTGAGCAAGCCTCTAGACGGACGCAAGCATTTAGCGCATGATGCGGCCGGTGTCCGGCGTACTAGTAGCGTCGTGGTGTCCTCGAAAACAAGGTACTGGAGACTGGAGATACGTCGACCACCCAGATAAGAACCCTGTGGAACGCTTCATGATTTCGTTAAAGATGCTTGCTGCTTGCTTGCTCTGTGAACTCTGCATACTTCATTCTCACCAGCTTATACCACTTCAGCTCTGAGCTCGCCATTTTCAATCGCTCAATAGTTTAATAGCCTCCTCAACTTCTACAACAATGCTCCGAGTATCTGCAGGCATTGCCGCAGGCGTCACTGTCCTGGTCGGGTACACAGCGTACTTGAAGTACTGCCCCACTGCACAAAAGCCCGCAGGTCCTCCACCAGCGAGCAAATAAGCATGGCGAGCTTCTGCCAATAGATAGAGGGCTGGACAAAACACCATAAACAGTATGTGCAGGTTCGCCGCCGTTGTGCTTGCTGCAGTTTTCGTGCAAGGTGTTTCGGGCTTCAGGCTCGGCCAGCACCTCGGCCATCCTAGGGCTCCGCCATTCAATCGATGCCAGTCTCCACAACCTTCAACGTCAATTGTAGGTGTAGTGCCTGGGCGGCACCTCGCAGTTTCAGCTGCTCAATATCCCTCGCTTCATTTGGACGCAGTTGAGGCGGCCGTTGATGCAACCCTAGCTGCAGCTGAGGCTACGCTAAGCCAGAGAAGCATAGCCGACAGAGCTGCGACGATTCCAGTGCCAAAGAACCCTTCAAGCCAAGGCACGGCGACGCGCTCGGCAAGCAACGTGTTAGGGCTGCCAGAAGCAAGGCGAGAAGCATATGGGGCTGCTCGGGTGTTAAGGCACAAGCTAGACAAAATGGCGCGAGGCGGCGACTGCCGGCGCTGCTGGCTGAAGCCCCAGCACTGTGTGTGTGCGTCCTGCCCTCCTCTTGTGCTTGGCGTGCCAACCGACACTGCAGCTGCTTTTGTCGAATCCGATGCTGTGATAGACGCATTACCAGAGACTGCATCAGCATCTGTTTCCCATGCTGGCTCAGCCAGTGCAGTAGACGAAACTTCGGAGGCAGCAGCAGAGTCTGGTGCTTCGTTTCCGGTGCGGCGCTTGTTTGTGCTCATGCACCACAAAGAAGTTGGTCTGGCCGTCGACACTGCCAAGCTGTTGCTGGCGGCTTACCCGAATGTAGCACGCCTGGCTGTTGGTGGTCTGGGAGGGCACCTCGAAGAAGCTTCTGGCGACTTGATTCAATCAAGTGAACGCTTAGGCGACGACGATAGCAATAAAGCAGCAGCAGCAGCAGCAGCAGCAGCAGCAAGAGAAGGAGAAAGAAGAGGAAGAGGCGATACTTCCATGGACTTGGCTTCTCGTGCATCGGTTCAGGGCGAAGGATTGCAGCCAGCGTACCGAGAACTGGTTGGCGCACTCGTAGATAGCAACAACCGCGCTTTGGTGCTCTTCCCTTCACCCGATGCCAGACCTTTTGCGGAAGTAGCAGCGGAAGCAGCAGCGACAACAACAAACACGGCAGCAAAAGCAGCGGCCAACAAATACGAGCAAGTGGTAAGTGGCGCTTCACAATTAGTGAACGAGAGTGGTGATCACGATGAGGAAACAACATGGGATGTGGTGGTGATCGACGGCACCTGGGAGCAAGCTCGCAAATTGCACGCGAGGCTCCTCATCCATGTGGCAGAAGCACAGAGAGTGCGCCAAGAACGCACCCAGAGGCACGCACATCACAGGGGTGAAGGCCATGGAGGAGCTTTGAGCGGAGCACCGAGGCCATCATCATCATCATCATCACCATCTGTGCAAATGCCGCCTCAAGAGGCAGCAGCTCGAGTGACGCACGTGTGCCTGAGCGATGCCGCCGTAGCTGCCCTCGGAGTCAAAGCAGCTGGTTCAGGCCAAGACGAAACAGCTGGAGCAGCAACAGAGGCAAGTGCGAGTGGCTTGCAGTTGCGCCGGCACCCGACGCGCTGGCGTCAGGTGAGATGCGACGATGAGAAGCTTTCTCTTTGTTCTTATCGTTCTTCGATATTGTGTTCGACGAGTGTTGCTCAATCAACCATTTCCTCTCTCTCTCTCTCTCCTACTCGTTTCGCAAAATTTGAACCATCAGTGTGATATCATTTGCGTTTCTCTATTCTACTTAGGTGTCCACGCTCGAAGCCACGCGGCTTTTGTTGCTTGACATGGGCGCTGAACCAAGTTTAGTGATGCCGCTGGCAGAGTGGCAAGTTCGTGCAGACAAAGCCGCAAAGATACAGTTGGGGCCTCAGCGCATTGCGTATGCTGCCTAGGAGAATACCTTGGCGACTACTCTGCATGAAGAAAAGATCCACCAGAATTAAAAAGTGATATTCTGCTGTATTTCGCGTCTGTTTTTGGTGAACTGGGTGGGTCTGGGCGCGAATGCGCGGCGAAGATGTCGGCCCTCTTAAAGGCAAATTACGGCCTTGTTGACTGGGAACTCTGAAATAACATAATTTCACGACGCCGAATGATTCCATTCCGTTAATCCAATATACCAGATACCAGTATTCTCAGCACTCAGCGCACATGTACACCTACACATATACTGATAAACTTAAAAAGTCAAAAGCCGAAAGCCGAAAGCCGCCTGGGTGTTTTTGATCTAGATCTACCGGGCTACCGGACTAATTCTAATCCATCAATCCGTTTTCCCTAACGAAATGACAGTCATCTTAAAAAGATAAGGGTGCAACAGGCCCCTCTGTTTCAAAATTGCAACCAGCCGTTTGTCCTTTATTGCTCAAACATCGTCGCCGCCCGTGGATTCTGCCCAGGCGTTTGTGGAGGGCTGCCCCCCCATGGCAACGCCCTTGTCATTCGGGGGCATAGCCCACGAATTTCCCGATGCCGGGATCGCCCCGGGCTGCTGCTGCTGCTGCATCGCCATGGGGTTGTGGCTCGGCGAGCCCTCGTAGTACGGGCTAGCGCCAAACCCGCCGCCGCTGTGGCTCGCGCTGCTGCTTGTTCGGTCGGAGCGCCGTGCCCCCGTCATGCAGTTCTGAAACGCGACTGCGGCATACCTGTGAAAGGAAGGATGAGGTTGTACGTATAAAGAGAGAGGGGGGGTAGTTAGCACGCGCAGCTACACAGTGATAGCAAAAGAATAAGTTGAAAATTCAAGCAATCCTAAATCCTGAACGAAACCAAGAGCGAAAGAGAAAATGAAAGCAAGAGAGAACAGGAGGAAAGAAGAAAAGAAGAAAAGAGCATGGCAAAAAAAGGCCACGTACACGTTGAGCGCAGCTCCCGCGAAAGCACAGCAACCGCCGACGATGCCCCACACCCCAAAGCTCAGGGCGAGGGTGCCCACTAAGAGCAAGAAGAAGAAGCGCCCACCGGCATGCTCCATGAACCCGCAGCAGCCCGCGAGCGAGTTGTTGACCACCTAAGAAGAATGGGGGTGGGGGGGGGGAGCATTCAATAAGTGGTGTTGGTAAAATGGTAACATTGAAAATGAAATGAGGCGCTAGATACTCTTTGCTACTTATGGCACCACTTTTCAAACGCATTCTTCCAAGAAAAACTACATCACAACGCAGACAGCAGACGTTCCTGATGACAGTTGCCCGAAATAAATGTTTCCCGTAGACATTTCAAGATGCCAACAAAAAAGGCACCCATGTCTCCGCTGAGTATTTGGGTAGGTCTTTTAAATCATGCTGAAGTACCTTCAAAGGTGTTTCGAAAGCGCAGATCATGCCGCCGAAGCAAAAAAGGTAGACGCAGAGAACAATGGCCCCTAGGGTATCCGCATTGATGATGTTGATGAACGCAGCTAGGCCAACGAACACTGCCGTAAGAGCGTGAAAGAACTGAATGAGGTAACGCACTTTTCGCGGAATCTCTTGTTCTTTGTCCATCTGAGACTGTCCGCCGTACTCATTCCATACGGCCTGCGAAGCGAATCCGGCTGCTGCACCTTGCCACGCGATCTATACACACCCATAAATCCACAGGATAATATGATGAAGCATAGAGACCCAGTCCCAAGAGGACCGATGAGAATACATAGAAAGCAAAAAAAACGATGCCCAATTTCCTCATGCAATTCGTTGCCCTATTTGCTTTTCACTCTACTGTCAGCATTCTCGATCCTTGAGAAGGCGTGGGTGATAAGCTACCTGAGGACCGCCTGGCTTGGAGCTAGGGTCCGCCGGAAATTCGCCTGGAGGTGCCGGGGGCTCGTACGGTGCCTCCGGCTGAGCCCAAGCCGGCGCGTCTGACATGTCAATTACAACCTAGGACTCTAGGAACAGCTACAGTCCTACAACGATGCTTGCTTTCTATGCACCAGTTACATACGGACTTGCCGGCAGCGCAGAGAAGTGTAAGTGTAGGATGAAAAAACAGAAAATCAAAAAACAGAAAACGAAGAAGGGAAATAATGCGGAAAGTGGAAAGAAGTGTGCCCCCCAAAATAAAAGTTACGGAAAAAAATCACACACGCCAGAGTTTGACGGAATTTTACTGTCGTGGAAGCGTAAACTTGCGAATTTTTGGCCGATTTTACGAAAAAGCGGGGAGTGTATCTGTCTGTCGTCTCCGTGTAACCCAATTGAAAAATGGTGCGCTTCAGCGCGCCTCAGTCATTTCTCGAGCCTCTTGGTTGTCTGAATGCCATGCAGTCCTCGCTACTGTTCTCATTTTCATCGGAGCTTAAATGTGCACACTATTTGTCCTCTTCTAGGCCTTATACTTGTCTTCACGCTGTCGCTTGTGCTCTCTACTCGCCAGGTGGTCAAAACGGAACGTTGCGCCTTCTCGGAATACCATGTGTTCCCCGGCCACGGCATGAAGATGGTGCGCAAGGACGGCCAGCCTTTGATCTTCGGCACTGCGAAGGCCAAGCGCCTCTATTGCCAGCGCCTGAAGCCTTCCAAGCTCATGTGGACCCAGGTCAGTGCACGCGAAGCTGTGTCGTCCTCCTCTCCTTTACCAAAAGGCTTAATCTGCAGCCTAGACTGCTCGAATACTCGCTTCGTGCACAGCAGTTCAATTAGCAGGCGCAATTGCTCGCTGCATAGATTGATTAGTAGGGTGATGATAGAGGGTGGCAAAAGCTGCACCATTGCAACGCATGGTTGTGTGTGTGTACTGCTTTTGCTGCTAGACAGCTCTATAGTCTTAGTCGACAGCTGCGTGTAATGCGTATCATAAGATGAGGGTCACATTTCTTTCTTTCTAATATGCGCGTGTCTCGGTGTTTACTTTTTACCTGCTTGTGTGGTGTTCGCCACTGTAGGGCTGGCGCCGCCTGAACAAGAAGGCGCTGGTGGACACCGTGGCCAAGAAGCGCACGCGCAAGAACACCAAAGTGGTCCGCGCTATCGTGGGCGCCTCCCTTGACGAGGTAACCGAATCTCTGTTTTTTCCATACCATCTCTGTAGTCGCCTGTCAGGCAAGGCCTGTTTTCGGCACTTTTTCTCTAGTGTCTTCACCACACGCGGAGCTACTGACCGACCACCAATTCATTTGAGAGTTACTTCCACGACAGTTCGGAATGTTCCGAAAGGATGTGTCAACTAATGAGAGAGAGTGCATTCCGGGCCGGGTGAAAATGTCGAGTTGTTTTTATTCTTATAGAGACAGCGCGCCCCGTGCCATTATGCAAGATGGATCAGATTCCGAGGCGAGGATAACAAGCCATGGGATTTGCCCTGCGCCAGTGGTTCCTTTGGATTGAGAACCTCGCTACACACACTGCCACATGCACACGCACACAGACACTTGCTTTTGTTCTCTTTCTATCGTCGTGCCCCTCTCTCTCTCTTTTTCTGTCCCTGCCTTGATGACGTCATGGTCCCGATTTCCCTCTGAGATGTGTCTTCTCAACGTCTGCTTTTCCCACACTCATGTTGTCGCTGCTTCACGTCTCCCAGATCAAGAAGGTAGCGAGCCGCAAGCCGGCAGAGAAGAGCGCGGCCCGGGAAGCGGCTTTGAAGGAAATCAAAGAGCGCAACGCGAAGCAAAAGGCGGCCAAGGTGGCGGCGGCCAAGGCAGCAGGCGGCGGCAAGGGCCCGGCGTCCAAGGGCAACGCCAACCAAAAGAAGGGTTCCGGCGGCGCCAAGAACGTGGGCCGCTAATTGGTTTGCTTTTGGTGTAGTGGGCACTCAGGCGCTTGTGTCCTATTGCTCGGAAGTAACGTTCTAGTTCTATCCCAACTCAGCAAAAAACGAAAAATATCTCAAAAAACAAAAACAAGGAGTTGGGGTTTAGGATTTTTAATGATGGCGAAGTAAGATTTATGCGGGGCGTGTTTCACGATTCACATCCTCTTGCTGGGGTGCGAATTGGCGTCTGAAACCGGCGGTGCACGGTCTGGGTCCTTGGGTGCGAATTACGGTTACGGCCCGAAACAAATAATTTCCGAAACCGAAACTTTACGGTCCGAAACATTTTATTTTCCGTAACATAATCCCGTAACATTTCGGGGGCTTGGGCTGATACTGGCCGCTTGTGCTACGGAGAAACCACTAATAATATAGAAGATAAAAGGAAAATAGAGCTCTTACATGAAATCGTTGTTTTACGCGCAAACATGGCGGTACTTTCTTGACTTCTCGAATCGAAGTTGTTTCCGCTCATCGCCATCTTGTCATCTTCTCTTCATCGAGTATTCATCGAAAAAGCGCCGCCGCGCTCCCCCTCCCCCTAATGGCCACGCGGCTGTGTCTGATTAACCTTGGCACACGTAACGAAGTCTGCCTATGACTTGAAAAATATTTGCAACTAGACATGGGTGAGAACTGAGAGCATTACATATCACTAGATAGAACCAATGCATAAGGTCCTCAATTGCTTTTCTTTGTCGTTCTTCTTACTCTTGGTTGCACAACACCTATTGGGCACCAAGGCATCGTCCCAAGATATTTCTCCTTGCGAGAAATCTCCGCCCGAAGTGCGGGCCGAAGTGGCAGCACCGAAGGCTTTTTACTCGCTGACAATTCAGCAAAGAACAAGCGTGAAGCAAGTGCATCAACAGCTGGAAATGAAATCGTAAGCGCAGCTGCGGCCGATGCTAGCATTACGAGGCGTCGCTCTTCTGCCTCGACTGGCCTCTTAAAATATTTCTCAGGTATTGGTACTTTTCTTCGATGAAGACGTTGGTCTTTGTGGGACGTACTCCCGAATTCGTTCCGACTCCTTCAAGTGGCACGCCTTCAAAGAAGGGAAAAAGAAAGGAGTCTGGGCCGTCTCTTGCGACATCATGCCATCGGGTTGCCCATCAAATGACCCCGATGACGACACTGAGATCACGGCTGATTGCGATCCTTAGGACTACTTTGTCAACAAGGCGCTGCATGACTGCATGATATGGTTGTGCTCACCGTTTAAAGCCGATGATGTGGATGTGGAGCTTGAGCTCTTCGTCGTAGGCGGGCGCCATTCAAGCGATGTGGAAGAGAAGGTGAAGGAGGCGAGAAAGAAGAAGAAGGCGGTAGATCAATGATGATGCGCGCGGACTAAAGGCGTGCTGGTTGAGTTGGAAAGCGCAAGACCAGATGCGCGGCAATATGCCTTATTTCTTTGATTTGCTGTTTGCTGTTTGGGATTTGGGGCAATCCCCCCTTTTAGGGAAATTTTCTATAAGTTCCGTACCAGAAACGTCCGAAATTGCGGTCCGAAACATGAATTTCCCGTAACATCCGAATTTACGGTCCGAAACATTTTTATTTCGCCGTAATTCGCACCCAAGTCTGGGTCTGAGAATCGCGGTCAAAGCGCAAAGCGGTTAAAGTTAAAGCAAAAAAGATACAATTCAGTAAGGGATTCTCTAAAGTGCAAAACTCTAAAGAAACGGAATGGCGAATCGCGTGCTATAGCAGAGGATGATAATAGGTTTAAAGTCGGAGTGCCGGATCGAAGATCGCGGGCGTACTCGGAGCGAAGATAAACATAGCAATACTCAAAAAATCAAAAGCAGACCTGTCAGACTTGTTCTGGAGGATTAATCAATTTACAGTTTTTTGTAATTTGCTGATGCTTCATTGCAATTGGGGAGTGTAATTCAATCTAACCTAATCAAACCCAAATTTTCGTGACACGAAACTTGCAACTCATGTAACATCCGAAATGTGGCCCAAAACACAAAGAGAATCCAACAACTCGCAATTCGCGCTCAGGCGTGTAAGGCCTTTAGGCTCACTTCATGCGCCATTTGCGCCTATCCACGCGTAATTCGCATTCAGTGTGTGGTATATGTGAAGTGCATTTGAACTCTGTATTACGTATCCCACTTGAGTATGACTCTGCGTTGAGAATGATCGAATATATTTGAATTTCATAATACTTTGAATTCCCGGTGGGCAGTGAACAGTGAACTACTGTCACCAGGTCTTGCATAAGTATTTAAACCAGGATGAAAACAAGGCCTATGAAAATGCTTGGGGTGTTTTATGTACCCGCCTACTATTGGCAGAAACAAGGATAAGTGGATCTGGGGATTATCATGGGCCTGTAACTCTGCAACTGCGTTGCTGTAGTGCATTGGCTTATCCCTCTTGAAGACAACTAAGAAAACAACGGCCCTAAGCAGATAATAAGAAATGAGCTACGAGAAAAAGGGCTGAGGCAATTATTTCCCCTGCACTCATTGCCCAGTACCCCCTGTAGTTCTGGCGAAGGATAGTGACTCGTAGGGTGGCCTCCCCGATGAACGGAGCATATAATTTTATTACATTTACGTACCAAATGGCCTACGGCTACCATTTTTTTGCACTCTAATGCCCACATTACCGCCATATCTTCGTTTACCCCTTCTTCAACAGCATGCCCGGTCGGGGTTCAGTTTCTACCGTGGAAGAGAGGAGGCAGTGCACTACGATCGTCTACGACGATTAATTGTGGAATACTCTTGTGGTCGAGAGAGCATCGGGGCAGTATGGCCATGTACATACCTTCCATCGATCAAATTCCTTGGTGGGGCTCGTGGGTGCTGACGGTGAGTTTCCCATCTCCCGCGCAGCCACTGGACTTATGCATGATTTACGAAGAAAAAAATCCACAACGTTCCCCCCTGCTTTGTGGCTTCTTTCATTTCTTTTTTCATCCTTGTGGG
>Ga0307982_1002877_pt1 | contig 13790 bp, 15 predicted proteins | sample OrgLakmetagen989_FD_201847 | JGI IMG/M metagenome (GOLD analysis project Ga0307982, IMG submission 201847) | Saline water microbial communities from Organic Lake, Antarctica - #989 | ecosystem: Environmental > Aquatic > Non-marine Saline and Alkaline > Saline | place: Antarctica: Organic Lake...
TAAGTTTCTTAGACATCCATTATTTACAAAAACAAGCACGCTGTTCCATCATCTGTCGACTGATGCGTGTCTTGGTCTGCCCTTTGGTACTTAATTGTGCTATTTTCATGAAGCTTTTTTGCTCATAATAAGTAATGAACAATTATTGAACTTTTTTTTTCTTTCTATTCCTGCCCGTGCTGTACTCAACTTTAGCTTCCTTCCCGCTGCCTGAAAACATAAATGGAATTTAAAAAAACAAAACAGATCAAGTCCTTCCGGCACAGCTACATGTTGTGGGCTAGCGGAACTACTGACGGCACCATTTCCGAAGCCTCGATTTTGCCCGTCACCGAATTGCCGACCTTGGCTGAGATCACGAGCAACTTGAGCCAAGGAGCAGATACTTCTCTGCTGAAAGAAACGGTAAATCTTTGTGCTATCGCTACTGTTCTTTATAGCTTCAAAATGAATTGCAAAAATTGGTTACTTGGCCCCAATAGTTGTCTCATCCGCAATTCCATATTAGAAGTAGGAAATGAGCGATTCATGGCACATCTGCATTCGGAAGGTTTAGAAAAGAGATCTCCCAATGGAAAGGAATACTGCCTTGTCTTAATTGTGTATGCTCTCTTGTTTTCCACTCTCACGATTCTCTGTGGCTTTTCATTGACTACTCAAATAGGTGGTGTTGAAATTGAACGGTGGCTTGGGCACTTCGATGGGCTTGGACTTCGCCAAATCGCTGCTGCCCGTCAAATCAGGGGACAATTTCCTTGACCTCACCGCCGAGCAGGTACTACTTCCTACTGTACTACCGAAAGGCCCTCTTCTTCAAGTATCAATCTTACTGCTACTTCCCTTGATTGTTACAAGTGTGAGTGGTGCTACTACTACTACTTCTAGCACTACCACTGCTACTGCTGCAATGGTAGTAGTGTGGGATATGTTCTGTTACTGGGCTTAACGCTTGCAGCCAAAGTACAATCATGCTCTTCTTTCTGTTGTACAATTTTTCGTACTTTTACTTCTATGTGGACCATACTTGATGGAAATTTGTCTGTGCCTTGTTCTCAAGGTAATGCATTTACGGGCAACGCACGGCGAATCTGAAGCAGAACCCCAATTGAAGTTTCTGGTGATGAATTCCTTCAGCACTTCGGACGACACCATGGCGTATTTCCGAAACAATTACCCAGAGCTCGCAGCTGACCCCCAATTTGAAGTCCTGCAAAACAAGGTATATGAGGAGTGCACATCTTTCGAAAAAAGACACCCTCAAAAGACACCCACGTCAATTTCTTGCTTGTCGAAAAAAACATTTGCTGGTTGAGTTCCTGTGCCGGCGGTGCAATCTGCTCCTATTGTGTCCTTACCATCGACTCCATTTTAGTATTCGTGCGCTCTGGGTTCACCTCACAAATGTTGCCACATTTTTTTCCACCAGGTGCCCAAAATTGACGCTGCCACCGGCCTTCCTGGAAGTAATCCATCGGCACCCAGACACGAATGGTGCGCGTGTATTCGATGCATTCTTTTTGTGTGTGTATACTTTCTCCGAGTGCTGCTACTGGTTATTCTTTTCACTGTCTTTTTTTATCACTAGTATCGTGCCTGTTTCGACTCGGTGTCCCATTTTTTCTAGATTTCGATTTTTTTAGGACCCTATTCTGATGCTTGTTTTGCAGATAAGCGCTTATTTCTTCTTTCCAATACCCGGCCTTCTTTTTTGGTTCATTTGAAAAAAAATAGGTGCCCACCCGGCCACGGCGACGTGTACGCATCGCTCGAAGGCAGCGGCACCCTGGATCAGCTCCTGGCTCAAGGCTACAAGTACCTGTTCGTGTCCAACAGCGACAACTTGGGCGCCACGCTAGACTTGGATTTGCTGACGCATTTCGCGCAACGCGACGACTTGAGCTTTTTGATGGAATGCTGCGAGCGCACGGTGTGAAAGTCAAAACGTCAAGGATTTATTTTTTTAATCTCATTGTTTGATCGTTCCTATCTCAACAAATCAATTTTTGTTTTGACTCAAATCACCATTAAGTGAATATCTAAGTTGCGATCGTGTTGTTCTCAAATTGCATTTTGCATTTAGTCTCATTTAATTCTATGGTTTTCTTGGTTCGGAAAGGCAAACGACAAGCAAGGTGGCCATTTATGCATGGTTGCGTCTCCACGTACTTCTTCTTCCTCAACCTCATCGTCTTCACCACCTCCTACCATGAAGCTTATGTTACGCGAAGCCGCGCAATGCACCGCCGAAGACGATGAGGCCTTTCAAGACATTCACAAGCACATGTATTTCAACACCAACAACTTGTGGCTGCGGCTCGACAGACTCAAAGAGGCCATCACCACACACAAGGGCTTCCTGCCGCTGCCCATGCTCAAAAACTGCAAAACTATCGACCCCAAAGACAGCAATTCCACCCCTGTAGTGCAGCTGGAGACCGCCATGGGCGCCGCGATTGAGTGCTTTCCGGGCGCCAGCGCAGCGGTAACACATATACTGGGGTTCTGTAGTTCACAAATTGACTCTTCTCCAGTCTGCCTCCTCGCTTTTCTTTTCGTCTTCTTTCTATCCTACTTCTACTCAATCGCGGGAAAAAAAATGGGGGGAAGGGGGAGAGGGGTGAAATTCTATCTGTTTTGTCACTTCTTTACTTACTGGTAACCCACACCCTCTCTTTGCTGCTTTCTGTAAACAATTGCTACATCGTTTACCACACGCAGGTGTGTGTGTCCCGAAGTCGTTTCGTGCCAGTGAAGAAGTGCAGCGATTTGCTGTTGTTGAGGTCCGACTGTTGTTGCGTGGCGCCTCACTCCTCGAATATAGTATTGTCACCGGGCGTGGCCTCCTTGCCGGAAGTGGCGCTCGACAGCCAGGCTTACAAACATGTAGAGGTGGGCATGAGGGGAAAGCAGCACCTCAAATTGTCCTTTTGGGTGCTTATTTGTATGTCGCCTTCATATCTTTCGTGACGGCAAAAATACTTTCTAATATTTCGACTGTTTTTCATGTCTCAGTGTGTTTTTGTTTGTGTGGTGGATGAGTGCTGAAATCACTTCTGTTAATCTTTCCTTTTGATTAATTGTATTTGCTTTATCAGTACGTTCTTTCGTGTGCCGTCTGTTGTGGCAGGCCCTGGACTTATCCTTAACAATAGCCACGCCCAGCCTCAAGCTTTGCAGTAAATTAGACATCCGAGGCTTCGTGATTTTTTCACCTCTCACAACTTTCAAGGGCTCGGTATGCATTTGTATTTGTGCTACCCTTCATCGTTGTAATGCGTGTCCTTTTCTCGTTCTATTCATATTTTTTTTTACAGTATCGCCTATGAAGATATCTTGGTTTCTCACCCCATTCATTCTCAAACCGACCAGTATGATACAAAGTTCATTGCGCGACTACACTTTTTTAATTATAACCATAAACACTCCTTCTCTTCCGCGTAATGTTGTGCTTGTTCAAAGGTGGTCCTCGTGAATAGCTCGGGAGAACCACGGCGATTGCCGTCCGGCACGTACAAAAACTGCACGGTAGACTTAACTTTAGAACCCTCGGTCGACCTCAGCAAACTAGTGCCTCCTTGCGTCCCGTGTAGTTTCCTTGAACTCTTCTTCTCGCGGCCGTGAGTTTGAATTTTACTAGCATAAATCGGAGCGCAATGGGGCTACTTTAATGTCCCCTGCTTTGCCCTGGTCTGCTCGTCATTGCCATTGCCTTCCTCTGATTAACTCAATTAAAACTCGTCCACGGCTACCACGATCCATAATCCTAAAAGGACCTTTCAAGATACTTTAAAAATTCTTCTACTTCACACAAAGAAACGGGAAACGCATAATCGATTGAGGTAATTCACGGAAATTACAACCCGTATTTACTATTCAATGAACCAAACAACAAACAAGAAAGGTAACTCATAATATGAGCTCATAAGACCTAAAGGACACTATTCTAATCGGACTTCTTTGAGAGGCTTCCTAAGAAACGAAGTGGCCTGTTCAGAACTACTCACAAAGGAAGCGGTTGCACATATAAAGTGCTTGCGAATAGAAGGATATAGGGCTATGCGATCTACGATACAGCCAGAAACACTCCATTTACCCCTCGAACCAAACGTTAACAACAGCCTTCGGGGGCGAGGAACTGCCTTCTTTGAAATGTTTCTTTGCCACAGCTACCGCTCGGTGGTATGCTAGAGAAGACCAATTGCCGTTGCGGTCGAAGTTGGGCCACATGAGGACACCCCCTGGTGGGGGCCTGAGAACAAGTGGTTGCCCATCGGCGGCCTTTAAATTCGTGAACTCTGTTCCTCCTCCTTCTGAAGCACTGCAATCTACGCCTCCTTCACCACCAGCAGCAGTGTCGGCGGGAGAAAGCGGGTACGCTAAAATGGTGAAAGATCTTTGCACCGAATGGTGCGGGCTCCCAGGCCACCACGAATCGTGGTGTTCGGCATAGAAATCCGCCGGCTTGTCGTACAGCACAAGGCTACTGTCTTCGAACGCGTGCGCACTGCCTTCAAGTGCAGTTTGGAGTTTAAGTGGCAAGCAGTTCAAGATGATTTCGCGTAGCTTCTCTGCGCTTCCTCGTTCGTGGTCGCCTTCGAAAGGCTGTTCGAACCCTCCACTGCCGTAATAGCGGCCAGGAACACCGCCTGGCGACAAATTCACCACCCGCGATCTTCGAATGGCCGTGGGGCCATCGTTCTGTTCGATAGACTGAGGTGCGCCGCTTCCAACCAGGGTACTAATACAGGCTTGAGCCTCACTCAAAGCTTCGCTTTGCAACAATCCTGGGAAATGCAACACTGGCCAATTTTCTTCGTTGAATACGCGAGCCTCGTGTTCCCACAGATACTCAGCGAGTGCCTCGTCCCATTTAATGCAAGGTGGGCTACACTCAATATCTGCTAGATCTGATTTGAATGCCAATGGGTCGTCTGGAGACACAACGTCAAAGCCCAACTTGGAAAGGATCGAAGCTGCAGCATCGTCGCCCCAGTCGCTTTCGTCGTCATCTTCTTCATCTCCATCGCCCCACTCGTCCAGACCAGCAGCCGACTCAGACTGGTAGTTTGCTCTCAATGAGACCCCTTTCGGCGCTGCGGCAAATCGTAAGCCTTGAAGGCGACTGTGAATACTAGAGGTTAAGAATCCACGAATAGTAGTAGTGCATGTGCAAAAAGCAAGCACGAGGCGTAGTGTCGGCAGCATTAAAAACTAGAGAACCGTGCAAAGCACCTTAGCTATCGATGTTCTTCTAAATTGGCCTAACTCGAGACTAGAGTACGCATCTAGGAGTTATATTCGATAGCTTGAAGTAGTGGGAGGAAGTAACAGTAAAAGCGCCGTGACACCGTGACAACGTGCCATGATGCCATGATCAGCACGGATGACCGGACGGATGATGAGAAACAAACACCCGAATTACAGGGGGGCTATCTTCGTTTTTCAAGCAGCAAGGTGCAGCTGGGATGATTACACCATTCATCAACGGAACGGTGCAAAGCCCTGCAATACGGGGGAGCTTGGGACAGTGGCCCACCCCGCGATGCATCGGGTGCCTCGTGCCCGCGCCGTTTCGTCCATGCTCCTTACTTTTCATCCTCCTGTTCCAAACCCCCTCAGGGGGATATTTGAGGGGGTTGTTTGTTCTTTGTTTTGTGTCCGTTACATTGTCATCAGGATGTCTGTCAAAAAAAAAAAGTTGGTGCGCTTGTTGATGTAAATAGCTTGCCCAGAAGACATCCTGGCGTCAAAACGATGAGCCTTCGCAAGAACAAGCCCGGTGATTAGAATAAATTTTCAAATAGAAGTTATGCTTGATCCATCCGCCTCGTCAGCATGCCTTCCTTCTCTGCGAGTTGGTAGCCCACACAAGATTCAAAGCTTCACCCACGCAGGAGCCTCAACGGTGCGTTTACCAACGTGCAGCCCGCCTGGGCACGGAATTAGTAAAGCGAAACGTCGATCGTCAACTCGGAATCGGCCACGTTCATTTGTGCACGCTGGTGATGGCTCAAGCTATGAGACTGGCTTGCCTGCACTGTCCCTTGAAGGTATGATTTCTACAGAGGTAGCCAGTACACGAGGTTCCTTGACGCAACCTTCGTCCTCACGATCAACGTCACCAGCTACCAAAGGCTCAACGAATACCCGAGCATCAGTTGGCGATGAAAATATGGGCGCGCAGCAGTGTCGGCCTATGCCGCCAAAACGAATGAATTTGGATCGAGCGTTGGTTGACGTCGGGAATATTCATCCTAGCGGCACACCTCTTGCTGATAGAAACATCAGTCATACCTCGAAGCCTTCGTCATCGTGGCATGCAGCACCAACTCGGGCCAAACCTCGACGAGGGTCGCACATTGACCACTGCTCCCCCGCGGCGAGAGTAGTCTCGGACATCTCGCCATCTTCAACCCACCCTGGCGTCGCGGCGACTGACAAGTGTGCTACGGCCCGTAAGAAAATGCCCGCTGCTTTCGATTTAGCTCAGCCTCATGCGCTTAACGGCAGGGACGTGCACGCTGATCCGAACCAACAGTTAGGGAGAAGAAGGAGGAGAAGCGCAAGCCTCACTAGAGACAAGTCTCATAATACGCCCACTTCTCTTGGCACTACCAGCGATGGCAACACGAGCAGAGAAGACCAACGGTCTTTTGACAGCGAACACGACAACAGCAGCAACTACGACAATGACGGCGAAAGTCTACCGCCGCTGCCCCCAGCTGGATCTCCTCCTTCTATGCCTCTTCCAGCTTCGCCACGTCGAGGGACCATGAACCCTATTAGTCCTTTCGCGCCCTTCAAGAGTCCGAAGGGTGCTTCGCTGCAGTACAACCCTGCTCCGTCGTACACCCCGGGTGCGCCACTGCCGCTTGTCTCCTTGCTTGAGCCTGCCCCAGCGGGTACTGCTGCTGCTGCTGCTGCTGCTTCAGATCTTCTTGTTTCCGTGCAATCAAAAGCGGGCGCTACTGTGCCACTAGCACCATGGTCAACACCTTCGCCGTCTTCAACTAGTGGCAGTGCCCGGAGCCGCGGCAGGTGCAGCAGCAGCAACAGCAGCAGCAGCCACACACCAGCGTCGGCAACCACGACAATTCCCGACGAAGACGACGATGACATTAGTGGCAACTTTAGTGGCATGGAAAACCACCACTGTCATCACGACGACGCCGATGACGAAGCTTCTTGCCAGTCTTCGAGCCATTGGTCATTGGGTTCTTCTTCCTCTTCATTTTCATCGGGTTCCTTCTTCTCCCCCGAATTAGTGGCCCAACTGCAAAAGCACAAGCTTTACGACCACGTGTGCTTGCGCACGCTGAGGCTAGCCAACGTGGGGTCGCTAGAAGAGGTGGGTGAAGAACTTGGATGAATCATTAGAATGAAGCCTCCTCATTTTTTTGTTCGGTCGAAAGCGGTAATTATATTTTTTCTTGAATGTAAAGCACCAACATTCTTGTAATATTGTCTCTTTGTTTAAGACCCAGCTCTTCTTCCTATTGTCCTTATACCTCGATCTCCCTCTATACTTCCCTTCTTCCCTCCCTGTCTTTTCCACTCTCAGTTGAGCCAAGTGCCAGTGATCGATTTGATGGCCGGAGGGTTCAACAAAATCCAGGTACTACTTCTGCGAACATCCCACACGCTTGCGCACGATCTGACATCGCACTTAAGGGAGAGCTCTCGAATTAAAGCGACCTCCTGTTGTCGTGAATGTTGTTGGAAATCACAGTAAAAAAGAGTATGGTTTGAAGAGATCCCAAGTTATCTTCCGAGCTCAAAAGCACTTTGAACTTGTTTTCCTTCCTCTTCTTGATGATCGCTCACGTACATGTACATGTATGTAAACCTGCAACGTGTGCTTTTCTTAGGCACGGAAGCTTTCGGACATTGCAACAGCAGGTGGCGCATTGCCTGATACAGCCATCATGGGAAGGCACAGGAGCGACAAGAAAGCTGCTAGAAAAGCCCTTCTGTTGAGTGCAGTGGAGAAGGACGGACATCAGATAACACAAGGCAATGACAGCAAGCACAGAAGCTCCGGAACTGCCATTGCAATAACCAATGAAACACCTCCGTCTCGGCAGCTGTCTCTAGGAGCACCAGCAGTATTAGCAGGCGTAACCACATCAAAGCACCGCAAGAGGCAAACCAAACAGCGGCGAGCGCGAAAGAAGCAAGAAGAAGACATTACCAGCGATGAGGCAGCTTCTAGTCAGCAAAATGTCTTTGTAGTGGCGTCGACACCAGTTGCAAAGAAAACGAATCAAGTGGTCAACCAGCAACCTCGACTCCACAAGTCATCTTCAGCTGACGACGTACTAGTTAGCAGCAGCATGAACAACAAGAACAGCATTAGTCTCATCTCTACTAGTAGTTCAGGCGGCAGCCCCGACCATAGTTTTGCCTCTCCCAGCAGCCGCGCTCTCCTTTCATCATCCAAAAGCCATCAGCTCGAAGGGAAGGCCTCAGCAGTGCAACATGCTTCGTACAACTGGACGAATGGTTGGCGACAAACCCATTTTGGTTCGTGGCCTGTGGCTCTTGGCAAAACTCCCCATCGGTCTCGCTCAGCCGATGACGCACTGGGCTCGAGTTCTGAAAGTGCAGCAGCTGTGAGCTCGCCAAGAAAGAATGGCGATGGTTGCAGCTGGTGGCAGCGTGGGGGTGCTCAAACGAAGGGGTTTGGAACTCATCGTGATGGTTATAGTAACACCCCTCGGCTGTGCGCTAGCCCGTTACGAACGTTTGAGGTGTCACCAAAGACGCGTATGGCAAGAGATGGCAGTGAAGTCCGAGGCGAAGACGGTGAAGATGAAGATGGTGCAGTTTCTGATGCAAGTGAGGTCTTCTGCGACAAAGATGCTCCAGGTGAAGCAGCTTCAACACCTACGAGTAGAAGAGGAGAAAGACGCGGAGAAAGCTTCGCAGTGTCCCCCGGGTATGCAGCGGCAGCTGCTGCTGCTTCTCCCTCGCATTCTTCTGCCTCCTTCAAATGGTTTACGCGCAGCCGCGCATTTGTCTCAAATTGCTATCGCTTTGGCACCTGCCGAAGCCGCACGGCTGTTCAGAGCTCGGTGAAACAATCACCAACACCTCTACAAACACCGCCAACAACAACGCCGCCACCTCGCAACAGGATTGTCAACAATGATTGACACATTAGCAGCGAAGTGGCTAGTTTGAATGAGGTGCGAGCACTGCTGCCGTCGTTGTCAGCTCCGCCATGGTTTTGTCGTTGCAATAAACCGTTCTTCACAGGCCATGCATTGAACGCAGCTATAGCAGGCAGGCCAGGCACCCAGCAGCTAGCCCAATGGCAGCACGTAGGTCCTTGAAGCTGCCATGGCTTCAATGGGAGTGAACACGCATTTCTGTAGTAGTGCAGTGGCAAAAAAGGTACAGTAATAAGCGGCCGAAATAAACGAATTTATCGATCAGCACCGCCGATACCGATACCGCCCTCTGACCTCTTATCTCCGATTCCCATAATGGTATAATAGATAATAGAGAAGGCGAGTTTAACAACGGGATAATATCGTTTTAAGTAAGATGATGCTTTAGGGCTTGCCAATGTGCCTCTTTTTATTGAAGTAGCTGGCTACTGGCACGCTGAGTTAAGATTCAACACCTCCCATATACATCAACAAAAGGGACCACCACATATACGGAATACGGAAATGGGCGGTAAATTTCCCGTATTTTATGCTTCTCGTCAAACGTCGTTTGACACGTTGACACCATTTCTGCAGAGTTTGCCATAGTGGAGCGCCATATAATATCCATCGTAAATCTAGGAATATCTCGCCTTTCTAGCAACCATGATGTCTGGCTCGATGCTTCGAAGCGCTAGCCGTTTTGCCCGCCCAATGTGCGGAGCACGCACGTTTGCTGCTGGTTCGTCTATCGGCACTTACGACAACGTGATCGCAGAAGTGTACGTCTGTTCCCTTCGCATAAAACTTGTGCCATAAAGATTAGGCTTCACTACTCAACTCTGATAAGACGCTCACAGAAGCAATAACGGTTAGATGTTCTGCCCCTAATCTTTTTTCTTCCTTTATTCGATCCACTTTCTCCTTCCAAATATATTGATAATGTGCAGCCGTGGCCAAGTAGGGCTCATCACTCTCAACCGGCCGAAAGTGAACGCCGCGAGCGATGGCCTTCTGCAAGATGTCATCGCTGCTTGCAAGGTATTGATTAATTATTGATTTTCTATGCTTCTTAAAATGAGTCAGGACAGCGCGCGAAGAGGGGCGCTATTGTGCTAGACAAGACGAAGTCGCCCTGCTTCCTGTTGTTCATTCCGCCGGACCTCTAGAATGTTTAACTTTTGTCACATGCCTGCGTGCAGGTGTTCGATCGGGATAGCCGTTGCGGCGCCATTGTTATTACTGGCAACGAAAAGTTCTTCTGCGGCGGCGCAGACATCAAAGTGAGCTGCGCTAATAGTAGTTTGCCCACAGATAGTATCTTTTTTTCCAAGCTACGCCTGTGCCGTGGGAAGCAAGTCTATGCATAATCTGCAGTATCTTACGCACGTTTCAAAACTGCAGCTTGCTCTTGATCCGAAAGAACATTTACACTTTTTGAATGATTCTGAGTCACTTTCTGAGCGCTAAGGCTGGAAACAATGTGCTTACTTTTTTTGGCAGGAAATGTCCACCCAAACCTACGCCGACGCCATCGCCACCAACATGTTCTCGGACTGGGACTTCGTGAACAGCGTGAACAAGCCGGTCATTGCGGCCGTCAACGGCTATGCCCTCGGCGGCGGCTGCGAGCTGGCGATGATGTGCGATTTGATGGTAATGCTCGAAGTAATATTTGCTCTTCTCAGTCCGTCTTAATTCGACGGCACTACTACTGCTATGGTTGTTTTGATATAAATTCTTCGGGAAGATGAGAACAAGAAGAACAGCAACGATAACTGAAATCGACAAATATATTTGTCTGTTCGCTAACTTTGCCTTCAAGTTATTCTTTGATTCCTCGGAACTACTTTGACTTTTTCTTCACCACCATCGCTTCAGGTCTGCGGCGACGGCGCGAAATTTGGCCAGCCAGAAATCAAGCTTGGGGTGATTCCCGGCTGCGGCGGCACGCAGCGCTTGATTCGGGCCGTAGGTAAAGCCAAAGCAATGGACATGGTGCTGACGGGCCGCATGATTGGCGCCGATGAGGTAGATACAATGTATATTTACAAAGGAGGAGATACCAGAAGGGGAAGAGGGGAAGTGAGAGATGGAGTCAAGATCTTGCTGAGTGCACCAGCGCGGTATCTTTTGTGAATACATGTGTGAGCTTGAGCCTGTTGTTGCTGCTTGACGATATTCATAAGTGTCATTCCTCGAAATGGTTAAGGTCTTTTTTTGTTCGGTTCCACGCAAGTCAACATGTGACGCCTATGAAGTGTGAATCCCATCCTCCCACTATAACTTCGTTGTCGCATAACCCGCTCTTCCACTCGCGCACCACAGGCGCTGAGCTCTGGCCTGGTGTCGCGCGTGTACCCCGCGGGGGAGTTGGTGGACGGCGCCATTGCCCTCGCCGAAGAAATCGCGGCGTTTTCCAAGCCCGTGGTGGCGATCGCCAAAGAAACCGTGAACGCTGCCCACGAGCTGAGCTTGAACGAGGGCCTGCGCCTGGAGCGCCGCCTGTTCCACTCTCTCTTTGCTTTGGATGACCAGAAGGAAGGCATGGGGGCCTTTGTCGAGAAGCGCGCGCCGAACTTCACGGACAAATAAATGTACCCGCATGCCAATATATAAGTAGAAAGCGCATGGGCGTTGGTTTGTGGTTAAAGAGTACGGTATTCTCATTGCTTATTGGCTTCACAGAGCATGTTCTCCGTGAATTGCATTTGGCACCTAGATGCAGCATAATTACCGAGCTGCATGATACTGGAACTTCTAGAGCAGCTAAGTACTTGCAAGAAAGAAGCAAAACGAGAAACGGTAGAAGATGCAGATGCAGAAAACAGAGAGGGTACGGTGGACAGAAGTACGGTATACTTTTGTAACCGTGTGACGTGTCCTCGTCGCCTTCCCACTGGGATGACGGGTGCCTACGTACTGTATCATTTTGGTCATCGAAATAACAACTTAACAACTCGTCGTCATTTCAAGTCGGGACTAAAAATGGTCGATTCGAGCGTGGAAGGGCTCTTGCAGCTCAAGCAAGTGACCAGCTCTGGGGAAACGTGGACGACGTACTTGTCCGAGTACCATGCGCCAACGAAGACGTTGGAATGTAAGTCGGAGGATGGCCAGCTCCTCTATGTGTCTATGGTCATCGACGGAGCGTGGGCGCTCGAGCAAAAACCCGGCCGCCGCGAAGGTCGATTCGACGTGCTCACTAGCAACGGCGCCACGGTGGCGTTCGCCGCAGCCCGCGAAGAAGACATGCAGCATTGGGTGGAGGTAAGGGACTGAAGGCTTGTCTTCGCATATAGGGCAATATTGGGGATAGTGCAGGAGTCTGCTTGAACTTCATTTTTTTCTGAATCTTCCTACTCCCAGCGAGCTTCTGATTCAGCTGGTTGTAAATTCGTTGCGAATAGCTTTGATGAGTTACACACACACGAATTTAAAGAAGTACTTTTTCTTCTTTTTATTATGTTCACTTTTTCATTCTACGTCATGTTTTTTCGCTTATTCTGGCCTTCGAATCGTGGAAGGTGCTTAAAATTGGCGCACTGAGTGGGGAGTCCGACGACGAAGACGACAAAAGAAAGCCTGTGCTCGACGAACAGTCAATTTTGAAAAACCACGAAGAAGCTCGCACCCTTCTCCGCGCGTCATCTTCAGTGGGGCTCTCAGATTCAGCTGCGAACACGAGCGAAGCCGACAGCTGGCGTGCCGCTTTCACTGCAACTTCGAAAACGAGTTTGGAGAAGGCCGAATTCATGAAACTGGTTAGTAGCTCAGTAGCCATACTGGCACACTTTCTACTGCCGTTCTGAACTCGTGTTCGCTATTGTTGTCTCCTAAGACAGACTTTTGTGCCGCCATTTGCACGCGTGAAACAGATCTCTTCTGGGCGCGACATGCCTTACCTGTTTCCGTCGCGCGCATCTTCCTTCTCGTTTTTTTGTGTGTGTTTTATTCGATGCATCGTGCGCCGCATCAGACACGGAGCGTGCTCGAATCAGAATCCGCAGCATCGCAACCTTCGGACGCCGATCTCGACGCCGCCTTCACGGTGGCGGACGAGGATGGCAACGGTGTGGTGGACGAAGATGAGTTCGTGCGGCTCATGCGGCTGGTCAAGAAGGGCGAGGTACAAGGGGATGCCTAACGGCACGCGTCACATGCACCTGTGGCTTTACATGCACCTGCTAGCTAGGCACATCAAGTGGACCTGTGTCACCTGTGTGTATTGTAAGAGTTGAGTGTCGTGTGTGCCGCACGTCTTTCATCCTATAGACATACGAGCATCGCGCTACCCACGATTTATGCACATCAGCATTTCAAATCTCTATGCCCGTTGTCTGACCTCATTGTTCTGTTCTTTTTTTGCTTTTCATTCTCGCGCCTCCTGTGTGTTCTCGCGATCCCAAAAATAGTTGAGCGGCCTCGGCAGCCCCGGCTGGTTTCAGCGCAGCAAAATGGAAGCCAAGTTCAAGAGCCAGGTAGCGGCGGAGAAAGCCGCTGACGCCCAGGCGGCCGCTTTAGCCATGGCAAAAGCAGCGTCGGAAGCGGCCACCGCAGCGATGGAAGCGGCGAACGCGGCCATAGAAAAGCGCCGCATCGCCACGGTCAAGGCGATGGTGGCGCCGACGGAAGACC
>Ga0307982_1002878_pt1 | contig 13788 bp, 14 predicted proteins | sample OrgLakmetagen989_FD_201847 | JGI IMG/M metagenome (GOLD analysis project Ga0307982, IMG submission 201847) | Saline water microbial communities from Organic Lake, Antarctica - #989 | ecosystem: Environmental > Aquatic > Non-marine Saline and Alkaline > Saline | place: Antarctica: Organic Lake...
ATAATATAATTATATATTTGTATAGTTGTATAGTTGTATAGTTGTATAAATATACTTATATATAGATGTATAAGTATAAGTATAAGTATAAGTATAAGTATAAGTATAAGTATAAGTATAAGTATAAGTATAAGTATAAGTATAAGTATAAGCAATATGTATACAACCTTATTTTAAATACATAGTATATTATAATATCTTAAATTATAATTTAATATAACGCAATAATACATAAACTATCGCTAGCTGATCTATCTAGATGACCTTATCTAGCTAAAATATTTATTATAAAAAGTAATACTGTAAAATATATAACTAATAAGTAAACATAATACCACAAATAATACCACACAATACCATAAATAATACTACACCACAACTATATATAGAAACACAAATAATACTACACCACATAATATCACATAATATCACATAATATCACATAATATCACATAATATCACATAATACCATAAAATATGAAATATACCACAACCACAATTGTTACTATACTAGTTAGTATTTTGGCTATATTATGCCTATTATATTATATTTACGTACAACCACAATCTATGATACCTGAAATGTTTAATAATACCTGCAATAATCAAAATAACATATCTATACAAAATAATAACAGTTATGTATCTAATAACAAATATTGTGCCGGTTGCCATGCCCAATTGCCACCTCATAAAGAAAAAACCTGTTGTACTCCAGATGGTACTTGCCGATGTGCACCAAACAATAACAATGATACAACCTGCAAATGTTGTGATAAAGATAATATTAAACCACTTAGTCGGTTAGAACGCGAGGATTTACACTTATATGGCTATTTAGTATCCTTATTATCATCACTTGGGGTTAATCAACAATTAGATAATGTATAATTGTTTATAAATTTAATTAAAGTGTTAATGGTGGGATTAAACTTGATAGCTAGGCACCCAATGTGTTGACTGTCCATCACCTGCTATTTTTTCCACTTTAACAACACGACCCTTTGGATCATGCTTTTTCTTATATACTTCCATACTGAATGCAAATGTACCCTTACTATTATCTATATTGCTATAATTTTGAATGCTAGCACCACCCGTAATATAGCTAGCTCTTATCTTATCAATTGTTGAATTATATATATTTTTAATATCACTATCTGTCAACAATTCTATTAAACGATATGGACTAATTTTAGCTGCATATAATATTTCACTACGTAAATAATTTCCAACACCACTAATCTGTTTCTGATCTGTAATTATTCGATTTATTGTCTTGTTATTATTTTTATTTCTACGCAAAATATCTCTAAACTCATCTAGTGTAGGTGGCTCATTAAGCATGTCCGGCCCAATATCTTTCAACTTTTTATCTAGCTCTTGTTTAGCAATATTTGGCGGAATCCATTTGAATGTTCCAAATCTACGCTGATCATTGAAATATATTTTTTTGTTTATGTATATATTTTTATCGCCTTTTTTACTAGATCTGCTATCTGTTTTAATATCTGTTTTAATAGATCTAGTATTTGCAATTGGTATATATTTCACTATACACACTGTATGCAGTTTAGGTTTATTATACCAGCCACCACTCATACCTAGTGTCTGAAATAATACCCAACCATTACTGAACTTCCAATATATAAATTTACCTTTATTTAATACTTCTATAACCTTGACACTTACCGTAGGATTATGGATATCTACCATAAAATTGTTATAACCATCCGGTGCTTTAGTAGCATAACGAGTTTTATCTTGAAATTTCCAATCTATAATTTCTACACTATTTAATAAAGCTCTTAAACCATTTACTATCGTTGTAACTTCTGGTCCCTCCGGCATTCTAAATATATATTGCTTATTTTTAGGCGTAAATATTTGGTATCTTTGTTTATTATAATTATAATTATAATTATAATTGTTATTTAAATTTAAAATTAAAAATTATAAACTATAGCTAGATATATAAAAATTATAAACTATCGCTAGATATATAAAAATTATATATCGTCCGGGTTAATCATTTTGTATCCTAATAATTCAAAATCATCCTTATATAATAAATTTATTTTAGTAATACTTTCCATATTTAATCTATCTATATATGACTTAGAAATATTATCATTAGCATATGTAGGTATATCTAGGACAAATAATTTATTTACTTCTTTAATATCCTCGTTAAGTTTCTCATATATTATTATATAATCCACAATAAGTTGTTTATCATTATTGTATACAAATGTATATTGTGGTCGAAAATGTGCCTTGGCATCCCTATTTGTATTATCTGTGTCATATATATATTCTTTGGATAGTTTATATTTTATAAAATCATTTACATTATCATATCCATATCTTTTTTTTAATGAATGCCACGCCGAATATATCTTATTGTATGGGTTTCTTACTATACAAAACTTATTATACTTCTCTTTACTATAATTATCATAATATTTTTTATCAGATAAATGTAGTAAATGTTTTTTTATATATTTATCTAACACATCACTATGTAAATGCATACAGTCGATACCCGTATCTTTATCTACATAAATTAATTGTATCGACATTGGATACTTTTTTTTAATTACTGTATTTAATCTTGTACCCGATGTTTTCGGAATATGTATAAATATAAACTTATATTCATTATTTATTATCATTATTATATATTATATATTATATATTATAACACTTAAAAAGCCTATAATATTATATATTATAACACTTAAAGCCTATAATATTATATAATATTATATAATATTACTTATTTTTAAATTATATCCTAACTAAACTTACTATCTATATCTTTATCTTTATTTGTTATATCTTTCACTATTTATTATATCTATCACTATTTATTTTTTTGTATTACATAAATCTATTTTATAACTCAAACCCTCCCTAAAAATTTGTAACCTCCGGCCTCAACCTATCTAATGCTTCCGGCCCCTTGCTATCATATCTAGGCTCTCCCGCCATTCCTGGTGTAAATCCTAATCCATTTATTCTAGCATTCATATCATCCCGCCGATTTGCCTTTTGTACCGATCTATACCCCCCCGATGATGCCACATTCCCTATCGGTATAATTGGCTGGCTAGGCTGTGGTGCTGCTCCATGTGCCGTCGCACTTGGAATATTACCCATTCCTGGCACCATCGTTGCCGTTGCATACATCGGTTGTGGTCCCGTTCCACGTATACCATCAACATTTAACCCACCTAGTGCACTAGTCAACCCATTCATACTCATACTATTACCTGTGCCATTTATAGATACTGGTGGCGCTAGACTACGGCTAATTGGTGACAACTCAGCTAATCTATTATTTGCCTGATCCCTATAACTATTCTTAGTTTGGTGCTGATTTAACATAGCTTGGTGTTGTTCCCATTGTTTTGGTGTGACATTTAATCGCATATCCTCTGGCATTGGCGCACCCTCTAAAAATAATGACCTTTGATATATATGTTCCATATTTACCGGATTATGACAATCTTGTTTGGCCCTTGGTATGAATGTATCCCTGTTAAATCTAGCCTCTGCTATAGACTGATTCTGTTGATCTCGTCCCTCTATTCCTCCTAATGTTTTAGTTGTCTGATATCCTTGTATTGGTGGTTGTGGCTGTTGTGGTTGATGCATTCCCGGTTGTTGCTGTTGATCTTGCATATAATCCATTTGTTGCATCTGCTGTTGTTGCTGTTGATCTTGCATATAATCCATTTGTTGCATCTGCTGTTGTTGCATCGGTGGCTGTTGTTGCATCGCCTGTTGTTGTTGCATCGCTTGTTGTTGCTGTTGCATCTGCTGTTGTTGCTGTTGCATCTGCTGTTGTTGCATCGCTTGTTGTTGCTGTTGCATCTGCTGTTGTTGCTGTTGTTGCTGTTGCATCTGCTGTTGTTGCTGTTGCATCTGCTGTTGTTGCTGTGGTTGTTGTTGCTGTTCTGCTGCCCAATATTGATTTGCCATATATTGTTGTTGATTCTCTATATTCCTCACTTGATTGGCTCTAAAATTAGGCATTGGTTGTTGGCCTTGGGTTGTATTTGGCAAACCCGAAATACCATTATATTGCGATTGACCAGACGGATTGGCCATATGTGCTGATGATATTGGTTGATAATCAGAATTTGGCGCTGTACCACCTGTACTCATTCCTATACCAGCTAGCCTATTACCAACTGCATCGGTCTGCATTGGAACTGTATTTTGAAATTGGCTATGGTAGGCACTGGGTTGGGTGGGTATTTGTGAAAATCCACCTTCTTGCCATCCCGGTATACTACGGTGTTGTATGTTGGTATCAAATGTTCTCCAGTCACTTTGATCCATATTATTTAGAGTATTTAGAGTATTTAGAGTATAATTATTGTATTATAATATATAGATAATATATAATTGAACAATTAAACAATTAAACAATTAAACAATTAAATATTGTAATATTGGGTATTTATGAACTTGTAAACATAAAAAAAATAAAGTGTTAAGCGCTTACTATAATATAGTATGCTTTATTACTATTACTATTTGTAAATTATAAATTAAGTAATATAGTCTATTCCCATGATATTATTAAAATCGATGTCTGATAACGTTGCACAGTATATTTATATACTCTATAGCCTAGTTTTCTAAGTATATCTTGGATAACTTCGATATTCTCTCCAATTGCTTCATTATCTAAAATATCAACGTCAACTCTTAGTTTACTATTATTACTTGCACCATTAATTATATCTCTAATATTCCCCAAGAAAGTAAGGCAAATTTCAGTATCTGAAGTGTTAATACTATCAATCAAACTCTTAATCTCAATATTTGTTATGTTTTGACGAGATAGACTCGCAACATTTGGTAAATAGTTCATTTTATTCATTTTATTTATATTTGTTATGTTTGTTATGTTTAAAATATATTTTATCGGTATTTATTGATACCTTATATGTATTTATTTAATAGTTGTTAATATATTTGTGTGTAATGTGTTTGTGTAATATGTTTGTAAATTTGATTTTTATTTAAGTATGTAATTTATAATTATAATATAACAAATTCATTTTTTGCATATATTATACCGTTTTTACTGAAATATTCAAGCTTTATACAAAAAAATTTGCTATCACATATCATGCCCAATATAAAATATCAAAATATCAAAATATCAAAATATAAAAAATATCAAAATATCAAAATGTAAAATATCAAAATATCATGCCCAATATAAAATATCAAAATATCAAAATATCAAAATATCAAAAATATCAAAATATCAAAATGTAAAATATCAAAATATCAAAATATCAAAATGTAAAATATCAAAATATCAAAATATCAAAATATCAAAATGTAAAATATAACAATATATCATGTATTATGTAACGTGTTTCTAGCATAATATAAACACTATAGTATTCAATCCACTACCATGATATATTAAGCCTATATACCCCGGTATCGTGTAACGGTGTATGTGTTACTTCATATCCAAGTATCTCAAATACACCACATACAGTAATAATATCATCATATCTATGGTTTTCACCAACTGTTTCTTCCACCATATTGATACCAACTTTTGCATGATTCTTTATATTTACTTGAATAGTTTTACATAGTTCCAGTATGGCATCTCTACTACAGGTATTATTATATATAAGTTGATCTATTAATACTTTATTTGTAGCTTCTCTTATTATAGAGGCCATTTCTAGTTCTAGAGACATAGTTTATATTAATATATTTATATTTATGAGTTAACTTATTATATTAATCTAGCTTATGTTAGTATAGTTTGTAAGTATATTATGTAATTTATTTCAAAATTTAATATGTAATATGTAATATGTAATATGTAATATGTAATATTTTAAAAATTCAATTTTAATTAAATATATAGTAAAGTATGGTAAAAAATGCGTTATTAATACATATTTTAGCCATTATGGCTTTAAATTATGCACACTAATCGGTAGCACAACTTTTACATATAGTTAATTCCTGCATGCATCTTCCTATTCTAGTTCTTGCACAACTGTCACAGGCTGGACCTTTACAATCATCACATGATGTGCCAGTACCAATATAACAGTCCCTACAATATATACTTTCATAATCATCACAACAACTTTCCATACGTTCATATAACCCACACTTAATACATAATTTTGAATTATATAATATTAATTTACGTATATCACTTATTTTACTATTTATATCTTCAAACATTATATTAATAGTTTTATTCAATGTACCCATCATCGTTGTTATATTATTAATTTTACTATCTAGATCACTATTTTTTTACATAAACTATTAACAATATCTATTAGATTTGCAATATCCATACTTGTACTAGTATTAATATTGGTATTTGTGTTATCCGCCATGTTATTTACTATATATTATATGTAATATAATTCCATATGAGCTAAATAAATAAATAAATAACTATACATATACAAATAAATAAATAACTATACATATACAAATAAATAAATATATGAAATAATAGTAGTATATATGACATTAAATACATTACTATATACTAATTGTGGCATAATAGTAACTGATAAGCCACTATGCTGCACAATAGCCACACCTATTTAGTTTTGCGCTATTAAAACCATATCTACCACAACCAGCACATATTACACGATTGCAACAGTTACAAACTTTATAATCATAACATTCATTACAATATATATGTTCACAATCATCATTACCATCCTTTACACTTTCATTAATACCACATTTATCACATATTGTACATATGTTATTAGATGACATAGCTACTGTTATATTTTTTATCACCTTTATTTCACTATCTATATCGCACAACATCTTACTAAACTTTTTTCCAATTCCACTATTTTAGTTATCACACTATTCACAGTCTTATCTAGACCACTAACAATATCTAGTAATTTTGTAATATCTATACTAGTATAGTTGTTATCATTATTATCGTTATTATCAACACTGTTATTATTATCAGTCATATTATCACGTATATAGATATTATTGTTATATATTATTATATATTATTATTATGTATTATTTGCAATATGACGCCATATTGTCTAAATTAATATTAATCATATTTATTATATTAATCATATTTATTATATGTTTTAATATTTCACCCTTACATTGGGCGTTTATAACATTTTATTTAGGCTTTTACTATATTACATATTTGCAAATATTCAAATATATATAATTAGCAAAAATCGCCGGCTAAAATAAAACCCATATACTATATATATTAACTTACATATTTACAAATTTATAGTAAACCTATATTAAATCTAAAATCCGCCCTAAAAAATATAATAAACATACCATAATATATATATATATACCACCTATATACACACAACCACACGGTAATATTAGTATATGATTAATAATACAAATATAAATATAAAGTATCTAGCTAAATAGATTATAATGATACCCAAAATTACACAAATCGCCATATGGCTTATTTTAATACTACTTGCTATAATATTAGTTTGCCATCCTGAATGCCGTGATGCCATAACCGAAGCCTTTATTGAAATGCGTCATAGTACCCTTACCGGCAAAAAATATGGCATTCATGACCACCTACCCGATAGCCTCCAAACCGCCAATGTTATTGGCCGACTTGACCAATTCATTGATAAACTAACCGGATATATTGAACGTGCTGATCCAGCCGATCCCCGTACTACTCGCCTTTTACAACGACTTAATGACGTCCGTATTGAAGAAGCACCATGGGAACACGGTACTAGCAGCTATACACTTAATAAAGGTGAATTAATTGCATTATGTGTCAGGAATAAGGATAACAAAGATTTTCATGACCAAAATACTTTGCTATTTGTTGTTATTCACGAATTAGCACATGTTGCTAGCGTTAGTAAGGGTCATAATAAAGAATTTATGGATAGCTTTAAATGGTTGTTAAAACATGCCAGAGCTAGTGGACTATATCACCCTGTTGATTATAGCCAACAACCCATAACATATTGTGGTGTAAAAGTTACTAATAATCCATTATTTGGCTAATTTGTCAAGCTAGTTTTATTAGTATACAGTTAGTAAAACGATAACTTACCAACTTTTTCGGGTCGTGTTTGAGATAGATTATGACCTATAGCCCTACTAGCCCCATTATCCCTACTAGCCCTGGTGTTATTGTCATGTAATGTGGGATTGTGTTTATATAAGTGTTGTGCAATGATATTTTTAGCAGCTAGTTTGGTATGTTCATCATCTAGTCCTCTCTTACTACATTTTTTCGATGGGCTACTTGTTGATATATTTGCGTTATCTAAATTGTCTAACTTACCTAACTTACCTAATTTACCTAATTTACCTATACTATCCATGCTATGCATACTATTATTACTATTACTTATAATATCTATATTATTATTATTATTATAACCAATGTCTACACTATATAGTTTATACAAATGCATAAAATTATCTAGTTCTATTATCTTTGTTTCCCCAGTATCTTTATATTTTTCATGTAACACATACATATACTGTCTTTTTGGGGTTTTACGTTTTGCTACCATAGCTACGTTATCTGCAATTAAATCCACTTTTATAACCTGTTTTATAACATCTTTGACTTTTACATTTACTAGTGCTGCAATACCGGTCTTTAAATTTGTCATTAAATATTCAGCTAGCCTATCCATTCTACTAGTTTTATCTTTTATTGACGGTGACATTGGCTTTAACTTTGCTGGATTACTAGCATCTGGTAATTTGGGTATTTCAATTATACCTTTACTAACTAACAATTTTATTTTATTTATTGCTCTTATACTAGGTAATACTATATCATAATCTCCTATGTCATAGTTATCACATTTTTTCACAATATCCTGGTCATCGCTCTTGCCATTAGTACCATAACTATAACAATAAATCATCAACGCTACCGATCCGACTATTTTAAATTCACCAAATATATTGTACAATGCATCTAGATCAGTATTTATTTTATATATGTTAGATTTTGTATCACCACTACCACTACCACTATCACTATCACTTATATCTTTAATTTTAGGTATTGATATCGGATCCATAACTACTGATATACTGGTTTTTTTAGTTCTCCTATTCCTATAATCAACACTACCCTTTCGTATTTCTCTTTTAGTAAAGCTAGTGACACTTTTAGGACTACTGCTAGGACTACTACTAACACTTCTTTTGGCAATTTTTCTAGGTGTTCCTGGTGATGATTCAAAAGAACTCATATTTAAGATAATTATATATAGTATTTAGTATATATAGTATATGTAGTATGTGTTGTTTGATACTTTAACTATTCTAGTGTATGTATTATTTATTATGTGATATTTAAGTATTGTGTATTATATAGTATGTTATTTAAGTATTATGTAATATGTAATATGTTTAGTATAACCTTATACATTTTTTGTTAATTATTTGATATTATATCATAATTATACCTAAAAATTATTTATTATATGTGCTGATGTTTACTGATGTTTACTGTATTTTTTAATCATTATATATATTTTTAATAATTATATGTTTTTATTATAATATATAACAGTAATAATAGTTTATAGTGTTAGTTATAATAAATAATAAACTTTAATTTAATATAAATATATAACTATACCTATACTATAAAATATAAAATATAACAAATACTGTTAATTGGCTATTTATTGAGTCCTAGAATATATTTTATTTGTTATATTATTTGCGATAATGAATAAATTTAACTCAACCGAATATTGGGAAAACAGATATAAACAACACAAAACTAGTGGCTATGGCAGTTATAACAATCTAGCCATATTTAAAGCCAATATAATCAACTCATTTATTGAAAAACATACCAATGAAATTACAACAATTATAGACCATGGTGTTGGCGACGGTAACCAACTTAAATTATTAAATATCAATCCATGCGATAAAAACTATATTGGTATTGATGTTAGCCCAACCATCATAAATAAATGTAGATTAATGTTTGCCGATGAACCTAGTAAATTATTTATGCTAGCTGATGATATAGTATATGATGCTAGTATACAAAGGTATAACATAACCGCGGATTTAGTTATTAGTTGCGATGTACTATACCATTTAATTGAAGACCATATATATGAACAATATATAAGTCAATTATTTAATATGAGCACCAAATATGTAATTATATACGCAAAAAATGCCAATGTGAATCATACGCAACATGTTAAATTTAGAAAATTTACACAATACATCTCAACAAATATGTTATTGTGGAAACTAATTGAACATATACCAAATAAATACCCACAGCATGTACTTGGTAAAAATAATTCTAAAACATCACCATCCGACTTTTACATATATAAATATACTAGCTAAATATACTAGCTAAATATACTAGCTAAATATACTAGATAAATATATTTACAGTTATATAAAACGTAACTAACTAACTAACTAACTAACACACGTCTACAAAACACATTATATATGGAAATGTCTAATACTGAACGCATAGCTAGTAATATTATTGTAAAAGATACACATGAAAACCATGAAACACATGAAACACATGAAACACATGAAAACCATGAAACACATGAAACACATGAAACACATGAACTACATTTTAACAATATAATACATACTTGGAAAACATATATTGAAACTAATTTGCTGCCAATAGTTAAAAAACAAAATGTAGAGATAGAAGGCAATTTATACACATCGCATCACAGCTTTATTGAAAATAATAATCTAGATGACAAAAGGCATAACATATATAATTTATTAAACACTATATCTCCAGAACCAACAAATATATTAGAAATTGGCTTTAATGCTGGGTTTAGTTGTTTACTTATGAAACTAATAAAACCAGACCTTACAATAACATGTATTGATATAAATGAACATAGGTATGTTGTGCCTTGTTATAATAAATTAACTGAAGATTTTAATAATATAAATTTAGAAATTGGTAGCTCACATAATGATATATTATTTAATCTAGTACATGCCTGTAATTATAGTCTTAATAATAATGACCAAACAAATATTAATTATGATATTATACATATTGATGGTGACCATAGTTATAATGGTGCAATTCGTGACTTGAATTTATGTCTACAATTATCTAGACCTGGAACAATCATTATTTTTGATGATACAAATTTTAAACATATAAATAATATATGTGATAAATATATTGCACTTGGTAAAGTATGCGAGTATAAACCTAGCACATCCAATACACTAGTATATACATTTAAAAATACACAAAAATATAAACACCGTTTTTTACAAGTTATGCCCTATCAACCGCCTATATATATATCAATGACATCAATATTTAGCAGACAATACATACTTTTTACTACACTAACTACATTATTACAACAATCCACAAAACCAGATGCCATATTTTTATATTTATCTGAAAAACCATATTTGCTAGACACCGGATTTACAAACAAAAAAATAACTAATCGGAAGCTAGCAAACTTACTTAAAAGTAATCGCGATAATATATATATATCTTGGGTAGAAAATATCGGACCATACCGCAAATTACTACCTTTATTAAAAGAAAAATGGACCGAGGATTGTTTTATAATAACGGTTGATGATGATGTTATGTATAGTCCGGAATTGGTAAAGGAATTAGTTAATAATTATAATAAAAATAAATGTGTAGTGGGATATCGCGGGCGTACACCACATAATAATGATCTAGCAAAATTTAATTACAAGAAATATAAAACTAAACTAACTAATTTGTCATTATATAATTTTACAACCGGTCGTGGTAGTATATTGTATAAACCATCTTTCTTCTATAAAACACATGACTTAATATTTGACGCAAATATATATTTATCTACATGTCCCACTGCAGATGATATATGGTTTCATTTAATACGGATAAAAAATAACATTTCATGCTATATTATTACTACTAGTTCATATCAAACAAAATACATTGATACAATAGGCTTATATAAACATTATAATTTAATCGAAAATAATACCACATTTCATAATACACTCTCTAAAATAAATACTATACTACCTCCATAATACTCATATCATACCTCTTATCATATGGTACATGTTACTTAATTAGCTGGACAATTAGTTGCATTTGCAAAACAATTTTGTCCACTAGGACATTCACTATCTTGACCACTCGGACATTTAGTCCCACATGTTGAGTTGGCATTTGCCCAACTAGTTCCGCAATAATTATATGTTGAACCACCGCCACCACCACCGCCACCACCACCGCCCCCACATCCAGTTACATTACCATAACATCCTTGACCACTAGGACATTCACTATCTTGGCCACCCGGACATTTGGTACTGCATGTTGAATTGGCATTTGCCCAACTAGTTCCGCAATAATTTGTTGTCGCACCACCACCACCACTGCCACCACAACCAGTAATATCAGTATAACAGCTTTGCCCACTTGGACATTCACCAGATTGACCACTTGGACATTTAGCACCACATGTTGAATTTGCATTTTCCCAACTAGTTCCGCAATAATTATTTGTAGGTGGTGAGGTTTCTGGTAACCATATAATGTAGCCATTGGGTGAAAGTCCCATATCCGAATTAAGTAACGTTGGCCAATCTGTTGCACGTGGTATAGATGGCATAATTTTATTTTCGACTGACTTAAATACACTCATATTAGCCGGTTCTAATACCGTACCACTTGTATATAATTGTGGTGATATATATGTAATATTACTATCTTTGATCCAAGCATTTAATAAATCGGCACCCTGTCCAGTCCCGGATTGGCATGAATACGGCATAACGTGACTAATTGTAACTATTACCTTTAATCCAGACGCCTTACATTTTGCAAAACAATCCGTAAATAAGGGTGCCATATTAACATTTGGTGTACATACTTCAACATCAAAACATAAACCATCCCATCCTTTGTTTTTAATATTTCCCAAATTTGAGTTTATAGTATTAAAATCAGCAGCGCCCAACCATATTCCTGAATTATTTCCACCACCTAAATTCAAATATTTTGCTCCTTTTGTAATCTTACTAGCCATATTTATTTCTTTTTGAATAGTAACGCCCGCAGTTTCACCAGTAAACCATATACCAAAATCCCAATTACCACTTGGTGCATCAGTGCTTTTCCATGGCATTATATAATATCCACGGGCTTTAGGCACAGGTGGCGGCGTAGCTGTAGTTGCTAGATATGAACTACCTAACATACCACCTAACATCCCACCATTATTATGTTTGTCATTACTAGCATTACTATGTTGATTATGATGATTATGATGAGAGTGTTTCGGTTTAGAATAGTGATATATAACCCATATCATAGTGGCTAGAAACGCTAAACCTAAAACTAGTAGCAATATGGTTTTATTATTTAACGTTTTGGTAAAGTTAACCGTTGCCCTAGAACTTGATTTAGTAGCAGAGGAAACGGTGTTGTACATTCTTCTAGGCATAGATTTGCCACGGACTGGCGAGTTTGATTTCGGCATTTTTTAATGTATTGTGTATTGTGTGTGATATTGTGTATTGTGTGTGATATTGTGTATTGTGTGTGATATTGTGTATTGTGTGTGATATTGTGTATTGTGTGTGATATTGTATATTAATTATTAAATTATTAGTGTTTAGTATTTAGTATTATTATTAGTTATGTATATTATATTTATGTTTGTCTGGATTAAGTTTGCAAGTATT
>Ga0307982_1002879_pt1 | contig 13787 bp, 12 predicted proteins | sample OrgLakmetagen989_FD_201847 | JGI IMG/M metagenome (GOLD analysis project Ga0307982, IMG submission 201847) | Saline water microbial communities from Organic Lake, Antarctica - #989 | ecosystem: Environmental > Aquatic > Non-marine Saline and Alkaline > Saline | place: Antarctica: Organic Lake...
CTTGCACCTGGCATCGACATTATGTTGATATGACAAGGAGAATATCTCCGCGCGCTCGCGGTCGCGGGGCCCGGAGACTTTAGAGCAAACACAAACTGCCAGCTGGAGGTTGGAAGTCTCCAAACTCTCAAAACCAAACGGCTGATCGGCTGATGTACTTGACAGATCCTACCCTGTAATTGGATTTGCTTCATTTGGTATTTTCCTAATATAGTACTTTTCAATGCACCCGAAATCGAAAGAAAGAATTCCAGCAACTTCAACGCAATGGCACGCCTCGCGTTTGGGTGCCTCTTGGCGGCGAACTCCGTCCTAGGATTCACTCCATCTGGAATCTACTCTTCCGCAATCCGTTTGACGAGCCGGCTACACTCGAGTGATAGTTTGGTTTTAGACTTTGATGACGGCTGGAAGAAGGAGTTCGGTGGTGACAGCTCGAAGGAGCCCAAGCTACTAGACTCTGAAGAGGGCACGCCATTCCCGAGCATGCCGCTTCCACAAGAGGTACATGTTTTCTTGGTTTTTGTGTGCTAGCAAAGATTGGCACATGGAGCTCAGTGTTTAATGATTAACGAAAACTCGTTTAGGGGGTCGATATTTTTTATTTACCGTGCTTTTCATTGCCCGCTACACTAGATCGCAAGGGAGATAGCCATGGACGATATAGTATTCTGCGAGCGGTTACCCGAGGCCGAAAAGAAGAAATCAGGCTTATTTTTGCCAGGTATTGGTCCTATCTGATGTGTTTCGAGCTTCGATTATCATATATAACGATCCATTTTCCTTCTTGTCACTGTAGGGAAAAGCAATCCATCGATGCACGTAGGGCGAATTGTAACAACGGGTGAAGGGCGCATCGAAGAAAGCGGCTACCTTAGACCAAACAAGGTGCGACTTTAATACTGCTGTGTATTCATCTATGTTTCGTGGCGTCTCTAAGGTGTAAAAACGATACTTCGCTCTAAAGGTATTTGGGTCTCACTTCTCCTGTAATTTACGTCTGTTCTAATCTACATAGGGTCTCAAAGCGGGCGACCTAGTGTTCCTTAAGGACCCATGGGGGATTGGCCCACGAGACGAAGAGTACACCGATGAGGTACTCAATTTTTCTGAAAGGCTGCTGTTTATTGCCTGATTGCCTGGATCAAATGTTTGTTTGGGATGTCAGGAATTTATGTTTTGCGTTCTGCCCCTTCTCCTGATGTATTCTGCCTGGTCACTAGACGGGTATCCTGCGGCGATTTTCGTACGTGCGGTACAACAACATCGCTGGCGTGCTTGACAGCTCTGTGAAGCTTGGCGAAATGGGCGGAGCTGACTTCAAACCGGGCAGCGACTGAAGACTTAATAGTGACGTGTTTTTCCTTTTTCGACGGGTGCCCTGTCAGCCGCCGTCTGATCTGATTTAGTCCATTTTGCCTTTCCAAAAAAGCAAACGTGGACTAAGAAGCGACTGACATTAAATCATAGTGAAGTGCCAGAGCTAGTCAAACGGAGCTGAGTATTATTCCAGTAGATCCATTTATGTTTATGTGGGGATGTGGGGGTTGCTTTGCTATTTATTTATTATTTATCATAAAATGACAGATAACACTTTCAGCCAAATAGCTCATGGCAGATGGCTCTCTTCTTTCTTCATAGATAAGGATTCCCAGATCAGCAAGGCCGGCTGGTGTTCGAAGTTCGTAGCGCTGAAAGACCTCTGAGAAATACGTGCTATTGCTTTGGTGTTGCTTGTAGGCTGCAGGCTGCTTGGGTGTTGGCGTTTAAGGGTGGTTTCAATTTTGCCGCGTGGACGTGGACCTGGGACGTGACACATGAGGTAGAACACAGACGTACGGACCATAAGACTAGACTTTAGGGGGGATGACGCCAGCGAATTTGCTGGCTCAATCACCGCCTAAACCCATTTCATTTTGTGCTTCTGTGACCTTCGTGCACTTGCATTCCTTTATCTCTGAAGAGAATTAACTGGACCAGACTAGTAGAGCAGAGAAGACAACTGATTCATATCTTGAAATAAAGCAAGACTGCTGCATGTCCCGCATGTGTATTGAAACCCTACTCCGACTAAAATCTTCCTGAAGCCGCCGTTTCGCTCGAAGTCTTCACCAACCACCTATCTTTGTGAGGCGACGAACTTGTCGAGGAACTTTGAAACCGATTTCGACCTATGTGACAGCTAAAGGAGGTTCGCTTGCAGAAGCATTCGCGTGGCTTTCCCCACTCTTAAGGCTTGAATTTCTTCACTTATTTAAAAAGAACAAAAACAAGAACTTCTTTTCTCTTTAATATTGAGGCTTGTTGTAGAGGCCTATATCTCGCTCTCGCAGTGAGCACACTCAATTACTCAGTTCAGTCAGAGTAGGTATCGAAAATGAATTTCCGAATTACTTGAGCTGAACAAACGCTTACGTATTGATGAGTCCTCCAGAACGAGACTGAGAAAGTTTTGATCTACAATGCCTTATGATACATAGAGTAAGATCAGCTCTCTAAACCTGTTCAGTTCAAAGACTTCAGCTAAATCCACCTGAATGAAATAAGCCGCGCACTTAACAACTCAGAGACACTTTTATGCCTCTGTGACTGTTATGCCTAAGATTTTTTGTGGGCGAGTATCAAGTAGTGAGTTGCTCAAGTAGTGAGTTGCTCAAGTAGCTAGGCTTCTTCTTGACAGCTGTGACTGAAACGAAGTCGATATCCTCCTAATTCCCTTAATTCCATGCACTTGTCATTATAAAACACAATTGTGTTTTATTTGACTTATGTCCGAAAAGCACAATGAAGGTTGCGAGCTAATCTGTAAATTCGCAGCACAACATGACTTCCCCTGTAATTTTCATAAATAGATATTATAAATGTACAATTTTTCAGACACAGACTCATTGGTCGGTGGCCCACGTGGTGAGGCCGTCATGTTTTTGCTCGTGTGGAGGTCACGGTTTCGACTCCCGCTCGGCATCCTTTTTTGTTTATGCCTTGATTGCTCTCAATTTTTTTTTTTTAACGCGCAATGTCAAGCGAATTTTATGGGTACAACCGCCATCGAATACGCAGAGAAGTTGGCCTTCATAGCATTCTATTCCACCACCACTCTTGCGGAACTCGAATTCGAACTAATACAAACCCAAATGACACAGAAGCCAATGCTGCGGGCAGAAGTCTACGCGCGTTCGTTGCGCGCAAGTCAGAATCGTAAAGAGGATGGTGCTTAGAGGGCAGGTAATACAATACTTCCAGCCCCCTCTAAAATGAAAACTGTTCATGAAATGATTTTGAAACCAGACTTAATTCGTTTCTGCCTATAGGCCTTTATATGAAGAAGTGCTCATGTCACTTCCTTTCCAATTTAGCTCGAAACAAAAATTTCATTCTATAGGACGTCAGGCCATTTCAGGCGGGTTCATAATGCTGTATTACTTGTTTATGGTGCTTAAATTTTTCTCTTGATGTCCGTGTGCATCGCCTTCGATTTTGCTCAAGACCGGCGTCCAATCCGCACTCGTACTTACTGGCGATGAGTTGAACGCAATTGGTCGCCACGTTAACAGCTACCCCGGAGCCAGGTTTGTCGGCGTGGGCAGAACTATGGTGGTTGGCTCTCAAAAGAGTTCTTAGCTGGACTAATTCGATGGCACGGGTTCCGAGGGACCGGGTTCGAAAGGGCTCGCAGGTCACAGGAAACAGGCTCACTAGAATCGAACGAAATGAGTGCGACCGCAATACTGGCCAATATGTTAAACTCAAGTAAATGCCTGAGCCAGAGTGGATGCTCGACTTGACTCGACTTGACTTCTCTTGTCTAACCTTCATACCTGGTCATACTGCATGATAAGTTTATGATGCGTGCGTGAGTGCCCCTCATTGATGTCAAAGGTCTCAACTTCGCCTATAACGAAAGAAACTACTACTCCCACGTAGGTGTCGACTACGCATACACGAAAAGCAGAGGGGCCTAACTCAACGTGCATACGATTTGTCACAGCTCGCGTTAGATGAAGCCCAGATAGCTGCGATGAACCGATGAGGCGCTTGCAATGCCGAATTTCGGGCTCACTGAACTCCTAAACCTCGCGGAGACAGAAACGCAACAAAATCCGCCGTATTGCGGATGAGGCGTCCAACGCAGCTCTCCTTACGATCACTGTTCCAGATCCTCTGCACCCCTTACAATCACTGTACCAGATCCTCAATATTGCGTGTCCTACGCATGTGCACTTTGGCTGGTTACTTTCACCCACGGCGCGTTTGTGTTTCCGTATTTGACAACTGGTGTCTTGTGATGGCCCTGTAACATATCGGGGGCTTTGCTGGTCAATCCAACTCAAGCAGCGACAATAGACCACAGCGACTACAGCGCTTCAACCCAGTAACATCAGCGACTATTCGCATTTACATATTTTCCACGGGTAGCTCTCAGACCGGCCGGGGTTCTTGCCGTTGTTGTATCTGTACCTACAGTACACGAAGACAGGAAGTTCGAAAGTGGTGCACTTTTACGTGCGCCAGATCAGCTACACAGGAGCGATGACTGATCCAGCCCACTGGAAGATAATCTCTGCCTAGTAAGTTAGTAAAAAGGTTGAGTTTGGTTCGCCTACCTCATGCACGTCAGGACCCAAGACAAAACAAACTATAATTCTGGCCGTTCGGGGCCTGCGTCAAACAAAAGCAGCTCATACTAGTATAGGAGCTAATCAGGCTTCCTGCAACAGCTTGCTCGTCCCAGTCAACCTTCCTTGTAAGTCAGATTTATCTTCTGAGACAGGCACCGAGGGGCCGGAATTAGGAAGCCAGCAGGTAGAGATAAATGGGAAAGCAGCGCAAACTATTATGTAAGAAGCTAATCAGGCGCACATGCTCGAAAACTATGCCTCCTTCCGAGAATTGATCCTACAGGGTTCATGAGAGCAAAGATGGACATTTCATTACGCAAAAGGACACTCAGCCCAGTCAGCCTTGTTCTGGAAGATTCATCAAAACGCAGCTTTATGCTAATTTGTTGTTGTTTCTTTGCAATTGGGAAGTATAATCAAATCTAATCTAATCATGCCCGAGTGAGTTATCTTCTGCTCCGTGCTGCTGGTGTGTGTTTTTTTTTCTTCTGACCCCCGGGGGAAAATTATTTTTTCTCACGCTTTCTAAGGCAAGACTCATCGAACGAATCGATTGAGAAGGGGCCCATCTAATTAGCTTCCACTGTGTCCCTCGACCTGGAGCCCTCTAGTAGGTGTTATAGGTCTTGGCGTTTTGACACAGGCCCCGAAGGGCCGGAATTAGAAGGCCAGCAGGCTGATATGTAAAGCAAAGCAGCTTATACAAAGATAGAACATTACGTGGAAGTCGTTTGTATAGATTTCCTTTTGCGTCACGAAGCCAATCATCGATGAGTTATATTTTGTTATGGTTCGTGGGTATTATCGTGGGAACGTGGGAACCGAGGAGGAGTAGTAAACCCACGAACCCGCCAACCCACACCCCCTCTTGGGTGAATCATGTATCATGTACAGTTCATGATGCGTTGATTCGTTGAGTACAGAAATAGCAAAAATGGCAGAAAATGAGTAGTGAGAGTAGTAGTTCATAGCCGACATAACTACAATACTTTACAATAGCCATTCAGGCCGGACCGTGAACAAGCTCGACGATTGTATTGAAGGTTGAAAAGGTAGTAGCGTGCTACCTCAGTCGCCGTGCTATCTCGCGCGATTGGAGCCCTCACCGGCGTGGGCTGAATCGTTAGCTATTCATCATGTCATCCCTCAAGCAGCGGCAAAAATTCCTAGAGCTGAAATTCATGGGCAACCGACGCCTGGCGGAAGAATTTGCTTACTTGCAAGACCCGAACGTTCGCAAGCTTGAAAAGTGGCAGAAATGGAAGCAGCAGGTACGGTAGATTGTTGTACTAGGAGTGCTCCGTTGGCGCTGCTCGTTAGCTTCGTCCCTAGAGTGCATGACCACCGTTTCACCCCGTCTCTTTTGTAATGATAAAATCCTCCCTCCTTCAATTGATTTAATCAGCTCATAAGGAAGCCTCCGTAAAGTTACTTCGCGCATCAATTTAGATGTTTCATTACGGATGAATCGCCGTGCGTTGTCCCTGTTTTGTCCTCCTCCGCCATGTAGGCCGAGGACGAAGACCGATGGGTCTCTTGGCAGAGAGGAGAACGATCGGCGCGTGATCGGGAGCGGCAAGAGAAGTACCGCGATCCTCTCCTGCCTCGGCGCAAGAAACGTCGCTATCGGCGAATCAAAGAAAAGGTTCGTGTTGTAAACGAACTCCTGGTGCTTTATCATTGTACCCTCCTTCATTCGTCATTGTTCTTCGTTGCATTTTGGTAGAGGTGGGTGGAGAGTGTGAAGTGGGTATCTTCAAAAATTTTCTTGTTGACTCTTCCGAATGTCTGCTGCCACCACCGTGGCATGCACGGCTGTCTAATTCGCCACCTCCTTACACTCTTTCACAGTTTTTTTTCTGTTTTGTTCCGTTTTGCGCTTGTATTATGCTTCTTGACATTTCTTAGCCTCAATACGACGTGCAACGTGAGATTGCGCGAGTCGAAAAGCGCGAGCAATCAGCATGGCGACGGGAATTAGAAGTCGTTGAGGTTAATGACTATCAACAGAAGAACTATGCTTTTCTCTTCTCTGATTCAAGGACTACCTACTTCTCGATGCGATTTTGTTCTTGCGTTGTTCATCCATTTCTTCCTTTTTTTCCCCATCAGCAGTCTTCTTCTTCATCATTTTCTCTTCCCTCTTCATCACCAGGCCATCAACACTCCCCTGCGCCCGCTGAAAGACCATGTGCCAGTGCCCCCGAAACCCCCCGACTTGATGGCCTTCGTGTCCGCATCCGAGCGTGCTAAGCCGCGGCATTGGATGGAGCCCTCGGATTGGGTGCCCTACCCACCTGAGCTCGAGGGCACGGCCAGCGCACGAGCAAGTGGAACTGTGCGCGTAGTGGAAGTGAAAAAGAAGAAGAAAATGCACGCCGCCACAAGGCCGCCGACTACTCATGAACAACCTCTACCTCCTCCAGCAGCGATTCCTCCATCAACTCCTCTTCCTTCCTCATCCTCATCAAGAGGCTCGCGGCCTTCATCTTCAAGTACTAGTAGAGGACCCTCGAGGAGTGGAGAATCAGACCAGCAACGAGATGAAAGAGCTGTTAGTGTGCCAGGCAACTATGACGTGGTTTACCGGTTCAAGGTGCGCGTGTTTACATGTGGATGCAATGGAGAAGTTTGTGATTACTCTCTGAACTCTGTCCTATTCCAATTTCTTCCTCTTTACTCCCTTCATCAACCATCCATTCATGCACTTATCCACTTCTCGTCCTTACTTTCACCCTATACACAGCTGTGGTGGTTTGGCTACGTGTCGGCTACTACGATTCAGCGCTGCGTCAGAGGCATGCTCGCTCGCTTGTGGCTGTCGTTCTTGATCGCGGAACCTCGGGCTCTGAAGCGAAGGCTAGCCTGCTATGCGATTCAGCGGTTATGGAGGGGACACAAGGGGCGCCAATACACGTTTGCTCTGTGGGTGAAAAAGGTGAGAGAGAAATAGAGAGAGAAGAAAGGGGACGATGAAAGCTGCGACATTGGGTTCGGGCGGTTTTTAAGATACGATAGAAAGAATTGAGAAGCACCTCTTTGATTGATTTGTTGATAATTGTGTGCTAGATTATCCTAGCCGATAGTCTTCTAACCCCTTTTTCTCAATGTCTCTTTCTCCTTCTTACGCCCATACTCTCTAGACCTCGGCCGCGATGTTCATTCAGCGCTTCATGCGGCACTTGAGCCACATTCGCGACGTTTCCGTGGGCAAAAGACGAGAAGCGGCTTGCGTCAAATTGCAGCACTCGTGGTAGGGACTGATAAGTTGAAATCAATGGCAAAGGGGCGGTGAATAGATCAATTGTAGCACCACCCACTCTCATGCTTCATCCCCCTCTCATTCTTTCCTTCCATCTCTCCCATCCTCTCTCCATTTCCACAGGTACCAGCTCAACTCCGTCTTGCTATCGGCCCGGGTGCGAGCAATGGTGCAGAATCGGCGAGAAGCCACCAGTCGGAGAAAAGGCGAACAAGGGCTGTACTGGGGCGCCCTGCGCATGCAGGTGGGGGTAGAATATAATGACGAAGATGAAGACGAGAAATGGCATCATCATCAACTTAATCCCACCACTTTGTGTACCTTCTTGGCATCTCTTGATCTCTTTTTTAATTGGTCGCCATTCTTTTTCCTCAAAATGATCTCGTTCTTATTTGAGACTCTGTTCCCCCTTTCTCTCTTTTGAAGATCATGATGGTGCGCTATTTGGCTCGCATTCGATTTCGCAAGCGCAAGAAAGTTGAGCACGCTGCGGCTACTAAGGTACAAGCGTTGATGCGAGGGGCTTGGGGCCGGAAGCACGCGCAAGTTAGCAAGGTAATGCTGGAAAAGAGGAGTGTATCTTTCCTTGTTTTATTTCCATTTGCTTTTCTAAAATCTTAGTATACATGTGTGCAATACTTTCTTGCCGGTTTCGTATTTTAGTAGGACTACTGTCACCTTCTTGTTCTACCTCTCACGTACAATCCTTCCCTCACACCACATTTCCCCCTCAACCTTATTGATGTCTCCATCTCACCAGGTGGAAAAGGCCTTAGCCGAGAAAGCAGCGGGCAAAAAGTTCAACTGGGCTCTCGCTCGCTTGTGCAGCGACTTCTTAGCGAGGCTGCGCACCAAGAAGGCCACGCTGGTCAAGCACCGCAGCGTGATGATCATCCAGAGAGTGTTCCGAGGCTCGATCGCCCGGAACTTGAACAAACGCTTGAAGGAGCAGAGCTCGCTCGTGCGAAATTGGCTCACTGATTTCAAACACGAACGAGTGCCAGGGTTAATCGATTCGAAAGAGGTGAGATTGGGAGAAGGGCCATGAGGCACATGTGCAAATACACAAGCGAACAACGAGATTGCCTGGGTATACATGCTGTTTCCATCCTAGAAACATTCAAGATGGTGCTTCAAGTTTTTACAAACTTTCTCTTTCTTGTCTTCTAGTGTTTTCTTCAATCTTCGACTCACATACCCTTCTTCTTTGTCCATTTACTTTAAATCACCCCTCTCCAGGTCAATTCCTTCTATTCAATGGTGGACCCTCACCGTAAAGTTCCGCCACGCGTAGAGAAACACGCTAAAACTTCCGTGGAAGATCTGCCGAAGGCCCTGAGAATTGGGCCTTTGTTTCACGATCTCAACCACGTGCATCATCACCACGATAGCGGCAGCGGCTCGCATCATCACCGCCAACAGGTGAGATTAAGAGAAATAAGTACAAGTACGAGCATCACATTAGCATGAATCAATGAATGACCCTTCGTTTGCTTATTCCTTTTTCATTTCGAGCACCAAAGTTTGTGTTGTTTACCTAAGTAAGATCTCTCATAGAAAGTGCTTCCTCTTCTGTTTATGCGATTCAATTTTCTTATCCTTTTTACTTGTACTCCTACTTCGTGCTAGCACCACCACCACCAACCTCAATTGCGAGTCGGGGTGGAGATTGGCCCTACTTCCAAGGAACACATTGCCATCTACCACCAAGCTCCTCAGGCGTCCTTTGCCTCTAGCTTAGGACCACAAGACTTAGATGACCAGGTGTGTCTGCGCATGGGCATGTTGCATCCCTTTCGACTTTCTGATGACTTTACTTTTCAACTTCGTTTAAGCTCTCCATCCACTCTGATGTTTCTCAACGTCCTGTTTCTTTTTTTATTCCTTTATTCTACCTTGAACTCACATTCTCCTTCTTTGCGCACCCCTTTCTCCTTCTTCATCGTTGACCCAGGTTGGCGCGTTCGACCAAACTCTCGACCTTCGCTTACGCACGGTGAGTCGAGGCCTACCTGCGAGCGTTGGCTTAGTGCCTCACTGGGACACTTCCATAGAACAACCATTCGACGATCGCGCCTACGAGGATGGTGATTATGACGGCGAAGCCCTGGAGGCGGCTTACGCTGAACAAGCAGCGAGAACTCGCCCTGGTCGAGTGAGGAAAAGAACACCAGACAACAAGCACCTTGTTAGTGGTGGAAGAGGTGCAGCTCAGACAGGAGATGAAGCCGAAGCATCACCGCCCGTCAAGACCTTCGAGTTTGTGGAGCCTCCTCGGCACGGGTTCGGCGCTCACCACGAAGTGATTGACAAGGGCGCCTCCAGGTTTCAGGGCGATGGCAACGTGAAGGCCTTGGACGCGAGGTCAAGAGCTTTGGTGCATGCGCCTGATCGTGGTGCCTGGGCGGGGGTAGCGCCTAGACCGAACAATGCCCGAAAACCCCGGGACCCTGGGTCGAGGCTGGTGATGCGAGATGCGCTAGACATGATTGCCCAAGAAAACAGAGACCGGGGGTATATTTAAGGAGGTGGAGGTGCGGCAGTGCAGCTGAAAAGCCAGAGGGCACTTCCCTGTGTATACTTAGTTCTCTTTTTTTCGAAAGCCACATACTAGGCAATTATTTGTGTACTACTGACATAGGGACTCCTTCTAGTTGCGTGTAGTATCAAGATATCCACGTCTCTTGTGGCCTTATGCATAACTTGTGCTTCGTTTTGCCTCATTTCGTCACCTGGCGCTTTTTGCGTGCTTCCGACCTCACACACGTGCTCCAAACCCGAAGTCTAAACTTAAGAAATCACCTGGAGAGTGCTGGATTTTTGTCAGTAACAATACTCTAAATAGAACAGGGAACTTATATTACGAAGCCCTGGTAATGGCGTGATTTCCCTTAGGGATCGGGGACCTCTTAATTCGTTGATTCAATCGCTTCCCCCTTCCGCGCCATCTACTCTTTGCACTTCATCTCCGAGCACCTTTCCTCGGGCTGTCCGGAATTGCTACAAAGCCCCCTAGCCCACTTCCCGTGTCTTCCCCTCGCAGTGCACTCAGAGTCGAGAAGGCTTTCTCGAATTGCTTTTCCAGCGCCCGCAACTGAGCCATCGCCTGCAAGCACTGCGCATGCGCTACATGTGCGCCGCGCTGCTGGAGCTCGATGGCCTCTTCCGCCCGAGTGCGCGTTTCCTTCCGCACTTCATCCACCACCACTTCCATCCTTGCTTCCAGCTTAGTGAGCTTCGCAGCGTCTGCTGGCGCCAAATACTTGACTGCTGGTGCGATTTCTCCATTATTGCCTTTTGCTGCCCGCCAAGCTCCTTGTGCAGCAGTGGTGAGCACGTAAAAATGGCGCAGAAGTTCATGGCAACGTTGCGCTTTCTTCCGTGCTTCGACCAGGCATGTTGCTTTCTCACCTCCGGACTGCATTAAGGCACGAGCGCTATCTTTACCCCCACTCGAACCGTTTGTAGCGTCAAGCGCTTTGCGAAAAGACTTCAGAGCTGCCACACCAGTGCCTGGCGGAGGCGCCGGCTGGACTACCAGCCCACCACTTAAGGTGTTGGCTTTCAGAGCAGTGGTCCTGGAAGCAGCAGGTGATGCATGGCACATGGTAGGCGCATAATGCCAAGCTACAGAGGCAGCATCTTTACCATTGCCTTCTTCATCTTCTTCTTCCTTCACTTCTTGGCCTTCTTCTTTCTGATGAGTTCCCGTGTGGCAGTGCGCACTAGCCGCGAGCCCGGGCAAGGCAATGGTGTGGGGGGGTTGCGGCGCTCGCAGCTCCGGTAAATCGGTGGCTGACGCGCGCACTGAGGCTTCCCGCGCGCTGCGAAGCACGTCACTCTCGACTCCGAGCACCAGTGGAGGCTGTAATGGTTGGCTTGAAGAAGAGGCAAGAGATGCAGCAAGATCCGCCTGCGTGTCCTTGACGGCTCTACCAAGAGGGTCTGGGCCTTTCTGCAAGAGGCGTTCGCCGTGCTGGTTGTATGCATTAATCGTGAAGGTGCGCTCCTGACCAAATATACGAGAAGAAGACAAAGTACACGCACGGGTGTGAACAGCGAAAACAGTATGGTGGTACAACAATAGGTTGCAAAGTCAGAGCGCCCAAGCAAAGAGCAAGATGATAATACAACAAAAGGCACACTTTACTGCAAATTCAAAACACCCAGCATGCAAGCAACATGTAAACACATGTATTCCATCACACCATTTCACCTGCGCTTCTCGTTTGTCGGCTTCCGAGGGCAAATCCAACTGTGTGGCCGCGACCGGCTCATACACGTCCAGTAAGGTCGGGTCCGTAATGTAGTCACCATAAGCCGACAGTAAATCAACCGAAGGGTCAGTGGAGGCGGCCAAGGCATGCAGCTCTGAAGGCGTGCGCTTTTGGGTCTGGTGGTTGGCGTTCCCAATGGCGGCAAACAACCCCCCGTCGAGCCCTTCAATTGATGACGCACTCGCACCGCTGCTGCTCGAGGCGCTGCCACCACTAGCAGCCCCTTTCCCCAGAGACAACAACTCGGACTTGAAAAACGAAGCCCAAAACTGATCTGCAGGCACTTCATGGGGCACCTTCTGCGCGTAGAGCTGCTGCACAGCGGGATACAACTGAAAGATCTTGTGAACGTCGTCGGCTTTGAGTGTCATTTTGAACGATTTGCCGGAGCGACCACCGCCAGCACCGCCCGATGCCGCCGCTGCGAGGTCTTGACCTTCGCGCGCTTTCCGCCACCAGAACGCTTCCAGGCCCTCTTGCCGGCCTTGCCGTGACGCCATCTCGCTCGCTACTAGCGCATGCCGGCTCTGCCAAAACTCCGCTTCGGTCACTACCCCACCCTGTACCACCGCCTCCAAATACTGCCGCTGCAAAGACGGGTCGCCATCCAAAAGTGCTTCTTTGCACGACTCTTCTAGCGCCTGCTCGGCTTTGGCAGCTTCGGCGGCTCTGGTTGCGGCCGCCTGGCTCCCCTGTACCCGCCTTTTCTTGGCCTGAGGAGGTGCACCACTAGTGCCTCTGCTGCTGCCAGCGCTGGACTGCCCAACCGGAGAGGTGCCAGATATCGAGCGGCCCCAACCTCCAGTTGTAGATGCTGATGCACCACTCTTGGAGGTGGTCGAGGACGACGAGCTCGAGCTTGCACTAGTGGACGGTGCAGTGGAGGAGGGGGCATTGCAAGGCCAATGCTTCTGGTTGGTGACGTGGGCGCGCACTTCTTCGAGAACCACGCGCTCTTGCACGCGAACTTCAGCCTCACTCATGCCGCAACGCTGGTCTTCCGTGAGGCAAACCTGCAAAAATTCATATTTAAAAGCAGCGCAAGCATTTTTGGAATGACTAGGAGGCCGCATAGAATTTGATCCATTCTATTGTATAAAAACTAATGCATCGCACAAACTACTGCTGAATCACCTGCAACATGAAAGGTTTCGCCGGTGGGGCGAGCTCAAACCGTAGGATAGCCTTAGGGTTCTTTTCTGGGGTGACTTTAAATTTAATCACATCGCTGCCGCGCTGTTCAACAGTAGTATGCACGCTGCCCGCTGCTACGAAGACGACGCCATCTGTGGTGAGCCTAGCCTTGCCGATCTGCCCGTTCAAAGAAGCAGAAAAGCTGCAGAGCTCGGAGCCATTCATGACCACACAGTATGGCAGCTGAAGCCTCCAATTGAAGCACTTCGAAGTCCCGAATGTTATGCACGCTCGACAAAGGATAGACGAAGGCTATAGCAGTCGGTAGAGAATAGTGTTGACGGTCGCGTAATAAAACCCGAAATGAATAAAATTGGACTTTCAGCGTGCTGAACTATTTGTTTTCGCTGTCTGGACGTTTCGGTGTTTTCCATTGGTGGGTCGTTGGTTGGTGAAGAGAGGAGAAAAGGCAAGGCGGCGAAGCAGAGCTAGCCG
>Ga0307982_1002880_pt1 | contig 13784 bp, 9 predicted proteins | sample OrgLakmetagen989_FD_201847 | JGI IMG/M metagenome (GOLD analysis project Ga0307982, IMG submission 201847) | Saline water microbial communities from Organic Lake, Antarctica - #989 | ecosystem: Environmental > Aquatic > Non-marine Saline and Alkaline > Saline | place: Antarctica: Organic Lake...
TTCATTCCACCCTTAACGTGATTCATGCCTCCTTCCATTATAATATTTAGAGAGAAAATATATTTTTTCAATTGTCTCTATTTTTAACGCATATTGATATTTAGAGATAAAATCACTATCACTATACAGACTTTGATTTAAAAATATACAATGGGATGCTATTTTTAATTAATATTATAAATATTCCTAAAATAAGAAGAAAACTAATTATTACGAATATCATAGAAATGTAAATATATGGGTATATTTCTATTAATAACATATTTATTAACGGTTTGAAAAAAATCTTCATTTCATCTTGAATATGTTTATCCTTTAGAAATATAACACATTCTTTTATAAATTTATCTTTGATATTCATTTTTGTATTTGATATTATATTATTATGTAAAAACATTTTAATGCGAATGATTAAACACTTATTTTTCTTTATTAAATTTAAATGAGAATTGTAAATTTGTCAGAGGGGAAAATAATAGAAAAAGATATTACTTTAGAAGAACCTACACGTATCCAAGGAGGTGCGTATTTTACAAAAATAAATTATAATGGCGGTGTTTTATTTATACAAACACCTATTATAGATACAAAAAATGGTGTAATAGAATCATCCAAGTCTAATTATATAGACCTAATATTTGAAAATGATAATGCACATCTACGTAGCATTAGCAAAGATAAAACCGCATTTTTAGAAAACTTTCAAGATTTAGAGAGAGTAATAAAAGGTAAGATTAAAGATAATGTATCTAAATGGTTTGATAATAATATGACCCAAGATGATATTGAATATTTCTATAATGATACAATCAAGACGGGAAAAAATAATAAACTATTAAGAAGTCATTTAAATAAACAAGATAATATATTAATCTTCGATAAAGATGAAAACATAAAGACTTTAGGGGATATTAAGGGTAATAAAATAATTAGTATATTAGAAATAAAAGGTGTCCAAATAACAACAACAACATTTATATTAAAAACGGTTGTGAAGCAACTCATGATTTTTAAAGAAGAGAATAATTTCACAAAATGTCTAATAGAAAGAAGTAAAACGTTAGAACAAGATATTAAAGGTGGGAACACCACAATTGAACCACAAGGAACTAATGAGACATTAATATTAGATGAAGGGACTATTGATATAAATGATATACAAGGGATAAAGACAAGAGACAATACAATGGCTAATACAATTGTCCAAGAAGAAGAAGATATTAATGAAATAGAAGAGGAACATGGTATCCAGCCATTATCTATAGATGACAAATTGGATACTATAGATAAAAAGGATAGTAAAGATAGTAAATATAATTCAAATATTAGTGATACCGGTGATGAAGATATAGATTATGAAAATGTCAATAAGATGAAAGAGAGAAAGGGTGGTGGTAAAATTAATGATAAAATTAATGATAAAAATAACGATAGGAAACATGACAATAATAAATCAATAATGACCAAAAGTAAAAGTAAAAGTAAAATAACAACTATACCAGTCATTAATGATAAAGAAAAACCTTTAGAAGAATTTATAATTGAAATTGATGATAATGATAAAAATAATGAGAATAATAATATTAAACTAAGGAAACCAAATGAGGCATACTATGAATTATACAGAGAAAAAAGAAATAAAGCGAAAAAAGCGAAAAAAATCTTTATTACTGCTTATTTAGAAGCAAAAAATATTAAAAACACTTATTTGTTAGATGATTTAGATGATGATGATTCAGAAAGCGATAATATGTCAGACTTTGACGACGCATCATATACTGATGATATGTCATTTTTAGACGAAAACACGGATTTAGATGAATAATTAAATTGTTTTAAATACATAAATTTAATAAAAATATTTTATCACTAGTTTTATATAATGAACTTTAAAAAAATGTTGAAAACTGTAGAAACATCCCATGTATTAATGTTTATTGCCGCCTTAGTTTTAGGATATGCATTATATAATTATTCATCGGGTAAATCATCAATAGTTGATAAAATGAGCCAATATACCACTGTTCCAGAAGGAAAAGCACCACAAGGCTCTTATAATCCACCTACCGCACCAGGTCAGGATATGAGGATTAATACCGCGGGTAACCCGGTTTCAAGCCAACCTTTAGGACAAAACTCAGAACCTGAAAATGTAAATGGTATTAAAACTAGTTCCCAAGGATTACCTCCATCGTGTGGACGTCAACAAGTAGTAGACCCGGCTGAATTACTACCAAAAGACGAGAATAGCGAATGGGCAAAATTGAACCCAATGGGTAATGGTGACTTACAGAATGTTAATCTATTACAGTCAGGTTATCATATCGGTATTAATACAGTGAGTTCTTCTCTCCGCAACGCTAACTTACAATTGCGTTCAGAACCAGCAAACCCACAACAAGATGTTGGACCATGGAACAACACAACCATATCTCCAGATATAAATAGACGACCTCTAGAAATAGGTAGCGGTCAGATGTAAATATTATTATAAAATTTTACATCAAAATATAATAATTAAATAATGGAAAATCTCATCATATAATATTATATAATAATAATATATAATGGCTGATAATAAAAGTAAAACTGGATCACTTATGGGAACAAAGGGATTACCCGCAGGTATGTTGAGAGAACAATTAATTGCGTCAGATTTACTTAACAGCACTAAAACAACAATACACGACTATATAAAAGATAAAACTCTTAAAAAAAAACTTGATTTTATAGACCGTATTAATTTGATATTAGTATTAATTAATAAAAATACAAGAAATGCACTTAAGCGTGCAAAAAGCCAAGATAGCATAGAAAAATTGGAAAAAGAAATATCAGACAGATTGACTTTAATACAAAAACAAAAAAAGATTAGAGAAGAACTGGCATTAGGGTTAGTTGGAGGAACGTCCAGAAGACTTACTAAAACAATGACACCAAAAACACGCAATTCAGCCAAAGGATACAAAAAAACACAAAAATCAAAAACACATAAATCAAAGACACAAAAATCAAAGACACAAAAAAAACACAATTTAAGAAAAAATAAAAAAACTAAGAGTTTACCAAAGAAATAAAAACATATCAAAATTTCCAAAATATTTAGTATCTAATTTAGGGATTATATTTGATATAGATAATAACAAATTATAATAAAACATATATAGAAGCAGTATAAACCCCTATATAATACATAATAGTAAATATATTTTTATATAACAATATCTAATAAAAATATATACAAATGAAGGGAGAAGATATAATGATGTATTTTATAATTATATTAATAGTAGGTGTAGCACTAAAAACATATTTAGAATCAGACGCGTTCAATTTAAAATGTATTATTTCAACAGAAGATGGTAATAAATATTGTGTGCGTGAAAGTAATAAAATACAATTAGTTGCCGATTTATTAGCACGTGTTACTATGAAATTAAAAAAACTTGTTGAACATATGAAAATAAATTTCCCAGATAGAGAAAACGTTACAAGATTAGTAGATAATTTTAATCCAAAAAAAATAAGTGAGACGCTACCAACAAGCGTTCATACAGCATATAGTGAGAATAAGGGAGAGAAAATGGCATTCTGTGTTACGAAAAAAAAGAATGGATTGAAATTAATAGATGAGAATACTCTAACATTTGTAGCAATACACGAGTTATCACATGTGGGAACGAAATCAATCGGACATAAAGACGAATTTTGGAAAAACTTTAAATTCTTATTACAAGAAGCAAAGAAAATAGGAATATATGAACCAGAAGATTATAAAAAAAAACCGAAAGAATATTGTGGGATGAAACTGACTGATAACCCATATTTTGATTTATAATATCTGGAATAAAAATAAAAAATTGAACTATAGATATATATATATATACTTAATAACAAATATATATATATCTATATTATGGGTGTAGATTATACAGGATATTCTAATGTTTGTATTAAACCAGTACCTAAAAAATACAGGTCAGTACAAGAAGAAGTTGTTGATAAAGAAAAATATTTAAATATTCTTAATGATGATAGTATTAATATGAGCGAAAAATCATTATTTATGATGTTGAAAGGTATTGGATATAATAGAATTAAGCAAGATTTTGTAATCCCTCAAAAATATAAGGTTACTGATGAAGCATATGAATGGGAAGAAAATCTTAGAAATGATTATGATGAAAATTATTGTAACAATCTCGATAAAAAAAAAGAATGTCTTAAAAAAGGGGAAAAATACGTAGAGCCTGAATTTCAAGAAGAACTAATTATGATTGATTGGCAAAAAAATATAATGTATTATACAACAAAAGAAACAGAGACAGATGGAATTGGTACATGTTATTCGTCAAATGGTGATTTTGTAGAAAAATGTCAACTAATTTATGGTTCAAAATTTCCATATATTTTACCAGATACGAATACAGCCCCATATAATGGATTTATTACAGGTGAAATTATCAATTCTCTTCATTTAATCTTTAAAGATATAAAAGAAAATTTTAGTGATAAAATTAATTTATTAGTAAATGAGTGGGATATGAAATTCTTTATGAGAATGTTAAATTGTTATATTAATATGTTTGAGTTGGCACTTGAAAGTGGTGGAATAAGAGTATGTTAAGTTACATAATTATTAAGAAAATAATATTAAGAATTTATATTAAGAAATGATTACAATAAACACATAAATACATACATATTATAGAGATAATTACATATAAATAAAATTATTTTTTATATGTATAAAATATTAGTAGTTAGGCTTTACCCTGTAGGTATTTATTGGAATATAAAACCATTAAAAATCCGTCATCTATACAATTATTAAAATAATTATCTTCTGTATAATTAGTTTCTCCGCAGTTTAGATAATACCCAAATAAAGAGTTTAAATCTTCTTTAGTTTTAGATTTACCAATATTTTTAACTAATGTTTTCTGCTGATCGTATAATTCTCTATATCTACTTGTCCCTATTTTTAATATTTTCTCTCCATTAGGAAGTAAAATAAAACCGTATTGTGTATAATATGGTGCAGCTTCAACAAGTGCGTCTAGGTATAAATATTTTATCCGAGGGTTATTATTCATTTTATCAATTATAAATTGCATCAAGTGTTTCCCAAACCCTTTTTTGCTATCTTTTGAACCGCGTAAAATAATCCTGGTATGCTGAGCACTACATATAGTAAGTACTTTAAAAACCTGAGATGTCTCGTGTGTCATCATATATCCACGTATTTTACCCCTTTCCAGCAAATCAATCCTATCAAATAAATCTAAATCCATACCACCCTTTTGTGTATTTATATTAATACCTCCTTTGTTTTTCTTTATTCTCTCTATTCTTTCTATTTTCTTCAATTTATTCAATCCCTTTGTTTTTCTCGTTTTTCTAAATTTAGTTTGTCCCTTTTTCTTTGTAATAATTTTATCTTTATTTACACGCAATGTTCTCTTATTATTTTTTTTACCACCTTGTAATGGAATATCTAATAAAAAATATATATACGTATACTTATTTTTATCACCTTGTTTCCCTATATTAAATAATATATCCTTAACATAACTCCTATAGATGACTTTTCTACAAAATGTGTTGAACTTATTAGGTACAGGTTTCATTTGATCCTTATAACCTAATAATTTTAAAACATTCCTACTATCACTTTCATCCTCACTGTCAATATCGCTTGCACTGTCACTTTCACTTTCAACATCAGTAATTACATAATCATCATCTGTCATAATAGGTTCAAATTCAGGCAACCCTTTAAAATCGTCATTTGTTGTATTATATGATAATCCAGTTGTCCCGTCACTAGTTCCAAAACGCGGTTCTGGTTTATCTTTGACAAATCTGTATTTAATGCTCTTTTTCTTTTTCGTTTTACTGCCTCTTATATGTGTCCTTATACCTCTCTCATCATATCTTATAAATAATATTTCATTAATTATATCTTTTAATGATTTTCCAGCTCTATTTTTACCATGTAAAACTTCTTGTTCGCTAAATTTTAATATCTGTGATGGGTCGTAACTTGGATCATATGCCATACAATGAATATACTATAATATATAACATACATTATATATTATTGAATAATGAATAATGAATAATGAATGATAACATGCGTAAATGAAATTCTTATAAATTCATTCTAATAATTCATTTTTATATTTTATGAAAGTCAATTTAACACTATTTTCACTATCTATATTAATAATTTTCTGTGAGAAATTTGCCCCCCACATTCTATTTGTAATAGGAAAAAAAGCATCACAAACATAATCCTTGTGTATCATAGTAATATATATATTATTAATTTTAGTATCTAATGAGGGGATTAATTGTCTATATATTTCTTCGCCACCAATAAACCACACATCATGATAATCCCTTTTATAGCAGAATTCAAATACATTATCAATATCAGGAAAAAAATACATATTCTCTCTAATAATGTCAGTTATTTGAGGTCTAGGATATTCTTCTTTATTTTGGACACGTGTTAATATAATATTGTCTCTATTTTTTAGAGGTTTATAATTTACAGGGATACTATCCCATGTTTTGCGACCCATAATAACCGCATTTTTATTATTTCCAATACCTGTTGTATTTTTCTGGAAAAACTTCATATCTTTCTTAAAATGCCAAGGTAAAGAACCATTTAACCCAATACCACCACCTTTACACATTCCAACAATAATATTAAATCGCATACAATAAGATATTTATATATTTATTAATTGATATCTTTATATGATTATAAAATTATGTTTATGTTTATTTTTCAACAATAAATACAGACCAATGAATTATTCCCTTTTAGTATTTTAATAACGAATATTTAATTCTATATAATTATATGTTGTCCCAATAAACTCCCAATATATTAAATAATGGTATAAAGTATATAAAATATTTATTTAATGTAGTATATATATACATATATAGAAATGCCTGATATTTTTAGAATATTAAACCTGGATAAAAATGGTGTAACTGATATATATATATTTAAATATACTGATGAAATCCAGGATTATAAGAAAGATATAACAGACAATATAGAGGACTATAAACAAGATATTGGTATGGAGAATTATCGTGAAATAGAAATTACTGGAAAGGCAAAATACCGGGTATATATGATTAATGATTATATCCTAATTGATGATAACATTGACACCATAAAACGAAAAATATTAAAAGCAACAGAGAATACATTTTCATTTGAAGAAATATATTTATTCGGGTTGATTAAAAAGGAATTCTTGAATGATTCTATATTTGAGCAGTTAAGTCAAAATAGCAAATTAGAGATTACACAAACAAGACTTATAGATTATATCCTTAATTTTTCTGATATTAATATTGAAAAACTAAATTTAGAGAAAGAAACATATAATTATAATGATATTATTGGATTAAATATCCATCAACATGAGAAGGTTATAAAGATACCAATAGGACAAAAATTTTATGGAGAGGCATCTTATCCAGTTGCAACAAACCCATTTGATACAATAACTTATGATAATCTACTAGTGAATAATAGTGATAATTTAATAAGCACCCAAAATAAATTGCTACTTCTTGATTATCCAAACCTATATGAAAAAAATATATATCTCTCTACTGTGGATAAAGTGATAGACTATATGAAAGATTATGATTTATCAATTGAATCAACTATTAAAATATACTTTTCATTATTATTAGATAATGAAATAAATAATGAGGCATCATGGAGAGAAAAGCGTTCTCAATTAATAAAAGAAAACGAGGCGAAAATAACAAAATCATTTAATAAAAGAAATCAACAAGTTATATTATTGAATACAATAAATGAAAAATTATATAATGAAGGAAAAGATACTACTAAGAGATACATTGAAAAAGGTGTAAAAATAATAAGGTGTACTCTCCATCAAAACAATAAACTATTGATGCCGTTGGAAATATTATTTAAACTTATTAGAACAAATAAAGAAATACCATTTGTCAAATATAACCCTGGTATGGGAAGGGAAAAAATATATCGTATTTACTCTAATAAAACGGCAATAAATGGTAAAAAAATACCATATTTGAATAAAGCCACTATTATTCGTATGCGTAATACAATTGCTAAGCAGAAAAGTGTAGCATGTTATATAAATGGTTCTTATGGAGAGAATAAATATAACATACCTATGATTATTACCCTATTTGAGAACCTAGATATACAAATTGAAACCGAAACGAAGACGTTATTAAGTATTGATATTTTAGAAGGATTATTTAAAGAATATACTGATAAATTAATGACTGATATTCAATTATATCTAATAGAACATGGATATACAATAGATCTATTTAATGGTTTTAACAGAGAAAATATTTCCATTGATAGTATGGATTACGTATATAAATTACCAATTAAACGTAATATAGATGTCAACAAATATAAATGTTTTTCCGCATTATTTAATGTAATTGAGGGGAATTTAAAGAAGAATATACAGATGCGATATAAACGTGTTAGTTACTTTAATAAAATGGACAGTATAGAAGCATATATTACTGAATTGATAAATATGGGTGTTAAAAAAACGGAATTAATAGACCAGTTGAAGGTAAATTTTGATTTATCCAATGATGAGGCATTAAATAAATATGCCAACTGGATGAGAAATATACAAGTTGAACAACAACTTTATGAGAATCGTAAATTGAAAATAAAGAGTAATCCAGGATTTCCTGTGACAATTATTAAAGAGAAATTCAACAATAATATTATTATAACAGTGGGGAGTATTAATAACGTAAAATATGTGGATGTAATCACAATATATATTAATGTATTAATAGAAATGACACAAGATATAAAAGGAATACCTGTAAAATCTTCATTGATTAATAAACTATGTAATTCTTCTTTGAAAGAAGATGAAGACGATATAACACCTGATAGAGATAGTAAAATTTCATTGGCACTAGAGAGACAAGAAGACTTTATTTTAAATGATACCGGTATTTCATATGATGATGAAGGGTTAGATGATGAATATGGACTTATTGGATTATTAGAAGAAGGGAGTGATGAAGAGGATGATGATGATGATACTGGAAATCAAGCAAAAGGGTATAGTGATGATAGTGATAGCGATAGTAATATAGAATTAGAGAGTAGCGATGAAGAAGGTGAGGAGTTTGAACACGAACTTAGCGAAGGTGAAGAGTTATTAGATGAAGACGAAGAAGACGAAGAAGAAAGAGAAACAATAAGTGCGACAAAATCTAAATCTAAATCTAAATCTAAAACTAAAACACAAAGTAAAAAATCACTAGATGAAGAAAGTGAAAGTGAAAGTGGAATAGAAACAAATGATGAGTTTGAACTTGAACTGGAAGAAGGGGAAGAATTATTAGATAAAGAAGATGATCAAGAAGACGATGATTTAATAAGTGCGACAAAATCTAAATCTAAATCTAAATCTAAAACTAAAACACAAAGTAAAACAGGGACAAAAACACAAAGTAATAAAGCATTAGAAGAAGAAAACGAAGGAAGTGATGGAAGTGAAGAAAGTGATGAGTTTGATCTTGAACTGGAAGAAGGGGAAGAATTATTAGATAAAGAAGAAGAACAAGATGACGATGATTTAATAAGTGCAACAAAATCTAAATCTAAATCTAAAACTAAAACTAAAACTAAAACACAAAGTAAAAAATCACTAGATGAAGAAAGTGGAATAGAAACAAATGATGAGTTTGAACTTGAACTGGAAGAAGGGGAAGAATTATTAGATAAAGAAGACGAATTAATAAGTGCATCAAAATCTAAAACTAAAACACAAAGTAAAAAATCACTAGATGACGAAAGTGAAAGTGGAATAGAATCAAATGATGAGTTTGAATTATCCCTAGATGAAGGGTCTATATTAAGTAGTGTAGGTGATAATGAAACCCCAAAATCGATCAGTAAAATAGTTCAACAAACACAAGATAAACCAATGGATAAAGTACGTGAAGAAGAAGATTTATTGGAAGAAGAAGTTGCAGGGATGCCATTATCAAACCCCAACTATTTTTTTCAAAGGATGCGAAATAGGGATAAGAAACTATTTTTAACCAATAAAGATGGTAAATTTAACGCCTACTCTCGTATATGTCCACATAATGTAAGAAGACAACCAGTTATATTAACAGATAAGGAAAAAGAAAAAATAGATAAAAATAACCCTGGATCATATGACCATGCTATAAAATACGGTTCTTCAAAAGATAAACAACACTGGTATATATGTCCTCGTTATTGGTGTCTAAAAACAAATACAAGTATGACTGAAGAGCAAGTAAAAGCAGGCGAATGTGGAGGTTCGACCAAAATAATACCAAGAACAGCAAGGAAAGTTCCAAAAGACGCATTTGTATTTGAATTTAATGCCGATTCGGAACATAAAGACGGTAAAGGTGAATATATAAAACATTATCCTGGTTTTGTTAAATCGGGTAGTCACCCGGACGATTTATGTTTGCCATGTTGTTTCAAATCTTGGGATAGTAAGGCACAAAAAGAGCGTAGAGATATATGTCTTGAAAATAAAGTAGTAGAAAAGAAACCTATAGATGAACACGGGGATTATATAAAGACGTCTGAGAAATATCCATTAGAAAAGGGTAGATGGGGATACTTACCTATAAATATGCAAAAAATATTACATACAAATAATGAAAAATGTAAAGATCCAATTAAAAATACTTTGAAACCATTCAAATATTGTATATTAAGAAAAGGCGTAGAAGTTAATAAAACTCAATCATTTATAGGTGTAATAGCCGATTTATACGTGGAAGTATTAAATGAAAAAAACAAAGATAAAGGGAAAAAAAGATCACATAGGACACCAAATATTACAGTTATGAAGAATATATTATTGGACGCTATTGATATTGATACTTTTATATCTTATTTTAATGGTTCATTAATAGAGATGTTTCAAAAAGATAGTTTAACATCAAATATTGAATTATATAGAGAGACAAATATATATGACAAAATTATGAATGGTAAGGAAAATTATGAATTAACGGAGAGAACAAATAGGAAGAATGTAGATATTTTACGTGATATTGTTTCATCTTATGAGAATTTCAAGGATTATATACTGGATGATAATGTAATAATAGACCACACATTTTTATGGGATATAATTAGTAAGCCTAATAAAAAGTTATTTAAAACAGGTCTTAACCTAGCAATATTTGAAATTACGGATAATGATGTTACAGATAATATTGAGTTACTATGTCCAACAAATAATTATTCTAATGAAGTATTCAGTTCAAAGAAACTAACCGTTATTATATTGAAGAGAGAAGGTTTCTATGAACCAATTTATGTATATCGGGATGAGCAAAAATCACAACCAGTTGTGAATAAATTTTATTCAAATTATAATAGTCACCTACTCAGCAATATAAAGGAGATATTAGAACTAGTTAAGAAAACCTATTCAAAATGCGTCCCATTACCAAGTATGCCAAAAACATATAAATTCCAAAAGAATATTGATTTAGTAGGAACAACTTTAATATTAAAAAAATACAATATAGATATTGTACATCAAATTATTAACTATAATAATAATGTTATTGGTGTAATAGTAGAAACAGAAGATGGATATTATAGATATTTACCTATACAACAGAGTAGTATACAACCTGGAATAGATTATAGTTATAGTAGCAATGAAGAAATAACAATTACTAAAATGACTGATGAAAGAAGCGGAGAAACAAAGATATCAACCACAATCAAATTATGGACTAATCTATTAGAAACAGTTGAATATTTGAGATATTTAAAAAAATTAACTAAAAATAAACTGTTATGTAATCCAATATTCAAAGTAGTGGAAGATGGGCTAGTCGTTGGTATAATTACAGAAACAAACCAATTCTTACAATTAAGAGAACCTGAGGAGAATATCATATATGATGAATTGGAAACTATTGATGGATATAATTATATGGACATTGATGAGAGTTTATTATTAGATAATAGAGACGATAAAAAACGTATAGAGATGGTGAATATAATACGTCTAGAAAATAATTTTTATAATGCGTTCCGTAGCACAGTAAAGCAGATAATAAATAAGTATGAGCATTTAGAATTTAAAAAAGAGTTAGAATTTCTCTCTAAGGATCTAATTCCATATCATAAGAAAATAGAACAAATCCAAACTATGATTAGAAATTTCATGCGTCCATATATTGATTTTACACAATATAATAAAGATACGTTAAACGCAATAAACAAGTTGACCAGTTGTGTATCAAGTCGTGAATGTGGAGAGAAACAATACTGCTTAGAAACAAGACCAAATACGGGAATAGACGTCCAAGATAAAGAGGATAAAATATGTAAACTATTAATACCAGATAAGCACCTATTAAGTGGAAACAACAATGAGGATATTTATTATTACAGGATGGCGGATGAAATAATAAGATATGGTAAAATAAACAATTACATATTTAAACCAAAGGTTTATCTATCGTTTGATAAAATAGATTATAACTTATCTCCGGATGAAATAATATTATTGGATACTTTATTAATGGAAGGATATTTTGATGATCTAAAAGAGGCATATAATAATAAATATATTAGCCATACAGCGAGTGAATTTATACAACCATCAATAACACAAACATATGATAATAAATATAACTACAAGGATTTGATGAAACCAATAATGGATGATAAATGTATTAGTCGGGTAATTGATAAAATACGTGGAAATTGGAGGGCGTTTTTCTCTCCATCATTTAAGGAATTGGAGTATGAAAATACCACACTATGTAGTTTTAATATGATGTATAATATTATAAAAGACCATACTAATAACGAAAAAGAAATAACTATTAATGATATAAAGAATGTATTAGTTGATTCGTATAAAGATATAATAGAAACATATGGGGTTGATAGAATTATTCGTAGGATAATTAAAGAACAAGGTAAAGAAAAAATAGCAAGGCAAATATTAGAGGGAAATGTAACAATTGAAGAAGCAATTATAAGCGATAATTATTATATAACAAATCTGGATATACTATTATTATCCTCATATTATAAATTGCCTGTAATAATAATAGCGGGAACCGAATTATATGAACTGAAGAAATGGATGGTACAAGTAAGAGGCAAATTTATCCGTAAAATGTGGGTTTCTGATGATGCAAAAGATAATGAATATTACTATATTATAAAACAACCGGGAATTAAAAGAAACATAATCCCGAAATATTCTATTATATTTGAAGATAAATTAATACGAACACCCAAAGATAAATTGAGTAAGAAATTTTCTACAAATATTAAAATTTATAAAAATAGACCGTCGTTTGATGATTACATTACAAGTTATACGAGGATTTTTAATAGGAGTGATAAAAAACCAAAGTTAAAATTAGTAACTAAGAAATAGGGCTAATAAACGCAGGATTATTTATCTTGTGTGCGTACGCGTTAATGTGCGTTTCTGATTAAGATATATGTTTTAACAGCAAGAATACAGAGAGAAAAATGAGACAAATGTATATCGTAAATAAAATATAGATTATGTATTTACGCAGTATGCGTTTCGTAGCCCTACTAAGAAATAAAAAGTAATTATAGTTATTATATTACTTGCTGGTGTAGATTAGAGGTAGGTGTGTGTTTCGGAACTTGCGAAATATAAAAATATATATATAAGTATTTGATATATATATAT
>Ga0307982_1002882_pt1 | contig 13779 bp, 18 predicted proteins | sample OrgLakmetagen989_FD_201847 | JGI IMG/M metagenome (GOLD analysis project Ga0307982, IMG submission 201847) | Saline water microbial communities from Organic Lake, Antarctica - #989 | ecosystem: Environmental > Aquatic > Non-marine Saline and Alkaline > Saline | place: Antarctica: Organic Lake...
GCTGCTGCTGGTGTTGCTGTTGCTGTTCGGAAGATGAGGAAGGCAGGCCACCGCCTCCAGTGAGCAATCGGCGCCGCGTTGAGTCGTGCAAACAGCAGTAGTGGATGGCCCATAAAGCTTGTTGCTGTAGAGGGCGGTCCAAAGGGCATCGCGTGATAGCGTGCAACACTTCTAACGGTGCTTCAGAACGACCCACCTATAGAGTATGTTTGTCGGGTTAAATCATGGGCATAAAGGAGTGTGATTGAGTAGAAGCGTTGTGCCTTCAATAAAACAGTCACAGCGATAATGCACATCTCAGAGACTTAAAAGCATCGAACAAGCAAATAGCATACGCTCATTTACAACAACATAGAATGTCAGACACTCTATTAAAACCATCGTGCCCCCTCATACAATATTCGTGCAAAACTAACTCTACAACGAAACAGAATGAATGAAACTCCATAATCACCATCGTGCTTCCCTCATACAATATTCGTGCAAAAATACCTCCGCTTTCAGAACATCGCTCCTAGTCACTAGCCGCGCGATCGCCACGCAGCCCCGCCACTGCACCCGCCTGCCCCCAGGAGAGGCGCCGTTGGGGTGGGACTTGAGAGCTGCTGCGACTGCGTCGGCCACCTGACGTACATGTAGAAGAGGGTGAGGACGAGGAGAATGCTTGGGATGACTAATAGTATGATAGATAGTTGTGAGTGTCTTATGTATTCACTTTTATTCGGAACATAAATATATTCGTACCTGCGCGTCAATGAGCGCCTTCTCGTCGCCGCTGGTCGCATAATGCAACAGCACTTCTAACGCGCACACTGTGACGTCAGAGTCCTTGATGAACCTGCGAATCAAGTCCAACAATGAAGAAAACGATAACGTGTGGTCAAAAAAGTATGAAAGAGTACAATAGTTTTCATTATTCTATCAATAGCACTAGCACTACAGAATTTCATTCTAGTCTTCTTTATCCGTCATTTTCAATATATTTTGCCATGCATATCCCACTAAGTTACTCTCATCCCACCCACCTCAGGAGCAAGTTCACGAGTTGCCGCAGCATGGCGGTGTCGGTGGCTCTCCTCTTGTCCGCTTGCATCGCCTCGCTCAGAGCCGCATCTTCCTCTCGGGCAGCTAGAGCTAGCGCGGCGAAGCCTAAAGGGTTGCCCGCGGTGGCGCCCGGCTAATGGAGTGATGGTGATGAGACGAGAGGAGAATAGATGAGATGAGAGGAAATTGAGGGTGGTGAAGGTGGTGATAATGACGAGACAAAAGAGAAGTAGCGAAGTAGAGGACGAAACAAGCGAAGAAACGAAACGAGAAACATGCAAGGAAACATCGAAGAGGAATGGAGTTTACAGTGAAAATACTGATTTTCAGCAAAAAAATAAACAGTGTGCTAGAGAGGGCGCACAGAAAACATTCACACACACACACACACTCACACTCACCTCATTGGACGGCTCGGGTTCTTGCCCGGTTTGAATCGCTAGAAGCACGGCGTCTGCAGCGGCTTTCGCAGCGACTTGCGGCGCTGTTCTCGACAACCCATGGCGTTCCTTGTTGCGGTATCTGCGCAGAGAATCAAGAAGCAGGTGAAGAGAAAGGAGACGAGGTGACATTGTAAGAAAGAAAGCATTAATCGAACAAGGTTGCTCACAAAAGACGTGAAGAAACTATTCTTCAAGATGTAAAATGTGTTTTGGTTTACACAGATGTTAAACGGAGTGATATCAAAAAGTACAAAGAATAGCGGCTGTCGTCTTCACGGAATTTAAAACTGAAAAAGAAAAAAACAAGAACTTGCCGGTTAACGGTGGAAGTTTCGAACCAAAACTCGACGTCACCGTTGGGGACCAGAGACCTGTTTAGTTGTTGTTGAGACGAATGAGCACAGCCGGAAAGATGAGAAAATTATGAAATAAAACGTCACACGAAATGTCGAGACTTCCCTTTTCTTCCCGTCCCTCGCTCTACCTCCACCCTCCACTTCTCCTTCTAAAATCTCATGCACCCACACATTTCAATTCTTTCATTCCTCCAATCAAGCCAACCGCCTACCTCTCCAGGTCCGTCGGGCCGTCGGCATCGTTGCCGGGCCGCTCAAACACGGAATTTGGGTGCCCGTGGTCCGGAATGTCGTCGTCGCCGTCGCCGTGGGGGTCGGCGCACAGATACGGGTGGTAAGTCCCGAACAATCCTGTGTAGTAGGTATATATTGTATGCCATATTATATATGTGTGGATGTGTGGACAGTGAGTATGAGTACTAGGGAATGCTTCATGGCAGGGGATACGGTATGAATTCAAGCAATCAAACTACACGCATACAAGCGAGCACACACGCATACACATACCATGCTGGTAGTAGCGCGGCCGGCACTTGGAGCAAAACTGCAGGCTCCGGCGCATGCGGACCTGTGTACATGAGTACGGCAGGGAAAGTGAGGTTCAGAAAGAAGAGATGATACCAAGTCATCGAGTGTTTTTAAACATGGGTGAGGGCCGCAATACATCCTTGAAGTTTGCCTTTGTAGTTTGGGGGAGAGATACACGGTTCGTTGGAAAAAAAAAAACGTTTGCTAAAGAGACAGGCAATTTCGATTTACCAGTTCTCGTTTCGCCACGAACGCGGATTTGATTTGCGCTCCCTGTAAGCACTTGGGCACCAACTTCACGACTTCTTCGTCGTGGCTGTTCCGCTCGAGCACCTTCATGAGGACTTCGCGGCCCGCCGAAGCTGCGAAGCGCGCGCAGACCTAGCGGGGGGGGAGAAGCAAGAAGATAGTGCAAAGAAAAAGGAGATAAAGAAAGGTTACAAGGGGCGAAGGAATGAGAATGGGATAAAAGGGTTTGACGAGAGTTTGGGGTTAGGAATGGTGAAGACAATTGATTGACAAGAACAAGAAATACTTCAAACTGACATAATTGGCTTTCAAATTTCTTGCTCTATTATATTTCCAACACAAAAACACTCAAAATTTGACAAAAAAAACAACAACACACACACACCCATCATTGACCCACTATAGCATCCACACCTGCACCCCCCCCCCCTCACACCTGGTCGGAGTATTGCAAGCACGGCTCGAGGGTTCGGAGCACCAGCGCGGCCAACATGTAGTCCTCTTGCCACAGCGGCCGCTGCAGGTACTCTAATATATATTAATATACACGTACGTGAAGTGACATAAAAAAATGAGAAACAGAAAAGACTATTCGGAAAAGAAGAAAGACCATGGGGAAGGATATACGAAAGAGATGTTCGAAAAGAATTAGCATCTTTCCTATTTCTCGTTTGCGATATGGAACATGTGCACTAATGTAGTGATGATAACCGTAATACCTAAGCACATGGCCTCGCCGTGTAAGCCTGCGAATGTCCTAATGTGGTGCGCGCCGAAAAACGGCAACTTGATGCGATAGCGCAGTGCTTCCATGAGCATCACCACCTTCAACATTGGAAGCGAAAGTGAGAGTTTAAATAACGATGCACGAATATTCAACAAAACAGAAAAAAAAATAGCAGCGACTGTAGACCACAATATTGCAAAAAAACAGCCGACTTACATTGGCCTTTCTTTGTTTCATTTCTCCCCGTTGTTCTTCTTTTATCAAATTCACGACCATACAAATCAACACCCCTACCCCCTCATTACCTCGTCTCTTGCGGCCTCAGACTGCGTGTGGTTGAACAGTTCTTCGACCAACATGGTTGTGGTCTTGGTGATGGTGCTGGCAGGCTGCTTGTCGACTTCGGCTTCCTGGTAATGGTCGTTTAAGGGGGGAGGTGAAAAAAATGGTTCAGTGAGCGTGCGTATGAGAGAGAGAGAGAGAGTAAGAAGAAAGAAGAAAGAAGAGAGACAGAACTGAGAAAAAATAGACTCCTAATGGTCACAGCGTGAATATCATGTCGGGAGATAGAAGTGTTTGGGTGCAGTGTGAGCACAAAACTTACCACATGTAATTCAGCCAGGGCGTTGGCAACCGCACCACCTCCACCTTCTCCGCCCTCTTCACCGCCTTCTTCTTCTTCTTTGCTCTCTTCTTGGCTGGTGTTGCTCTTGTTGTTGGCACTTCCCGTAGGTGGCCGTATTTGCGCGGCCTGCTCTTCTTGCTTTTCCACTACGGCAGAATCGATCTGGGCCTGCAACGCGGCCGCCTCAGCGGACGCCTGCGCGTTCAGTGAAAAAGATTGAAATGAGAGAGTGCGAGATTAGATGGTTGATTGAGGTGCGAAGTAGCTGACTTTTTCTACTGTATCATGATAGACTTAAAAAGTAAACTAAGCCATCTTGTTCTTTTTCTTCTCTCTTCCATCCTGTTCTCGTTTCACCTGATTGATTTTCGCCTGTCGTTCGTCTTCGCCCCATAATTCGTCAGATTTGAACCAATAAAGCTCGCGCTCGTCCGAATTGCGCTTCAGCTTGTAGTTGCCGTACTTGGCGTTGGCGAAAATCACCTGAGAGAGGACGTATGTTCGCATACAGCACAAGATAAAATAAAAACAGAATGAAGACAATACATAGACAACGATCAATTAGGTGGACTTCACATTGACTTTCAGGGGTGCGCAAGACATTCGCGAAAGCCAAGCACTGTAGAGAGAGAAAAAGCGAGAAGGGAGAATTAGTTCACAATTCACCGTGCACATTTCGCCTTCTTTCAGGCCATTTTTTTCGCCCTCGTCGAACAGTCCCGGCGCGAGCTCCACCTCGTCGCCTACGTTGCGGATCTATATTAGAGCACACAGCGTGTGCATCGAACGTTGTGGCAGAGGCACCGAAAAAGAAGCAGAAGTAAAGATTTGGAAAGAAAAGTGAGCATAATAACTCCGGGGTGATAATGGTGTGAGGAAAATCAAGAAGTTTGTAGCAACAGGGGTGACACTTAGCGGAAATGGAGTGGGCTAGAGTATCGATATCAGGGCCAAGCAACAAAAATTGCGGGGCTCAATACAGACTGCCTATCGCTAAAGAAATCTCAGAGCTTTTAATCCTTGTTATTAGCCATGAATGAGCCCAAATCATCTCTCCTATCCTAAGTTGTTCGGATACTAGCAGTAGGAATCGAGAACTGGGCACGATAATCACACCATGTATACTTCACTCATACAATCTATACAGCGTTCAACCAAACCCTAACTGACCGGCGGTGGCGGGGGCGGCTCGGGATTTTCTTCTACGGGCACTATTTCTTGGTCGCCCTCCTCCTCTGCCGTTATTACCATAGCGTTATCGGAAGGTGTACCCGACGGCGTTACTCGAGCGCTCATGCTCATGGTGGATTTTTATACAAAGCTTAGCCAGTCTAAAGGCTTTCTCAATATCTTTTAATTGCTACGTAAGTATGACGAGAATAATTCACGAGATGAGTTAGAGATAGAATCAATGAGTACTGGGAAGGCAGGCTAGCTAGACGATGGACGTTAGGCTGCTGGCTAGCTAGGCTGTTGCAACGAACTCTATGAGCTCACAACCAAGGGGATCTACAAACCCTGGGTAACATCTCTTGTACTAATACAAAAAAATTATGTTCTACCTCTGACAGGAACGGTTGTTTCTCGGCACGACCTAACATGGAGGATCCATTTCGGCGGCTTCAGAGACGTCCTCCAAACACGCCAGCGCAACGAAGCAGGGGTGCCGGGGCTAGAACATAGAAATTGAAGGTTTATGCACGATTGTTCTACTATTTTTTATTTGCCGGTTCTCATTGTTGATACGTGCTATGTCGTGAGCAGTGTCACTCCGCGAAGTTCTCCTGGGCGGCACCGGGCGAGTTGCGACTCTTGCACTGTTGCAGTGGGGCTGAGTGAGGAGGTCTAAATTGGCTCATTGATATATATTAAACCAGCGAGGCGTTCCTCACTCAGCCCCACTTCAAACTCTGAGCACTATTCCTACCATTTTGTGCCTGTCTCCGTTTTCGCCTTCAGATACCACCAAAGGATGTCCTCGGAAAATCCCTCGGCCGATTGTTTCTGAGCTAAGCATGCCTCAATTTTTGTCAATACTCGTACGCTCACTTTTCTGACAATTCTTCAGTCCCTGGTGCGAAAGAGTGTACTACGCGTCGACTCCGTTGCGCCTGTAAGGCCTGGTCAAGAGCCGAGTTCCATTCTTGCGCCACTTTCCGCTCGAATTGATCGCACTTCTCAAAGCTTTGAGTACATTCACGCCTTCCAGAGTTTGGCACGCCGGGCAAGTATAGGTGCGACATGACAAAGACCGCATCAACTCCAGTTCCACTAATTTCTTTTTACTGGTTCCTCCTCAGGTTTTGCCATAATGCCAATGTGGCTTGCACGTGTGGTTGTTTGTTTGGCAATCGCAGCCCGCTTTTCTTGAAGCGTAACTCTAAATTTTCGCTAGAGTGCTACTGTTCAGTCGGCCACTTTCGCGCAACGGTTTTGACGAGACCTCTCCAGTTCTGTGTCTACTTCTACGCATATCGGTGACGACCCCGCCTAGCTAGGCCCTTAATACTTCTGTTGCGAAATTATCGACCTAGTTCGCGGAAAGATGCAGGCATCTATTTATAGCAACATCTTTTATACACACCCACGTGTTTAAGATTTCAAATCTGGAGTAATCCAAAAGCCCGGTTTTATTTATCTAATTGTTATTGCATGTATTAGCATTATGCGAATGTGGAATTTATGTTAATGTCCTTTTTTTGTGGTGCCTTCGTCGTTTCAGTTGTTCAATAAGCACAAAGACCACCAGTGACGAGAGGGCTCTTTTGATTTTTTAAATTTCGCTTTTCGATATGACTGGCGGAGTTAATCGGGAAATCAAAATTGAGGAAAGCCGCCTGGCTTACTGGCTTACAGCTCAGTGATACAAACGGTTGCCCTGAAAGTTGCTGAGATCGCCCATTCGAAATAGTTTACAAGGGATTGCCAACGCGTAGGTGGGTCAGCATGGCCATGCTGACCTGTGTACACGCCGAGGCAAAGCAAAGATGAGATCTTCCCGGCTTTGGGCTGTGGTACTATAACTCAAGTGTGAGGAGTTCTAGGTGTCAAGGTTTGAAAGGTCAAAGTTTTGATAAGACTATTGGACAAAGAAAGTTTGTGTACACTTGCTTGCTGGGCTCAAAATAGATGAGAAGCAGGGCGCACAAAGATATATCGCAAAGAGGGCAAATGTTACAATAAGGCCTCAAGGAACGTTGACACCACCATCATCTGTCCGATCAAGGAAGTCCGCAGAACCTACGTTTAATTGTCTCATCTAAAATTATGTATTGTTTTGATGAAACGTCGAAGTGCAAAATAGAGTGCTTGTTTGATCATTGAGAGGCGGTGGCATAGCTAGACAGCCAAGTTCCGCAACAGCACAAGACAGAGCGTTCTCCTAGCACTCTCACCCCACTAAAGCAAAAGAACTTAGGATGGCAGAAATGAAAAGCGAGGAAAAGCAAGAGTAATTTTGAAGCTTCCAATGAACTGAGCCTAGATGGTACGAGAAAGCGTCTGAAGGTAATTCGATTGGTGGCATCTATGGGCACGCCACAAGACGAGGTAGGGTGACTATCAGTAACAAGAAAAAAAGCAGCAGACACAAAGATCTCATGCTCATCTAGAAACAGCATAATTCATTTGGAAGTCTAAAATTGATAGGGAGCACAGCATCTAGTTCATACAGCTTGATAGCACTCGATGACCTGGCAGAAACAGCACAAACGAAGGTGATAACCAGCTCGTTAGGCCATAGGAAGCGCAACTAAAAACGCAATTGCATCGTTTGCTGGAAGTACATTTAATGTTAGTTATAAATTTACGATGTGACTACTCAAAGACACAAAATTGGACACTCTGCCTCGCGAAATGGGCATTTACGGGATCGACCCATGCCATGAGCCCCAGTGATTTTCATTCGATTTCGGTGCCAAGATGTTATGTTGTGTGGTTTCCTGTCAGACGTAGAACCCGACGGCAGAGTGGATCCGGTGATCCGATTGGTATTCACGGGTATACATTAGAGTAGATGTTACCCAGGGTTTGTAGATACCCTTGTCACAACTCACCAGTGTTCCACGCTCGGCGCGATTTTGATGTCGAATACCGAACCGAATACAGGGGAGGGGTAGCCAACGTAGTCGAACGAGCAGTCGAACCGAATAGGCCTACAGAGGTAACTGTCTTGCGAGCAGCCGAATCGAGCAAACCGCCTGGCAGATGTGCCGAGCAAAGTGTCGAGCACGCGAACAACGAAATTGGTAAATTTTTGCAAAAAAAATCGTAGTCGAGCACCAAAGCCGAGCAGCACCCCCGGCTGATACGCCGAACCGAACAACCGAATCGAACAGGCGCGCGTGGAATGATGTCGAACTGGACCGAGCAGCGAGCAATATTCGGCCGCTCGGTCCGTTCGGCACCTTGCTCGGTACTCGGCAATGTCGAGCGTGGAACACTGCAACTCACAACTCAAACTCTTAGCACCAACAGTACGATATTAGGGGGATATATGTTCAACATTCCTGCACTTTTTGCTTCCTCATTTCTTCAAGAGCTACTGTGATTAAAGCTTGCCATAGTGTCACTGCTTTACAAGCCATTCACCTCTCGATTGCTCGAAAGGAATTCGTAAAGGTGCAGAAGTGCGCTAGTAATGCCAACTTTATCCCACTCCCATAATTTGTTTCTCGATTTCCTTATCGACTGTGCTGACTAGCGCTTGTGCTTTCCTTAGATTCAATCAAGGATGGCATCATCTGTGCTTCGAGGCTTAAGTCGGACTGCAGCGGCTACTTTTCCGGCGGCTCTCTCTGCATCGGCGAGGTCGCTGTCGGCGCCCGCAGTTCAAGCCATTCCCAAGGCTCAAGGCTCAGGAGCACTGGCTGCGGCGTTCGCTGCCGCTGCTGCAGCTGCCGCGGCTGCCGTCGCAGCATCGCCAGCTGACAATGGTGCTATCTGTGAAGCGAAGTCCATGACTATTGAAGAGTTTGAGCTGCTAGCGCTAACCCCGCTCGACGGCCGGTAGGTCTTTGCTAGTGAAGATGCTTGATGCCATATTATCTTTTGTTCGACCTGAAATTGCAACTTTGGCATTCTTTTTATGTGAGAAGATTCGTGCTCTCATATTGTTGCTGTCGTCGATTACATGTAGATACCACGGGCGTGTGGGCGAGTTGTCGAACTATTTTTCGGAGCATGCACTCATCAAGTACCGCGTTATGGTGGAAGTTGAATACTTCATTGAGTTGTGCGGCCTTTTGCCTCAACTGAGTGGTGTGCCCAAGGACAAGGTGAGAATTACTACGAAGCTCTTACTTACTACTATAGTACGCTGTGTGGTAACTTGTCTTGTAGTCGACATGCTCTTTAGAATACTTTTTACGCTTTCTTATGATAAACTCACGCCATGTCTCCTGATAATTTTCGTATTGTTTTTGGCACTACCCATCGGCCACGATTGCCTCGTCCTACCACATTAGTTCGGGCAGCTACGCAAGATTTACCAAGACTTCAGTGTCCAGGACGCTGCAGCCGTGAAGAAGATTGAAGGAGTCACCAACCATGACGTGAAAGCGGTAAGTGGATCGTTGTCTTCATGCACAGATGCAACTGAAATGTGCTCTAGTATTTGCGAGTAGCCTTTGGGACTCTATTGTGCTAACATTCAGTGTGATTGCTTTCCCTTTTCGCTCCAACCATCCTTGATCTGGAAGTTACCACGATCCACTCTTGCCTTGCCTTTTCTTTTTTTGGGGTCAGGTGGAGTACTTTTTGAAGGAGCATTTCGACGCTTTGGGCCTCGGCGCGCACAAGGAGTTCATTCACTTCGCGCTCACCAGCCAGGACGTGAACAACGTAGCTCAGCCTTTGATGCTCCGGGACGCGATTCAACAGTCGTACTTGCCAACCCTCAAGAAGTTCATCGGAGAGGTGAAAGCCTAAAAAGAAACTTAGTTTTTATTCTAGGTTAGGAAAGAATCAATATTGTGCGCTCGTGTGCCTGCGCTATGCTTTTCTGTTTTACTAGTTTCTTCTTTCATAATTTTCGTCTTCTTGTGTTTTATCATTCATCTCATTTATTAGCGTTATCCTTGTATGGCTCTTTTCTTCTTCTTCTTCTTCTTCTTCTTCTTCTTCTTCTTTGTGTTGGTTTGACACACGCGCCCTATATCCTAGTTGCGTGCGGTAGCCTTGGCCTGGGACTTCCAACCGATGCTGGCGCGCACTCACGGCCAGCCCGCAACGCCTACACGCGTAGGGAAAGAAATGATGGTCTTCGTGGAACGGTACTGCACATGTTGTTGTTGTTCGTTGTCTCTGTTGGGGTATTTTGAATGTACATCATATTGGTGCTGTGCACGTACTAATAGAAAGAAAGAGGAAGAGCAGTGCGCATTTGATTGAAAAAAGTTTGTGCGGGGGAGTTATATGTGCGTAAATAGAGAGGAATTAGATTCTGCACCAAATCCTTGCCATCTTTCTCATGGCCCTCTTGTTTTTGGTGCCATCGATGCAAATCAACATGTCGTCAAACAACCATCATCATGATCGTCAAATCAAGCTTGGAGCACCAAGTAGCTCACTTGGAGCAACTTCCGTTTGGGTGTAAAATGGGGGGCGCTACCGGAAATTGCGCCGCTCACGTGGTTGCTTACCCGGAAGTAGAGTGGGAAACGGCGATCACGAAACTGGCGAGCCGCTTAGGTCTGCAGCGCCAGCATTTCACCACTCAGGTAAAAGGAAGGCACTGCATAACGCGAGCATGAATGCATACTAGTATGGGTGTGGACGTGCCAGAATACAAATACGAGTGTGAGGGAGTGAATACGGGTATGAGTGTCCCTCACCTCCGACATCACAATTTTAAAGTCAAATTCTTCTGTTCAATCCATTTTGTTTTTTCTTATTATTCTACTTCGTAACCATCATTGTCTTTCGGCCCGCCCAAACATCCTACATCAACACTGTGCCGCACACAAACATACATCCATGCATGACCTGAACCTACGTCCTGCTTCAGATCTCGCACTACGACGACGTGGCGGCCCACTGCGACTGCATGGCGCGGATCAACTCGATTCTGACCGACTTTTGCCGCGACATGTGGACCTATGTCAGCCTCAACTACTTCACCCAAACCATCAAGAAAAACGAAGTGGGCTCGTCCGCCATGCCCCACAAGGTACTGGACTTCTCCTTGCATGTACATGGAATGAATCCTAATTTGTGCCTGTGGTAGTGCGAAGCGGTGTGGAGTGCCGTGTAACCGTGAATGCCTGTGGCTGTGACAATGTGCGGCTGTATGAAGAAGTGGGTTCATGTGAAGTTGAGTGCGTTGATTTGAACTTGCCAATGAAAGGCAAAGGCCCTTCTTTTCTCTGCAAAAATGCCCACAGAAACGTGGAATTGAAATTCGTGAAAATGACACTCCATCACCCATATGTTTCCACATGTATTCACACGCTTCTCAGGTGAACCCGATTGATTTCGAAAACGGGGAAGGGAACTTTGGGGTGGCGAATTCGGTGTTCCACCATCTCTCCAGCAAGCTTCCCATCAGCCGCCTCCAGCGCGACCTTACGGACTCTACGGTGATGGATGAAAAGTGTTTTTTTAATAGAGAGAGAATGAATGTGTATGTTTCTTTTTCAGCCTTTTGAAAGGGCATGAATGAATGAACGAATGCTTATGCCACTACTTTTACAGCCTTTCACAAGGGGCGGGGAAGAAAAGCGGGCAAGAAGTTAAATGTATGCCTCACAGGCGCTTCTTTGAATTGTCTTCTTCATATCCTTCGCTTCAACCTCTAACCTTATCATATCTTTATCTTTTGAAAAACAATACTCGTAGGTCATGCGGAACATGGGAGTTCCCATTGGCCATTCAGTCCTAGGCCTGAAATCGGCCTCCCGTGGTTTGTCCAAAATGAACCTCAACAGCGCAGCATTGAACAAGGTTATACAAAACTGCTGTAGGGTAGTGTGTTGTATGGCTTGAGCGCTGTATGTAGTGCTGTATATGATTGAGAATCGAACACATATTTCGTGCAGCTTCATGCTCTTTTTTAAAAACGTGGAATCGTGCTCATTTCTCTCTTTGGAGGCACATGCCTTCGTTCTGATTTTCTTTCACAGGCAGGTTGATTCCAACGTTTCATTACGCTTCTCTTTCTCTTCCTCGTTCCTGGTGTATAAGTATGTGTGTTTTCGTTTTGTTTCGCCTGCCTTTGCCCACAGGATTTGGACGAGTCCTGGGCGGTGGTGGCAGAAGCTCTGCAAACGGTGCTGCGGCGCGAGGGGTACCCGCAGCCCTACGAAGCCCTCAAAGCCCTCACCCGCGTGAAGGGGGGAATCACCGAGGCCGCCATCCGGGACTTCATCGCGGGCCTCGACGTGTCCCCGGCAGTGAAAGCAGAGCTGTTCCAGATTTCGCCCCACAATTTCACTGGCCGGGCCTTCGTGCGCGACGAGCCAAAGAAGAAGTAAAATCATGTGCCCAGACCCGCGAAAGAAAGATGGGACAACCAAACGCAAAGGCATTCTTTTGTGGTAAAGGGCCAGGGCATACGGCATAACGAGAAAGGAAATCTCCTCGTCGGTGCCTCGGTGTCTGTTTGTGCTTCTTGCTTGAAGCTCGCAGGGCTGTGCTCTCATCAGAAAGACGCCCCCAAGGCGACGCCCCTCGTACTGCGGCCTTTTAATAAGAAACGCCAAAACCATAGCCCCTTAAGAGGCCCTGATTTCCTTGATTGAGATGGAGACTACTGGAACCTCAGTGGCGAATCACCTTTAGTAACTATACAGGAGCACTTCAGTAAATTCTAAAGTAAAGCGAGAAGCGAGTCCCTTCTCACTTCTCAGCTTCTCAGTACAGTAAATCCCGGTTTCCTATCTGGTTACATCGCGTTCGCTCATGTTTCTGAGTGCGCCAAAAGGTACTATGCGAGCAAGTGACACTGCAGGGGGAGAAGAGCAGCAGTGGCGCGGGACGTCGTCTACAGGGTGATCTGCAATACGACAAGGATTCTGCTCACACGCGGACCAATCAGCGATCTTGGTGGATGCCCACGGAACCGAACAGTCGACAGATGGCTGATGAACTGATGACGCAGCCGCCGCCGAAGCACATCCGGCTCGCACAACATCGAAAGAGGCCATAACTGAAGCAGTCATCTTCGCTGCGGCCTTTCGATTCTGCTCGCTCGCCAAGAAAGAGAAAGATTTTTTTTTGGTGTCGCAGCATTTCTCGAGGAATCCATCGATGGTACGGAGTTGGGATTCCTGGCTGGAGGCGGCCTGAAGTGCAGGGCGATTCGACGAGCAATGTAGGGGAAGGTGCGCCGTGCGGTTGTGCTGTTCCTGGTAAGCCAGTCCCTGCGCCCGGTAGAGGTCAGCCGCTGCGGGTGTCGTCTTGAGGGCACTTGTAGTTTCTTGCATGGTCTTTAATGTGGCGAGCATGGCGGCATTAGCGGCGTTGAGGCTTTCGAACTGGGTCTGAAATGCCGCGAAGGTTGGCGCCACCTCGTTCAGCACTTGTGTCCTGAAGGCTTGGAAGGTTAATGTCGCCGCGGGGTCACCGTTTTGGACGGCAGCAAGTGGTTCATCTTGACCTGTTTGCTCATGAGGAGGCAAAGCTGGCGCAGGAGCAGGAGGTGCTGGGAGCGTGGGCGGCGAAGGTGCGAAGGCCGCCAGGGCCGGCGAGTTCTGGAGTTGTTGATCTTGGGTCGCTTGGTCGGTAGTAGGGGGTGCGGCATTCCGATTCCGGGGCGAACTCGAACTCGAACTAATACAAACCCAAATGGCACAGAAGCCAATGCTGCGG
>Ga0307982_1002884_pt1 | contig 13775 bp, 15 predicted proteins | sample OrgLakmetagen989_FD_201847 | JGI IMG/M metagenome (GOLD analysis project Ga0307982, IMG submission 201847) | Saline water microbial communities from Organic Lake, Antarctica - #989 | ecosystem: Environmental > Aquatic > Non-marine Saline and Alkaline > Saline | place: Antarctica: Organic Lake...
GTCACATCACATTCTTATCTGGGTACATATGTTCTGACACCTTACGTATGTTCTGACACGTTGTCACGTCACTGAAATCAACTACGTTGATCGTGGCGCGGCGGCGCGCGCGCCGCTGCAGTTTGTTAGGTCCTCCAAAGAGCAAAGAAGAGACAAAGAAGCTGAACATCACAACACTACGCGCTCTAACCGCATTATCAAAGGAGAAATACGTGCCCGAATTAACGTTAGCAGCCTAGACTTGGCTTCTAAGAGCACTGTCCTAGCATGACACTGATGCGTGTCGCCTTGTTAGTAATACCGTCTGTAGCCTTGCTTGAAGTTCAGCCCATCCTTTTGAAACGGCTGTCAGCCAATTCGCGCATTGCACAGAGACGCAGTCATGTGGCTCACTCGTCAATGAAACTTAACGAAGGCCGTACTCATGGTGACAGCTCGAGCGCTTTTGCGTCATTAGGGCTCTCGCCGGAGCTTGCGTCTGCGTGTGCTCAGCAGGGCTACGCGCTACCAACAGCAGTGCAGCAGCGCGCTGTGGCCCCACTGCTAGCTGGGCATGATTTATGGGCTGCAGCTCCAACGGGGTCAGGCAAAACGGTGGCGTATGCAGCACCCTTGCTGCAGCGGTGCCTTGAGCCTCACGCAATGGCGCAACGAGCTGCCGCGGGTCGAGGCACCGGGCCTACGATATTGGTACTGGTGCCAACTCGAGAGCTCGCGCTCCAGGTTCGTTAACTAAAAGGCGCAAGCCTAGAAAAAAAGATTGGAAATTTGAGCCCATTATTGAGGCTTGTTCCGTAGTATTTTTGTGCTCGATTTGCTATATACAGTCCAGGCCAATCTTGGATTTCTATCAATGGTAGGATCCTTCTAATGCATGAAATCAATACATCTACAGGTGGGTCGAGTCTTTGCTAGCTTAGCAGCCTCGCTGCCTTCAAGCTTGACTGCAGACGGCGGCATGGCCGAACTTGAACCACTGGTGAGTACTAAGAGGCGCTTCCACGCTTGGGCTGGTATATGTCTAAAGCATCCGTATTTATTATAATAATCAACGGATTAGTTTGCTCATCCAAGTGTCCATGAGAGCTTTCTTTGTGGCCATCAGATAGAATAGTTCTTGAGAAAAGTGATACGCTTTATGCTTGTCCAACTTGCTTAGGTGCTTGTCGGTGGCAGCGGTCGAGACGCTCAAGCTCGAAACCTGCAGAGAAGCCGATCGGCCGTGGTGGTGGCTACTCCTGGGAGGTTGCTGGACCTCTTGGAAAGTGGCAACAGTGGCCACTGGGCAAGGGTGCGCACAGTAGCTCTACTAAATTATATACCGAAACCACCATACGTTCCGAGTTGAAGCTAGGTTGGAAAGAAACAAATATCCTCAATAGTTGATACGTAGCATCGATTTTGTATGCTACCAGCCTATTTTGTGAATGCAGATAACATTGAATGCATGTCGTTTTTCTCCTCCGATCTACTTTTCTACAGGTGCAAGCAGTCGTGTTGGACGAGGCAGATCGCTTGCTAAGCCCTGCTTTCCGCCGTGAAGTGGACTCGTGCCTATTGATTGCAGGTTACGACCGGGCAGTCGTGTTGGAGGGACATTCTGAGAGTAGCAGCGGCTTTGCAAACACGAACGATGCAGACGCTGGTTTTGATCATAGTGGAGGTCTTGGCAACGACCGAAGCGACATTAGCAAAGGGGACAGCAGAGACGGTAGTACCGAAACAAGGGAGAGCGCACACCAAGGGCCTCAAACAGTGCTGGTGTCAGCTACCTTCCCAGCGGCAGCTCGAGCTCGGGCAAAGGCGCTCCTAGGACCGAAAGCCGTTCTTGTCGACGTGCGGCCGAAGTCAAGCAACTCCAGGGCATCGTTGTTGTCTTCTAGCAGCAGTGGCATGAGCGACAGCACCAGTAGCAGTGGAGACTCTAGCTTTGGCGGTGATGATGATGATGCGGGTGATGAGCTCTCAAGCATTGACGCAGCTCCCAGCATTGATCATCGAGCAATTGAAGTGGCGGCACCTCGCAAATTGCACCTCTTGTTAGCCTTACTGAAACACGAAGGGTGGCCTCCAAGTCCGCCTAGAACTGACACAGACGCACTTGAACCATCATGCGATGGTATTGGCGATGAAGGCGCCATTGCCAGAGAGGAGAAGGAAGCGGAAGATCTGAGAGCAGTCCAAGAAATTGAAAGTGTAACGAGCGGTGGAAGCCCCGCTGATGCAACGTCCGTTGGCTTAGAATGCGACGAGGACAGCCACGACAGAAATGGTAACGACGACAATAATTCTTCGTTAGAAACGATGCCTGCGAGTGATTTGAAGTCCTTGCTGAGGTCGAAAGGGTTGAAGACTTCAGGAAGTCGTTCGAAGCTCATGAAAAGGCTCGCAGATGCAAACGCTGGTCTAGGAGGCAGCGATAGTACTAGTTTGGATGCACCTGAAGCAGCATCTTCTCCATCATCGCAAATGGCTACTCCTCTCAAGCCGAAACGGCCGCAGCCTCGTCAATTCGCCTGGGGGCCTTTACAGTCTCAAGCAAACGAAAACGGAGCGTCCTTGGAGGCTACACCAGCTGCTGCCGTAACAGAAGATTGGTCGCGTTTGTTGGTGTTTGTCGCGTCTCAGAAAGAAGCCGAACGAATTGCCGCAGCCCTGTGCAAGGTCATGTACCCAATCCATCCATGATGTCGTGCGCTTATTCAATCAAAAATTATCGTCTGTCTGCTTTTTGATCAACTTGTCGTCGTCCTCTTTCTCTCTTTCTTTTACTCCATTGATCTATTGCGTGAAAAGGCCAACGTGGGTGGGGCCGTTGCACTGCACGGTGGATTAAGCCAAGCGCAAAGACAAGCAGCCCTTCAAGCGTTGGATTCCAAGGAAGTATGAACCATTATGTAGACTTTTCTAAAAGAAAGACTTCATGAAATTGCACTCCGCTCTACCTACTCACTTGCCTCTGCAATAAAGTTATTAATTTATAACGAATTTCTCGCATTTTCCCACTCTAGCGTCACCATTGCCCCTTGCCTGCTTTACTTCGTTCGGCCTATGGCATTTTGCACATATTTTGGCTTCCATGCTGTTAGGTACGCGTGTTGGTGGCGACCGACTTAGCGAGCCGCGGTCTTGACGTGCCGGGCTTGCCTGCCGTGGTCAACTTTGACCTTCCGAGGTAAGATTAGTCAAGCAAAGCTCGACTTTTCGTTAGCTGTCCAGTACTTTTGCTGTCTTTCAGACTCATGGCATTCTGCCATTTTTATTGTTCTACAAATGTACAAATGTTGTCTCCGCCACCACACTCTATTTTTCCAGGTCCTCTGCGACCTACTTGCATCGCGTGGGGCGCGTCGGGAGAGCAGGCCAGCGAGGAGTGGCCGTGTCCTTCGTGCGACCATCATCATCCTCATCATCCTCATCATCTCTGGGAGGCAGTAATAACTCTGGCAGAGCAGCAGCACCACCGCAGCAAGACCAACCCGGTGACGTGGCCCACTTGGCTCTGATTGAGCGGCGGCACAGCGTGAAGCTGCGTTGGCAACAGGTGGCTGCTTTTATGCCGCCCCCACCTAAAGCAGCACCTGCAGCTGCTATGAAGGCAACAAGAGCTGCGAATCCAGCAAAGGATAGTCTACCGTCGAATACGATTGACAGGAGCAATTTTCCTGTTGGAGTAGTCGAGGCAGTGTCAGGAGCAGCAGGAATTAGTACAACTTCAACCCTGTCTTCTGAAGCAGCCATCGGCAGCAGTGTTGCCTCAATCAATGCTGACATCCAGCAGTTGACAGTACCAGAACTCAAAGCCATGCTTCGTGAGCGAGGCCTCCCATTAGGAGGACGCAAAGTTGACCTTGTACAACGCCTCGAAATGGCGCTACATTCTAGTACAACTTTGACTGGCCGTGGTAGCAGTGAGGTGAGCTCCTTCTCTTCATCTTCGTCCCTTGCAATTGGAGCCCCAGGCAGTGAGGAAGCTACTTCGACCGCGGTGGGCTTTCCGAAGAAAGGAATTCAAGGACTTGAAGACGAGCTTCTCGCTGGCTTTGACCCCAGATAGATCGACCACGCCATCCTTATTCCTACCTTAGCCTTTCTGTGCTTTTCTTATGTGTTTTTTTAAAAATAATTTAATGTCTTATTACCAAGACACTCTCGTCTTCCTTGTGAAGCGACTCCTACAGTTACCTGATACTATACATAATAGGCAAAAATTATATCTCTATAATTGTAGCTAGATCTCAAAAATTATTGCGAGGTGCTAAATTTCGCTTTAATTAAATCAATAGTTCATCATCATATGGACCCAGCTCAAATAAAAAACTTCGTAATCTGCATTGTTCAAAATGGAGTTGGTAAAATCAATAACGCCAGTAGCCAGTAGCAAACGCGCCAGCTACGAAATAAGAACGTGGAAAGTTCATTGCCAAATGATTCCCTTTTGGCCGCTCCTATGCCGCAGCCGCTTCCGAGCGGCGCGGCACTTCGCCGTCGAGCGTGTTGGTGGCACCGCCGACCAAGTTCACTACTGCGCCTGCGCCCCACCTCACCAAGCCTGCCACTGCCAGGAAGGCCACTGTGGCAACACTGTTGACGATACGACTTGCGCCGCCAGACTCATCCGCAGCCAGGCTCTTGGCAGTGGTAGCCAGCCCAAGCCCCAATCCAAAGCCCCCCGTGTTGTACCATATCAGAGCAATGGAAAGCGCGAGGGGCACCGCGCGACGACGAATCAATTTCGCGTGGCGCAGTGCTTTCGCACAGGGAGCGCAGTGGCTCGCATGGTAGGCCACCCGGTCGAGCTGCGCCTGGCGCGAGTCCCAGGTGAGCTGGTGCGGTAACGCCGCCCCAAACAAAGACCCGGGAGAGTTCATGCCGCTGCGAGACCACCACCTAGAGGAGGCGCGGTCAGAATCACGTGGAAAAACAGGGGAGGAAACAAAAGTAAAAGATGATTGCAGAGGCGGTACGATTATAAGTGTGCTCGTAGCAGAACATGGCAGGAGTGGTAATACTTTCAAAAGACGCACGTGCTCATTTACAGCGCACTTACTTCCGCCACGCTAGCACACCGAGGTCTGAGCTAGTAGGCGACAAATAGGGCCGTGGTTTCACAGGTGCTGCTGCTGCTGCTGCTGAAGAGGCAGCCATGCGCAAAGGTGCTGTTGGAGCAGCTGGGGGTGGTGGTTTAGCCGTGGCCACATCAGCATTGTCATCATTTGCAGCAGCATCTGCAGCAGCATCTGCAGCAGCAGCAAGTGCTGGATTGGTTGGTAGATCGGGCACCTTCCGCGCGTATCTTTCCGCGTCATGCAGCCACACATCGGTGTCCACGAAGCGAGAACTGGGGATTTAGGGTCCGCACGAAGAGGCACACCGAAAGAACACAATACAGAAGCAAACGCATGGAAAGTTCATGAGGAGGACTCAATGGACAGAGGAAATTGTAAACCCATCGCAAGCAGAAGGGCGGGAGCACCATGGCATTTATGCGTTTTGGCACTAATACTGCAGATCGAAACAAAAAGCGAGAAATCCACTGATTTATATGTATACCTCAGGGCGTGCATGACAAACGTGGGCAAGAGCGAAAACGGTTTCGGCAATTTACGGCCCAAAATGAAGAGCCGGCTGTATCCTGGCTTTACTGGCACCTGTCAATTGTTGACAGCACCAAAATGTTTTAAATAAAGTGCATGCTGCAAGGAAGTAAGACCTTTCATTCTTGGCCTTAATGACACTGGCTCTCGTAGTTCTTTTTCAAGGTGTACTGTATAGTAACGAGCAAAAGGCCATGTACGTTACATACCGTTAACATGAACAGACCAGTCTTGAAGTCCGAAACGTCTTCCGGGGCTTCCATGAGCTGTGGCGTTGTTTTCGCTGTCGCTTGATCCCCAGCCTTACCTCCTTCTGCAGCACTGTCTGCTGTGGTCTCATCTCCATCAGCAGAAGGTGTTGGCACTTTTCCGGTGCGGAAATGGTAGAAACACGGCCTCGCAAAGGACACGACTCCGTTGCGAGGCTTGCCACGCACCACATCCTGGTAGCTCACCTACGGTATACAATATGTATCAAGGGGGCATAATACGGGCAATGCTGTTATCGAGAATGAAAGAGAATTCGACCTAAATCAAATAAGCCCTGCACTCACTTCCACATGCGACGAGTTGTCGACCACTACTTTCATGGGAATGGGTCCTCCGTCCGTGCGCACTCCCTGAGACAGAGAGAGAGAGAGAGAGAGAGAGAGCAAGCGTAGAAGGATCACAAGCAAGCGCAATGCAATAAAAGGAACTCTATACGATTGCAAACCTGCATGCCGTGGTGCGCGAAAGGAATGTGGCCAGGGTCCATGAAGTTTTCCACCAAAAAGTCAAACGAGTACGGGAGCTCGCGGGTGTAAGTCCCACTCGCACCGTTCAAGAGTGGGAACCGGTCATCGGGAAGCGCTTGAATGGGCATGGCTTCAGCCCCCAAATGTGCAGTAAAGCGAGGATCAGTCTGGTCAAAGAAGGCCCACAACAGGTCACCGGTCACTCGTGTCGGTAAACTCAGCACACCACCAGTGCCTTTGCTGCAAGCGCTTTCCAAGGTTTGACCGCGCGCCGTATCCAGTTGCGGAATCTTCGTGCAAGCACCGCCTACACCAAACTGCCAGCCGTGGTAGGGGCACTCGAGGCATTTGGTAGCGGGATCTACGCGACCTTGCGACAGCGGTGCGAGTCGGTGCGCACACGCGTCCTCGAGCACACTCCAAACGTTGCCTGCTTCCTCATCCTTCGCATCAGGACCAGAGGAACCCGTCTCCCACACTACGAGCTTGGTGTTGAGTAATTCTACACGAGTAGGGCCTAGACCAGCCAAGCTTGCTATGGACGCTACAGGAAGCCATGCCCCAACCCGAACATCATCGTCTGCAATGCGAGCGTTTGGTGCCTCATTAGCTAACGGTGCCTCGACGATTGAAGCAAACCTTGAGGACCTAAGCTTGCGTGAATCGACTAACGGATGAATTAGTCTGGTAGGAGGAATAGCATTGAAGGCTTCGATACAGTTAGGAAGCACGTTCGCTAGCAGAATTGTCAAAGTTGCACTTTTTCTGGGCGTCATTGTCTTGTTTGAAGAAGTTTGTTGTTTTGAAGAAAAAAGTAGAGGATTTATCGGTCGGGGAAAATTTTCTTGTTCTGGCTTTTCAACCGACTGTTGAGAAAAAGTCGGTGTTGTCGGGAACCATGGCGCCGTCTGTCTTTGATTTACTGCACAACGGTCGCTCCTTCACGGAATTCTGGGCGGAGTGGGCTGAGGCATCAAACCCGTGAGTAATATGTATCGAGGCCGAACTTCGAGCGCTTCTCTGAGTAGATTTTCTTTTATTAAGAGCCGCACACACGATACTACTGTAATGCATGTGCAGTTGGTGTCACGGAGTATGTACCATTACTGGCTCCACCGATACATTATTAGAGTCTAGCTCGATACACTGTGCGTATACCTCACGTCTGTACTGCCCTTGCATAGCACTCGTATGCTTCAGAGCAAATACCGGTATTGCTGCCTCTATTTTGCATCGTTGCATTTCTGTGAATTACATCGAATTACATCGCTTTTCTTTCTTTCTAATTGTGTGCACTTATTACTTGCGTTCCTACGCTACCGTCGATACAGTTGGCGCTCAGCATGGCGCGACAATGACGACACCGTAGAGTGGCGCATTTTTGGTTTTCTAGTGTTCTTTGTAGGCTTGCACATCACGATGCTCTCTTTGAAGAAGGCAGGAGCGCTAAGCGATGTGCTAGCTAGCCGACCCACGCTCGTGGCTAACCAGCTCCATTGTACTTCGGTAATGTGTTTGAGGTTGTTCGAATTTGCTTCTACTATTATCATATCGTTCCTTTTATGGACTACTCTGTCTCAACTATGTTTCGCACCGTAGGTTGTTTGCGAAATCATCAACAAACTACCAAACTTAAAAAATGTCCTTTTGTGCAGGTTTCTCTTCTGGCTGTGTACCTCTTGGTAACTGCGGATGGCTCGGACGTCAAAAACTACGCGTTGTGGCAAGGGTGGGGAATTCCCATTTCCATGGCATACTTTATTGCCGATGGCTTGTGGTGAGAAGCCTGATAGTAGCGGGCTTAGCATCGGAGAGTTGTGCTAAGTGTTCGGTCTACTAGCCTTAATTGTCGCCTTTCTTGGCGCTGATTCTGAGATCAGAGCTATTTGGTCGCTTTTCGAAGTCTTACTTTTTACAATCAGCGCTTGGATTGAAATCAATAACCGTGACCAATGTACCTTGTATTCCTCAATCGTTAGGTACGTGCTGCCTTCGTCCATTAGCCCAATCTCAGTGTCCAACAACTACGACGGCCTCATTGGCTTTCACCACTTAACCATGCTGCTGTGCCACTACCCTGTAGCGTCGCCCCAAGGTGACTAAGAAGAGAAGGGAAGCGGAAGGGGTGCCAATATTCAATTGCCACTACCACGCAAGGAGTTTTTTTTCGGTGTTAATTTCACTTCTTTTGTTACTTCAAAATCGTTTTTTTTCTTTCCTGTTCGTCCCTTCATTCCCACCTTTTTCTGAATCTGTGCTCCGTACTATTCATTGATATCATATCAGGCGCAGTGCTGTGTGGGGCTGGCTCCGCTCTCTGGTCGGTGAAACTGTCGCTGCTGGGCTACTTGTGCGAGTTGAGCAACCCCCTCATGAACTACCGCTGGTGCGTCTTGTTACCACTTCTTTTTGTGTCCTGAAACCATTCATTTACTTTGTATCTTTCTTTTTTTTTGTCCACTTTGAAACGCAAAGTATTCAATTTACTTTCCTTTGAACTAATGATTCACCCTACCGCAATTCATCTAGCCGCATGTTATAATATCGCACTACTTCTGCTTCGCGTTATTCCTGCACTTCTGCCTTAACACAAAACTTTTCACATTTTTTTTCTATGCGCCCTTCTGTCTTCACCTTCTTCTCCTTTTACAATACCTTCATGTCTCAAGGTGGCTCATGCAGACGCTGCCGGCGCACCGGTGGGACTTTTCAGCGACGGTGGCGCTGTTGGTGGCGTCGTTTGCCGCCCGCATCGTGCTCTTGTTTTGGCTCTTGATTGGCGTGATTTTGCCCATGGCCGCGCAATTTGTCGAGGTTCGCGTTTCTTTCATTTTTTTAAGTGTGTGTTTTTTTTTAATAAATAAAATGGCACCATTTCGTACTTACATGCAAATTTTCTGTGCGTGAACCTGGCACATGTTGTTGTTCATAGGCGAAGCAGGTATTCATTTACGGCATGTGTGTCATTGGGCATGCGGTAATTCTGCTCTTGTCAGCTTATTGGTTCAAGGTTCGTTTACTTCTGATTCAAGGCAAAATTTCACACGTGTTGCTTGCGTGTTTTGCCAAACATCAATGCACAACGCTTTTTCGAAACATTTACCAATTTGTATCAAGAAGCTGTCAGCTGTAGCATTTTCTCTGCTCTGGGCACATGTTTTAACTTCGTGTGCCCTTTCACTGTGCCGTCTCTAGGTGCTCACCAAGCCAGGGCTGAAGCGCATGCTGGTGTTTACGCCCCAGCCCAAGAGCAGCAAAGCCAGAGGGTTCACGTTTGGCACGGACATGGGCCGCAGCGACCAAAAGAAGACAAAAGCGCCCTGAGGAGGGGGAGCAGGCAAGAGAGAGAGAGAGGGAGGGAAGATTTGGAAGGCACAGTGCACTGATTTCTTGGAGGAATTCCTGCGTTGATGGTTCGGTTGTTCTTGTGGCGGCTAGCGGCGGGGTGGTGCACTATAATTACTGGAAATGGAAATGGGCTGTTGTTTTAACAACCAATTATTTTACGAAGAACCTCTCTACCTAAAGTATACCTGTGCTTAGTAGTTAGTAGTAGTACTCAGCTTCTAAGATTACAGTACGCAGCACACTAAACAGCTGAGGTGATACTGCAGTACCACACTACTACTCTGTAGTACTGTAGTAGTGTACAAATCTAATACGTACTGTACACACTACTGTACTACTCTGTACAGACTTGACTGTACATGATGACGAGTTCTCCACGTCAGCATGCGTCATCACAGACAAAAATGCCGCTTCAGTAGTCGCGCAACTGAGCAAAGGAACAAGGCTAGCCTCGCTTTATCATCGCGAAAAGTGCTGTTGCTGGCCGATATCGAAATATAGAAGTCATAGCATTGTGCCCGGTTATTTTTTTGAAGCTATTTTCAAGCCTTCTCTTGCGAACACACTGTGATCACCATGCCCGCTTCCGTCTCCGCAGTTCCTTTCGAAAATCGCCATTGGTATCTATGGGAAAGGTCTTTATACTTTTGCTTTGCAACGTTGCCGAATCTCAAACCGTCTTGGCTGCGAGTATTAATCATCGGTATCTTTATCGTCGGACTCATCTCGTTGCTACCAGTAGCCATCGTAGGTTTATTGCTCATGCCAGTGCTCTCCAGAATTCGCTGCAGAAGCTTACCCGCTCCAAGAGGCCCTTATGCCGTGAGTTGCTCTGACTTCTGGCTACCAGTATCACTAGACCCAGCCCTGTTTGTTAACACCTTATCTTCAGGCGATGGGCCTGTGGGCCAAGATCACTTCATTCGTGTTCGCATGTACTACCCTACCACACAATCGTCGGCACCAAATTGCTTTTCAAAGACGCAATGGCTTCCGGCGCCGGCTAGGCTCTACGCCGAAGCTTACGTTTGTTTCATGAGCCTTCCGAGTTGGTTTGCGAAATTTACAGCTCCTATTTTGATGAACGTGTATAGCCCGATTGGCGTGGATGACCCCCCTCTGAATTACCCAAACATGGGCACACCTCTCAGTGAAGGTACTGGCACCAATATCGACGGTGAACCAGCTTCGTGGAAAGGCTGGCCCGTTGTTTTGTTTTCGCATGGTCTCGGTGGTTCAGTGTCCACTTACGGTTGCATTTGCGCTGAGATGGCTAGCAACGGTGCAGTCGTTTTTGCTCCCGAACACCAAGATGGTTCAGCAGTGACAACGTTTGGGCTGAAGATTACACCAGAAGTGAATCAGAACACTCGAAAGCTTTTACGAAGTGAGGATCTTCGGCTGCCTCGAGATATGGAGCTTGAGCGCATTCCGTACACGCATTGGAAGCACTTGGAATCATTGCACGGTGACGGCGAAGGGCCTTGGCGAGCGCGGCAAATTTGTCGCCGGAAATCAGAGCTTGTAGCGATTGTGGATACTCTGAAGTGTTTGAGCCAGGGAGATGACTCACATTTTCCTCTTGGCATCTCTGACGCCGGTGCTTCGCTTCTTATGAATGGTCTGAAGGACAGTGACGGTAACCCTTCACTTCTCAATTTCGACAAAATTTCACTCGTTGGGCACAGTTTTGGTGGGGCAACCATTCTAGACATGGGTTCATCGCTTCGCACTGAGCGTGTGATCGCACTGGATCCATGGGTGTTTGCTCTGAAAACACCTATGGTGTCCAGAAAAGGAGTGATGGCCAAAAGTGGGAGCCGAAGCATATTGGATCAAGCGGTTACCAGGCCTACTTTGGTGCTGATGACCCAGAGCCTCATGTACAAGGAAAACGAGGACGACATCCGGCGCTTGTATTCTGCGACCGCTCGAGTCCGAAGCACCTCCATCAAAGGCGGTAGCAATGCTGATCGTGCACAACACTTCCTTTTGGCAGAAGTCATGAACACGCGGCACCAGGACCAAAGCGACGTCCCTTCAGCGATTCCTTTCGTGGCCAAATTCTTTTGTATGGCCTCGAACCAGGTGAGCTTTTGCGCATTCTATTGAATCTATATATTGAAGACGTCGAATTTATACGTAGTTAGTCGGTTTCTGCACACTCCTGATCACTTTTGCTGATCTTGTATACTTTTCTTTCTTTTGCGCTGCCACAGAGCCCACCTCATCGTGCGTTGCAGCGCCATCTCGACGCTATATCTGATTTTGTCGATTTGTCGAGCGAAGCGAACACTTGCCCATCTCGATGCGATGCGGCTGTACCAGATGTCGACACTGATTTTGTCTATCTCGCAGCGGTTGGAGAGCCCTATGAACCTCTCGTCGCACCTAAGACTTCTCCAACTGTGGACGAACCCGAGTATACGAAGACAAATAAATGCCACATCCATTGAACCAAGTGAATCAAGCTAAAAGGAATGGATTGGAAAATGTATAGCCCTTGCTTGTAACACTCGAGAAATTCAATGCGCTATAACTGACGTGCCTGTTGACTTTGCTTGCTTCTTGCTCTTTCTTTGCTCCATTGATATTTATATTAAAAGATAAGTCACACCGCCACTACCGCAACTGGAGTGGATGTCTAACCATATCTACGTCCCAGCCAAGAAAAAAGAAAGAAGGGAACTAGCACTAAGACCGAGGTCCGGAGATCCTGCTTATAAAATAAAACAATTTTAATAAAACAAGCACATGGTATGACTGAAATACAAAGGTGATCTGTGGCATTCTGTGGTTACGCCGCTACGCTGCTAGACTTGGCTCCTGGTGGCTCGACGAACAGTCGACATGGCTACTACTACTTCTTACTTCTCTTGAAATTTGACCTATCAGGCATGGCACATGGCTACTTAATTAATTCCAAATACAATCACACGCAGGGGCTAGCGCGATTGCAGAACCACCGCCATCACCACACAAACCTCCTTGCTACTGTCTCCATAATTCAGTTGGATTCTCTCGAATGCTGCAGCTGATTGCACGAAAAACGTTGCACCGCGGATTAAACTTCCCTTTTCCCTCTCTTTACCCTTTTAAGCCACAAACGCCTTGGCGGCAGCGACCACGTCATCCACTTTGCTGGCACCGGGGCCCGAGCCCATGGCGGCCATGGCTTTGCCGCCGCTCGTCGCGTTAGGGCCCAGCGACGCCATGGCCGCGTCGCACCACGCTTTGGCGTCCACCTTGACCGTCTTGCCGGCGTTGGCGTACACGCAGACCGCGTCGTTGTCGCTGTCCTGGGACACCACCAGGAAGCCCCCCGTGGGGCACGCCTTCTGGAGGAGCTTCATGACCGCCGAGTTGACCTTGCCGTTGTTCCCGAAGTCCAGCCGCAAGACGGAGGCAGCGTTGGCGGGGAGGCCCACGTCGGCCGCTGCTTTGGCGCTGCTCAAGGCGGCCTTCTCCACCTACATGGCATGAAAGCAAAACAAAGAGGAAGTTGGCGAGAGTTTCAGGTTACGTAAGCAATTGATATAAAGTTCACTGCTGAAGTGGACATGTCTTTTGTGTCGCCCTATGAATGCTCAGAAGACCCCCGTTACACGTTCAAAGGAAGGCAAACAAACAAATGAAGAAACAAAGAAGGCAAATGAACAGAACAAACCTCCTTGGCGACCGTCTTGAGGTAGTCGGCGTTGGTCTTGTCGAGAGCAGCGAGGCGAGTGGCAGCCTGGTACTTGGCCACCTGAGAAATGTCGAACATGCAAGAATGAGAGATCAAATGAGCCGAGGCTGTGCGAGAACTAGTAAACCTAAAAACAAGCTCCTTTCCCAACACAACAACCACAACCTCAACCACGAGGAAAAAGAGAGAATTATCTGACCAAAGTTCAACTCGATCCAATCCAATCCTATCCAAATTCAACCCAAAGAACCTGATACCCAACTTTTACCTGGCCAACCGCCAGGGTCTGCAGCGACTTCTTGAGGGCTTTGGTGGCGGCCACTGCCTCCGCTCCCGCCGGCATCGCTTCGGCGGCGTCCAACTGCTGGCTCAGCGCCACCGCCGCGGCCACGCACTCCTTGGCCT
>Ga0307982_1002886_pt1 | contig 13775 bp, 5 predicted proteins | sample OrgLakmetagen989_FD_201847 | JGI IMG/M metagenome (GOLD analysis project Ga0307982, IMG submission 201847) | Saline water microbial communities from Organic Lake, Antarctica - #989 | ecosystem: Environmental > Aquatic > Non-marine Saline and Alkaline > Saline | place: Antarctica: Organic Lake...
TTGTGCGGGTGGCTGCGGTGCAGGCGTTGACCGAACTATTGGAGCAGCCCCTGGCCCACACTGTGCTGCGGACCTTCCTGCCGTCCCTGAAGCTGTTGATGCACGACCACAGCGACAAGGTTCGCCTGGCCATGGTGGCTTTGCTGCAGCGGGTCTCCACGGTGCGCGGGATTCAATTCGTGCAGGTGGTGCCAGTGAACCACTTGCACGCGCGCCTGGCCCTCGACTTCAAGAAGGCCTCCAGCCGCGCGGTCGCCAGCGCCACCACTCGCCTCTTGGCGCCCTCGTACTTTCCGTCGGTGGACGCACCCAACACCACCGCATCAACGGCGGCCGAAGCGGCCTGCAACGACGAAAACAGCGGCGCGAAAAACGGCAACGCCAAGAACAGCAACGACGACGACGACGACGACGAAAAAGCCGTCGACCAATCCGCGGCCGCGCGCGAAAAGCAGCACTTGGGCCGCTGCCTGGCGTTCCTGAAAGAAAACCCTTCGGCGGCGACGGCGTTCTACTCGTGCGCTCATGAGCACGTGGCGTTGCCGACGCTGAGCCGCCTGGTGGTGCTGCTAGTGGCGTACGCGCACACGGCGGCGTCTGCTGCTGTGGGCGCGGAGTCGCAAGCGGGAACCGAGGCAGCTACTAGTGGTGGTGGTGGTGAAGGTGCTGCAGACCAAGAAGAAGAAGAAGAAAACGAAGGCCAGAGTGGTGCGCTGGCTGCGACTACCCCGGACAAGCGGAGCAAGCGCAGCCGCCAGGGCAAGGGCAAAGGCTCCAAGAAAGACAAGGCAGCTGCGGCCAAGGCAAAAGCACCCGCCGCGTCCCCCGCGGACGTAGCGGCGTCCCGTCGGCTGATGGTGAACCGGGTGCTGGCGTGCGCGGGGGAGATCTGGGCGAGCTTGCTGCCCCTCTTGGCCCGCGCCGACAAACAGGGGAGCAGCAGCAGCAAACCCAAGGGGCGCAACGGGGCGGCAGTGCTGGAAGCCGTCGAGTGCCGCGCGTCGCTGTCCGAAGGGGTCGGCAGTGCCCTGCCGGAGCTCTACGCCCTGCTGGTGGAGGCCGGCCCCGCGTGGGCGTCGGCGCGGGCGCGCTGCTTGCGGCTGGCGGCGTGCCTGCCGAGCCCGAACGACGTCCCGGACCTCTTGCCGCTGCTCATGAGCGGCTTGCAGGCGTCGAACCAGGGGCAGGACTTCGCGCCGGCCGTGGCGTTGCTCTGCAAGTGGGGCCTGACCTCCACCGTAGTGGGCCTCATCTCCGACGCCCTCACCGCTGCGCTACCTGGCGACAACACCACTCTCCAAGGAGGAAGCGAAGTGGATAATGTTGACCACGATGAAGAGAATGACCACGATGATGACGCAGCCTCGCGAGCTAAGCGCAAGCGTGCCCTCAAGAACAAGAAGAAGACGAAAACAGCTGTAACCTCAACCGCTGCCGCAGAAGCGTCGTCGTCGTCGTCCTCTGGAAGCAACGAGGCAACGCTGGCGGTGCACTTGCTGAGTTTCCTGTGCGCGGGGCGGGACAGCCTCGCGCTGGAAGCCCGGGAGGCCATGCTGCAAGACCCGAGCGCGCACACCCTCATGACCGCGCAGCTCGCCAAACTACTGCCCATGATTGCTGCACGCGCCAAGCAGCAGGTAGAGGGCGAAGGTGACGAAGATGAAAGCGCCCCTGACGCACCTGCTGCTGGTGCTGCTTCTGACAACGAGCTCTTGGTTGCGCTGGAAGTGTATGGCCGCTTGCTAACCCACCAGGCCGCGTCGTCTTCAACCGAAGATGACGAAGGACATTCAAGTGGTGAGTGTGTTGATGGTTGGAGTTCGGGTATGGACCGTCTCTTGTCGTGGGCCACCCACGACCTCGTGCCGCTCGCTCTCCAAGATGGCACTGCCTCTGCTCTGTCTTCTTCTTCTTCCGCGGAAGCAGAGGCCTTGAGCGCAACCTTTTCGCCGCCCGCCAAAGCGTCGCGCGCTGGCACCCCCGCCAAGGGGAAGCGCAACCAGAACAACAGCAACAAGAAGAAGAAGAAGGCAGCAGTGGGCGGTGCCGCCGCAGGAAAGAACGAGGGCGAGGAAGAGGACGCCTCCTCTTTGAGTGGTGGACCCAACCTGGCCGCCAAAGCGTGTGCTGTGGTGATGGCCACGGCAGGAGATTGGGCGCGCTGCGGCGTTGGCCTGGCCTCCATTTCCGAAGCCGCGCGCTCCATGTCGCTCGCGGTGTTGGACACCAGCAACAAGCAGGCGAGCAGCAGTGGTGACAACAATGACAACGACGACGATAAAGAGCTCCACAGTGGTAGTGATTTGGTGGTGACCACTTCCAGCAGCGCGCTGTTGCTGCCGCCCCTATGCCGCTTGGCGTATGTGCTGGCGGTGCAAGAGCCCAACAACACGGGTGCGGTGGCGCCCGAAGCTGCGCTTCAGATCATGCTGCGGGGTGCCCACATTGCCACCATCAGCACTGCTACCAGGGCTCATGGCAGCAGCGACGCGCCGCATTCTGGGCCAAGAACTCTTGAGAGCACTGCCACAACGGCAGGTGCAGGTGCAGGGAGCTTGGCTGTTCAACCTGGCTCGTCTCCCCGCGAAGCTTTGATCGCGCTGCTCACTTTGGCCGTCAAGCGCGGCACCCGAAACCTTCGCTTGTTGGTGACGCACGTTGCCAACCACTTGCTTGCTCAAGTCAACCCATTGGCCGGAGGAAGCGACGAAGCCACGCAATATTTCACTGCTACGAGCGCACAATCTGCCACAGTGGTGCTGGAGACTCTCTTGGCGAACCGGACGGCCGCCAAGGTGCTCGTCAACTACCTGTTGCAACTCGCTGATCCGAATGCCGCATCGTCATCGTCTCCGAAAGCACCCTTGCTGTTGGCCGCAGCTGTCGCAGAGTTAAAAGCCCGCAGCAGCCGCGATGCTGCATCCGCTGAACTGGCATCGTGGGCAGAACGCGAGATGACATCGGCTGTGTTTTCTTCATCTGCATCGCCAAACGGCCACGCTGGTACAGCGCAATCAATGCCACTCAGCACTGGCGCTGCTGTGGCTGCTAACTAGAGACACAAACACCGCACTACTTGAATTCAGTAGCCCGAACTTCCCACTTTTGAGTTCACTTCGGAATATATCTCATGTATCGTACAAATTAAATCAAGTAATCAAGTAGGACGTAGGACATCTATGATCTATATGATATGATGATAATTTATTAGAAGACATTAATGAGTATGTCAATGGCTTATTATAAAAATCCAAATCGATTCTCGATTCAGCTATCCATCATCTTATATCGTATTTCGCTTAATAATCCATGGATAAGTAGTTGACTGATGTTAAATAGCAAATAGGGGCACTGCACTTACTAACCTCAAATTTCAAATGGCGAGAGACCACGGAGTAGGGCGGTAAAGGTAAAGGAGAAAATAAACCGAGTTCGTATTTCTACGGCACGAGACGGACCAGCCCTTCCTGAGCACAGGTGACTGCAAGAACCCCGTCTGGGCGGTAAAACTTCCCAAAGCTCAGGCCGAGCCCTCCACTCATGCGCGGCGACTCCAGCTCCATCAGCATCCACGAGTCAGCTTCGAAGGGAGCGTGAAACCACATGCTGTGGTCCAAGCTCGCCAGGGTGCCCAGCCGAAAACTGGGAAAGCCAACGCCGTGCGGGAGCAAGCTCGTGGTCAACAAATGCAAGTCGCTGTAGAACGCCGCCACCGCGCGGTGCAAATGAGGCGCGTTCTTGGGTAACGCGCGGGCGGTTTTGATCCACGCCAATTGGCGCGCTGGCCGCGGTTCCAGTGCCGCGGGGTTTCTGCTCACCCACCGCACGTCCAATTGAAACGGCTGGTCGAGGGCAGCCGCCACTTTCTGTTCCAAGGCCATGCGGACTTCTTCCTGCTTCGCTGCAGCCGTAGACGGGCAGTGGGGTGAATCTACTTCGCCTGCCGAAACAGCCGCAGCAGCTGCTTCCTGTTCTTGGCGGCGCAGTAAACTTCGTACTAAACGCTCGTAGTCAAAGGGCTCTAAATCCTCAGGCGGGGGAACATCCGGCATGCTAGTCTGGTGGTCCAAGGGGCTAGATTCGGCCTTGTGGAAACTCGTTGCGCACTTGAAAATGACTTTGCCTCGCTGAGAAGCTTCCACTGAGCGGCTCTTAAAGGAGCGCCCGTCGCGCGTGCGCTTCACTGTGTACACAATGCCATGATTCGGATTTCCTGGACGCAAAAAGTACGCGTGCATCGAATGCAGTTCAAAGGCAGGGTCCTCTGACGTGAGTGCCGCTGCGTGCAACGCTTGCCCAATCACCTGGCCGCCGTACACGCCCACGCCGCCGGCAGGCACCCAGAGGTGGGTCTGTGGCGCGACAAAGAGATCCACGTCTATTTCGTCGAGGTCCAGCGCAGAAGCCTTCAGGTCCTCCGGCCGAAGCAGCCGCGCCGATGCACTGGGCAAGACCCGATCGCTGAATGTCCGATTTCGCATTGCAGCAGTTCGTCTGCCGAGGCAGAGTAATGGTAGCCTCGGCATATGTTCAACCCTTCGTAGCTAAGTCGTGGAGGAGAATGTAGAAGAGGTAATTTCGCGCAAAACTAGATTGTAATCGCGACGCTTGTGAGATGTGCTGCGGAGCTATCGAGAAACTAATGAATCATCATGTCCACATTTTTGAAGCTTTGAAGAGATTTTAGAACAGTTGTATGCTCTAATGTAGTCCATGTTGTAAGTCGTGACGTCGTGACTACTGTAGTACGTAACGACGATATATCAGATATCAGAGATGAGAAAATGAGAAATGAGGGCCAAAGATGCAAAAGATGCCGCTCGAAATTTCGAGATGATATTGGGTCTAGCATAGGATGTCACGCTATAGGAGTGTTAACCAAACAAAGAATGTAGCTGACTTATGGTATGCGTATTCCCAAATATCATGAGCCTTCAGAGGTGGATGTTGTCGCTACTAGTCTTTGTATGTTGTATCGACGTTCTTGCTGCAGCATCCTACTTCGACAACTCGAACACTAGCTCCACCACGACTTCAATGCTTTTAGAATCATCGAACGTTACGAATAAAAACGTAACATCAACTTTCAGGGCACCTTCAGGAACCAAATGTGCGTGGTCACAGCGTCACAAAAGAGTCAGATGCCTCACTGCATGCAACCTTTCGAATAGTGAACGCGTCGCCCTTTATCTCGTGGTACGATGCTTTGCGGGCTCCACTGCACTCGAAGGTTTGCTCATGTCGAGCCCTCAATTGTCCACAACGTGCCCGGCGAAGCAGTGGCAGTGCGAACCGCAACGTGTTCAAGGTTATAGCTTCGTATCTTCGCCGTTAAAGCGATTTGAATCGTTGGCACCGTATTTCAATCTCTCGAAGAAAGTGCTTTTGATGAATAAGTTGTTGCCGTGCAATAATATGCAGCGGTCTATAAATGCCATGGAATCGGATACGAGATACCTCAATAAGAAAATGAGCCTACCTGAACGTTATACTGCAGCTGGTATTGGTGCTCTCAAATCGGTCTATGTTCTTATGTGGTCGCCTCCTTGCGTCCTTATGAAGCTCTCGACTCATTCTCGCAAAAATCCAGCTGCCTACCGAAAAATTAGCGACGATTTTTTCGTAGCTCTCGCAAACTTTCATCGACGATTGATTCTTGAGGGAGTGCCAACAGCTCTGATAAATTATGCGGATCTCCTTTGGCAAAGAAAATCGTTGACGAGTCATTTATATTCGACGATACCGTGCCTGGGGCACTTGCGTGCAAATTACGTGCCCTCGATAAAGTCGGGAGACATTTTAGTCGAAAATAAATTCAAATCACAAGCAAGCATAGCAACTTACGCAAAATACCACAGTCCGTCCGCATGTGATTATAACGTTGAGTCAGCCTCGTGTTCTGCTGTTACGCTGGCTGAGTTCACAGCAGTGGCTGATCCGACGATATCGTCCGCATTAAGCTACCTTCGCATTCAATCGAAGCTACGGTTAAAGCATGCAAATTCAACAGTTGCTACAGATGCTACTTGAGAGTATATATCTGGTCGCCTGTTTTGATAGCAAGACAATGACTTTGCTGCGTCTAGAGCTTTGTGTATGTATTCGTGCAAATAGAGATGATGTTGCAGTAGCAACCTCGAGACCTCGAAAGCGAAACTCAGTTTCACAGGCATGTTCTCATCAGATACTCCCCACAAACTAAGCTGCGTACCAATGAACAACTTGCCGTTTGGGGCTTAAGTTAAAGGTGCATTCGCTGAACAGACCTACCGACTTTGTATCGGCCTCTTCTGGATTGTACAGTGAAATTTTGATGACAAGTGGGCCACGATGGCTGCTACAACACCAAAGAAGTCACTGGCTCTTTCGACTTTGTTGGTGCCCCGGGCTTAATTGCATGGCCTGTCAAAAACCCACGCAGGCTTCGGCCTAAACTGAGGTGCTCAGCCACTTCTCCCAACCCAAGAAGCAAATTCTTGTAAATCCGGTTAGCTCCGAGGAATGCGGGCACGTGCAGGTGGGCCAAAATGCTTAGGCCTATAATTGTGTTTTTTTGTTTTTGTACTTCAATTACGAAGCCTAGAATAGTGAAGCATGGGTGAAGCACGTCAAGGGCCCGTTTTATGAATATTTTTTGTTCTTAAAACATCCGGATTTCTAAATGAAAGATAATTCAGTACTATGGTCCCGATATAAACATAGGCACGAAAACGAAAACCGAAAATGTACATGAGCACAAGTACATAGAACTTTACAGAGTTGCCATAGGAGTCTCAGTGCCATTCCGAATTCCGCTTGCTTCATCGTAAGACGTATTGTTATACGTTCTTAGCAAAGCAAAGGAATAGAATAGAGGAGGCTCTGGCGGAATTGGTTACTTCGTTAAGCAGTTAGCGCATGGACGACAGCACCGATGCAGAGATCCCGTAGAAGCGGCTTGCTGGGCTTAAGGTGTGCGGTGGCGGGGTCAGCGGTTCCTTGTTTCCTGCAGCTAGCCGGCGCAAGGCGCGTGGGCTTCGAGGGCTACTGTTAGGGCTGTGGGGCCGAAGCATAAGCCTGCTGTATGCCTCGTCGTCTGAATCATTATTGTACTCCTCGTCCTCCATGTCTTCGTCGTCGTTATTGTCAACGAACGCTTCTAGCCTGCGCGCAGGCGGAGCTCTCCACAAGCGCTGGTGCGGTAAACCTTGCGGTGGTGCTGCTTCTGCCGCTGTACCTAATGCTGGTGCTCGTCTTCTTCCTCTTGCTTTGGTCGGGTAACCATCTTCCAGGAGGCTCTCGTGGCCTTCAAGACTTCGACGGGCATCCGACAGCAGTGCGGCGCATGCGGTATGGCCGTTGCTCAACGCACACTGCTCGGGCGTTCGGTTCTTCCCGTCGAGCCGTGCAAGGCCCGCCCCACCTGCGAGCAAGGCGGACACCGCCTCCACATGACCGCGACTCGCCGCTGCGTGCAAGGGGGTCTTCTGGTTGGCAGCAGCACCACCGCTGTTCTGTGCAGAGGCAGAATGTCTTCCAGAGCGTGTTATTGCGTGAGGTTGTTGAGAAGGAGGTTGTAAGGATTGGCTGGCAGAGCCTTGTGGGTGAGCGCCTCGTTCCAGCAAGAGTTGCACAACGTCCGCGTGGCCTTGGTGCGCAGCGATGTACAGGGGGGTGAGGTTTCTGGACCTGCCGTTTCCCGACGGCAGGTCCACCTTCGCGCCGTGGTCGACCAAGAGCTGAGCGGCGGGGTAGTTGCCGGTGGCCGCAGCTGCAAACAAAGGGCGCGTGCCGCGCTTATTGCCCTGGCTGCTGCTTCCGCTGCTCGTGCAGGCGCCCTCTGGGTTCGCACCTCCGTCGTGCAGCAGCCTCGCCAAGCAATCCGCGTGCCCACCCAGCACTGCGGCGAGCACCGGCGGAGTCCCGTCTGTGTGACTGCCACCGTCCTCATTGGCTACGCGGTAACCGGGACCCCAATTAGAGGGGGAATTGGGGTCGGCTCCCCAGCGCAGCAGGAGCGCTAAAGTCTCCTCGGCCCCTGCTTCGGCTGCTGCGAACAGAGGAGGCAAAGACCAACTGGTGCCAACGTTACCGCCATCGCCGCTGTCTGGACTATTACCTCCGTTGATAGGTGCGCCAGCTTTCAGAAGCAATTCTGCAGCTTCTGATTGGTTCTCACGAGCAGCCCAGGCCAGAGGAGGCATACCAACTTCACTGTTGATGTCGCTCTTGAAACGATTACCGTTGAGAACCGAATGTGCAGTGGGATGCTGGAGTAAAGCCTTGAGCTGAGGTAAATCGCCTGCCTTGGACGCTTCGCACAGTGCATCATTGAGCTTGGAAGCGTCATCTACTGCCGAAGGAGGACGGTTGGATGCGTTGTTGCGAGGAAGACGACGAGGCTCCCGGCCTCTCTTCCTCTCCACTTCAAGCTCTACTTCTTCTTCTTTATCTTCTTGTTCTTTTTCGTGGAACAGGCCATTCTCGCTCACGCCGCTGGGCGACACCACAGGATCTTCAGACCGCTCAGAAAGGCTAGGGCGGTCGAGCGACATGCGGTGGTCAGAATGGCGCCTTCTAGGAGCCGCTGCTGCCGCTCTTGATGCTCCTGCCCCTGCTGCGTCTGCCCTTGCTGCTGTTATTCCTGCGCCTCCTCCTGCTGTGCTTCGAAGCCTCTCCAGCTCTTTGCTCGCTGCATACGCAGCTGCCTCTGCTTTTCCAGCACGCCCTGCAGCATCGACCGCCGCTGCCTCTGCCGCCACCGCGCGAGCCACCGCAGCGGCTGCTGCAGCAGCGTGTCCTGGCTCCAGTGCCACACGGGCGGTAGCCTATCGAAAGAAATCAAATGCACAATGAAAAAAAATAGTAAGAAGTCAGAACTATGATAAATAGAAATGAAAATACAAAAAGAATGGAAGGTGTCCCCAAGTCGGCTGACCTCCGGCTAATGAATATATATTGCCAAAAAAATGCACACCTCTTGCTCGGCCCGCTTGGCCTCCTCGAGCGCGGTGGCCGTGGCCTGCGCCGCTGCTTGGGCTGCCGCTTGCCCTTCCCGCGCCGCTCGCAGCAGCATGTGCACGTCCAGCAGAGCTCTCGCGGCTTCGGCCTCGTTGGCCGCTGCTTCCGCTACCGCCGCTTCGCGCTCTTGAACGGCCTTCTGCTCGAGGGCAGCGCAGCGGGCTTCGGCGCGGGCGAGCGCAGACGCCATCTCAGCGGCAGCACCGCCTCCTTCATCGCGCACAGGCACAGCAGTCGCTGCTGCTGCGGCGGCTGCTCCTGCCGCTGGAGGATAGGTAGTAGTGTTGGTGTCATCTGCGGTTGCTTCTTTGGCGGCGCCGTTTGTCGTCACCTGTGGTTGGGCTTGCTGAGCCGCCAGCTGCTGCTTGAGCTTGGACACTTCTGCTTCTAGAACCAGCAACTCTACTGGACGGCTGACATTTTTGCCGCTGCTACTGCTGTTGTCACCTGAGATGCCGCCCTCTTGCTCATTGCTCGGGCTAGTGGAAGCATTATTTGCTGCCTCTAGTTTCAAAGAAAGTGCAGCCAAGTACCGTTCGGCCTTGTCCGCCCGGCCTGCCAGGAAGCTCGCTTGCGTCTGCAAAGTGTGCGCTAACCGTTGGCTCGCCGCTAATTCAGCTTCGAGGTCCTGGCAACGCTGCTGCGACGCTGTTGTTGTTGCATCCGCGTGGCTGTCTCGAGCTTGAGTGCTACCGTCCTCGTCCTCGCCAGAGTTCAAACTGCTGCTGGCTAGACTGCTGTCATCGCTGATTTTCTCCATCTGCTCAGCGGCTGCTGTAGTGGAAGCTGCGGCGTCGGCAGCTGCTGCCTGCAACGCTTCGACCTGCCGACGGTACGCGTCCGCAGCGCTAGCGGCCCACGCTGCATCCTGTGCCGCGGCCGAGCCCTCAACACGAGCGCTCTCGAGGGCTGCAGCAACGGCGGCAGCCTTCGCTTCAGCAGCCTCGGCACGGGCCATGGCAGCGCTAGCTTCTTCACGCGCGGTGGCCAATTCTGCCCGTAGATTCGGTTGTTGTGTTTCTTCTTCTTCTTCTGCTTCTTGGTTTTCCTTATCTTCTCCGTTAGCATTGCTGCCTTTCTTGTTTCTGTGAGTGGTCCGCTCGCTTTGGCGACCAAGAGTAGCTGTATTGGTTGTCTCTGCCGGAGTAGGTGCAGCACCTGGCACAGCTGCCGTTCCAGTCGAATCCTCTGGTGCTGTTGCTGAGGTTGGTGAAGTGGTTGTGCTTGATTCCACTGGCACCACCGTCGCTGCAGTGGTCCTCGAATTCTGAGAAGCTTTCCGCGCAGTACGTGGCATATTGGTGGTGGTGGTGGTGGTGCTCCTAGGTACATGTGCCTTAGCAGGGCTTTCGGGCGGAGTCAATGGCCGTGCATTGCTCCTTGAAGAAGAAGCAGCAGCAGAAGGCGACGGGCTTCGAGCCCCCCCTCTTTCGTCGTCATTGTCGTCGTCGTCGCTTTGGTCGCTGTCGCTGCTATCACTACCATCGTTGCCAGCGCCACTACCACCGCTGTTCGCTGTTGCCTTGACCCGTGCATCCTCAACATTTTCTTCGTGCTCCTCGTGTGCTGCCTGCTCATGTGCTTGCTCAAGCTTTTGGCGCGTGCGCTCCGATTTCTTTGCCTCCAAAACCTTCACCTGCTTCTTGAGTTTCTTCACCAGCTGAGCCGTAAATTTACGCTCTTCCACGGCGCGCACGTTCCTGGCCTGGCTATCCACCACTTCGGATTCCAGCGCAGCATTGCGCTTGGATAACGTGTCCACTTTAGTTCTCAGGTCTTTCTGCACCTTGAGGTTGGCGGCCTGTTTTGTTTCCACGTCGCGCTGCTTGCTGAGGGCGGCCTCGGCCGCATGCCGTAGCTCCCGCGTGTGCTTTTCGGCTTCTTGGCAGCGCACGCGCAGCTCGGAGGCTAGCTTGCCCTCTTTCTTCGCTTTGGACTCCGCTTCCGCCAACGCCTTCGCTTGCGTGTCCAAGGTCTGGCTCTGCTCCTGCACCGTGGCCTCCGCCCGGTCGCATTGCGCGCGCAGCTCGGACAACTCCCCCTGCGCCCGGGCTTCAATCCGGGCTGCCAGCGCCGCCCTATCGTAGGCCAAGGTCTTCTTGAGGGCCAGGGTTGCGTCTTCAAACTTCGCGTTGGTGGCCGCCTCCACCTCGGCGGCCAGCTTCTTGGCCGCTACGGCGTCTTTCGCGTCCCGGCGGGCTTCGGCGCGGGTCTCCTTCAAAAGGTTGGCCAGCTGAGCTTCGCGGGTGGTGCCCGCGGCCAGGACGGCGTGCTGCTTCTCGGCGAGCGCGCGGGCTTCCGCCAGCAGGGCTTGGGCTTCGCTCAGTTGGTCGCGCAACTTCTTGGTCGCGTTGCTCGCTTCGAGGTCTTTCTTCGCAGCTTTCTTTTCGATCTTTTGCCTGTCCGCGTCCTGTGGAAAGTAGCCACCACAACAACAAAAAACAAATTGCACGCTCGAAGTAACGGAATAGGTTGCTCTCGCTATGTACGGGGAGTAGGCTGTACGCATCGAAAAGAAGAAAACGCCACACACGAATAATTGTCTCTGATCTTTTTCTCAAATGGTACCAATGATTACCTTGGTGGCAAGTTTGCTAGCAGCGTCAGTCTCTGCTGCAGCTAGTGCATGTTGCAGTTCAAGAGCGTGCTCTTTCTCCAGAGCATTAATAGCTTGTTGTGCTTTTGCTGCTGCTTCTTCCCGAGCCGCAGCCTGTTTTGACAGAAAACATACGTTGCAGGCATTCAAAAAAAATAGCAAGAATGATGCGTGTTTTAGTGCTTCCGAACCGAAGGGAGCCATAGACTGCACACAATAAGTTGACAGAAGAAGCAACAAAGGGAGGCGGCACCAAACGGACCAGTGCTGATTCTCCTTGCAATTTCGTCGATTCCAGCACCGCCACCAGCCGCGCATTCTCGCTCTCGGCTGCTGCCAGGCGGGCAGACTCTCGTTCTGCCTGGGCGGCTAGGGCAGCGGCGTGTTGCTCCTGCTGGTCCTGTAGCTTGGCGGCTGACTGCGCTTGCAGACCCGCCAAGAGGCTGGTCAGTTCGTCGCTGCGCTGCTCGGCTTCGTTGGCCCGAGCAGACGCGCGTTGGCGCAGGCTCGCTTCTTCCGACGCTTGCTTGGATGCTCGTTCGGCTTCGGCCCGGCACCTTGCAGCCTCGTTGCTTGCGACCTGCGCAGCGGACTCAGCTTCGAGAGCACTGGATTCCGCTGTCTTCGCCCTTTTCTCGGCTCTCTGCACTTGCAGCAGCGACGCCCGAGCAGCGGCGGTGGCTTCACTCGTCAGGGCTGCCATTTGATCGACATGACTTGACGTGGCGGCATCGTGAGCTGTTTCTACTTTCGCTAGGGTGGCTGCATGCTCATCTTTGAGACGAACCAACTGCGTTGACATCAAGATGAAATGATGAGGTGGTTTCAAATCGCAGACAATGCAATCGAAATTGTACTAAAAAAAGAAAAGAAATAAACAGTAGGGAGAGAATACACGAAGAAGAAGCTATAAGTGGTGGTACATGCTTAGGCTCCTAACTTAGAAAGCAGGCGCTTTTCACCTCTTCATCGGAGGTCTTTTGCAAATGTTCAAAGTCTGCTTGCGCTTCGCTCAAATCGTGGCGCAATTGCTGCTCTCGACTACTCGACGCGGCCCGATCTTCGGCCGCTTTAATCTGAGAAAAGAAATTTCAAAAGGAGTAATAACACGACAGCAAACAAAAATCAAAATTATGAATGAAAAATAGTAAGTCACCACTAAGTAATTAGATCAGCACAAACAACAAGATACATAAAGCACTGTTTAGTAGGCTCCTTCGTTCCCATACCTGCAAGCTTTTCAGAGCATGTTCCAAGTTGTTGGCTTCGTCTTCAGCGAAGATCTTGGCTTCCTGAGCTCGTTTCAGCGCAACTGCCGACGAGCTTTTCAAACTCGCCATGGCCTCTTGTGCGGTTTCGGCGTCTGAAGCCGCTGCAGCGATGGTCTTGGCCAATTCACCGTGCAATTCGCGCAAAGCTTGCTGGTTCGCAGCAGCCGCTTCCGCGTGACTCTCTTTCAAAGCAGCCAGGTCCCTCTGGAAAGCTTCTTCTTTGCGTGCGTATTCCGATGCCTGCTGTTGTATGGTGCGTTCGCATTCTTGCATCTTCACTTGAAGCGCTTCTGCTTCGGACGTTGTTTTTACGACAGCTGCCTCGGCTGATTCTTTAGTAGCGTTCATCTCCACTTGCCATTGAATCTCGCGTGTCTCGTGCGCGGCATTTACTGCTATTGCATCATCTTTGGCGCTCTCAACCGCTGCCTTAAGCGTGGCAATTTCTTCTTGGAGTAATTCTCGAGCGGATCCTGCTTTGGTAGCTTCTGCTTCTTTCTCTGCCAGCCAGTTTGCTTCTCGTTGAGCGAACTGTTGCTGGTCTTCCGCACGATGTTTCTCAGCTGATGCCAAAGCCTCTTCCAAGCGAGCTAGCTCTTGCGAGCTCGCTTCTGCTGCTGTTCGGTGCGCAACCTCAGCGTTGGCTGCCTCCACTCGCGCCAGCTCCAATGCAGCCTCCGTGACCTGCGCCTTCGAAGTAGCCGTTGCCTGGTCTTCGAGCCGCTGCGCTTCACTCGCAGCATGCGCAGCAGCGCCTGCCTCCGCATGGGCTTGAGCGGCTGCCAGCTGCTGGGAGACCTCCATCAGGTGCTGTTGCGCGGCCGCTGCTGCACTCTCGTGCCGTGATTCCGCGGCTGCCAGCTCCCCTTGGAGGGCTCGCTCGCGTGCTTGAAAAGCAACCTGTGCCA
>Ga0307982_1002887_pt1 | contig 13774 bp, 14 predicted proteins | sample OrgLakmetagen989_FD_201847 | JGI IMG/M metagenome (GOLD analysis project Ga0307982, IMG submission 201847) | Saline water microbial communities from Organic Lake, Antarctica - #989 | ecosystem: Environmental > Aquatic > Non-marine Saline and Alkaline > Saline | place: Antarctica: Organic Lake...
TTTTACGATTTTGACTTGGGCGCATCGCATGCGCGTACACTTCTGCCCGCAGCATTGGCTTCTGTGCCATTTGGGTTTGTATTAGTTCGAGTTCGAGTTCTACTGTAATTCCACACGGGCCCCGAAGGGCCGAAATAAGAAGGCCAGCAGGCAAGAATGAATGGAAAGTAATCTACCGAAGCGAACAAAGGCACGTACACAGTACACGTTGTTGGTCAAAGAGGCACAAAATTAAATGCACTCAATGTGTAAATTACTATGTAATGCGTTAGCAGATTCGCTCGAGAGAAACAATGCAGGCACCAACCGACGTCTTTCTTTTTCAAATGCCTAGAAGGAAATTAATTAGGCGCACGTGCCCGAGCGGCCACATATAAGCAAGCCAGCAGGCCAAGTACTGGCCGGGCAATCGAAAAGCCATGATCCCATGACCAAGAATAGCTCCATTTTGCTGGACAATACCTCGTACTTCAGATTTAAACATAAATCTTCAAGGACCTAGCAATGGGCACAGCAAATAGAGATTAGGAGTTCGTATTACTTCCTTTGTGGGGGATTTTATCTGGTACTTAACTAAAATGACGAAGAACAGAGAATGCGACTACTGGTTTGTATTGGCATTTTGGCATCAGCAGAGTTATTCTGGATTTTCGCTGTGCTTGGTAGACGGCCCTTGGAGTTAAAGATAGAGGGCCCTATTCAGGCAGCCTATTCGAGCTGGCGTTGTGGCCGTTGTGACCCCATTCTTGTATGCGGCTTTTTCTCGCTCGGCCTCCGTCCCTATGGCTATTGGCTATTGGGGTGGCAGTTGCACGTCGCATGTCGATGCATGGCTTGGCTGTTCGCTCTACTTCTTATTCTGCTTTGTTCTACTTTTTTTTCTGAGTCCCCCCCCCCCGAGGGCCGAGGGGGACTGGATTTACTAGTAACTAACAGGTAACAGAAAGCAGAAAGGGCGCCATTTTTAAGACCTTAGCAACGACCTCCGTGTCGTAACTGTTGCGAGCTCGGGGGTTTTGGGGTTGTGATTGCGCTAGTGCCTGATTTCCCTTTACTCCAAGCTTCAAAGGGCAATGGAATCCGAATCAAGCTCCTATTATGCCCATTGCGCCATTACGCCTAATCTAATTCCAGGTGTCTTGGGGGGCTCTCAATAAGAGCCACGCTTGCGTATTTCTTGTGTTCTCTCACATAAGCTGCGGTAATAAAAATGATAATGGTCTGTGGACCCTCGTGTTTGGTCGTCTCATTCTTCACTCGCCAACGACGGACTTGAAGGTGATGCCGTGCGTTTCGCAGTGGGTCCACTCGAAGTGCTCGTAGATGTACGGCGCGCTGTACTTGGGGCTCGGCGAGGTGGCCGACAGCACTTCGCCGTTGGTGAGGTAAGTCTTGGTGTAGGAGCCCGTGGCGGCGTCGGCGCTCACGCTCGGCCAATAGGTTAAATCCGTGGCGTGGTGGCCGAGGCAATGCGGGGCTGCGGTCACGGCGTCTGCTCCTGGGTCAGAGCTCGAATCGCCGTCGTGCATGTGCGGGTAGTGCAAGGTAGAGCACACGTCCGTATGCGTGGAATTCGCGCTAGGCCACGCCTCATTTTTGAACGGTTGCACGAGCGCTTTGTATTGGGTTAAGCGGTCCAAACCCGGGTGGACGGGCCAAAAGGACGCTTCCAGAGGCGATCCGGCGTCCAAGTGCTCCCCAGGCCAGAACGGGGTCTCGCACATGACTTTCTTGACGATGTCCTTGATGTCGTCTTCCCACACTTCCGCGGGGAAGCCGTTGAGAAAAGAGCTCGCGAGGAGGGTTTCCAACGCAGTGTCGGCGCCGTCGTGGCAACTCCACATGCATTCTGAAGCTGGCGTGTCGGCCGAACACGTGGATGGCATTTCAATGGCCAGCTCGCGCCACGCAAATTTGAGCAAGTTGAAGGCGGAAGCGCGGAGCGACGTGGAGAGAGCTTTCGCCAAAGAGGTGCCCTTGAGCTCCGCCAACGTGTCCAGCTCGGCGAAGGTGTCGCACTGACCTCCCACGCCGCCCGTCCACGCGTGCACCGGCCCGTGGGGGCCGTACGACAACTCCCACACGTACACATCCCACGAGTCGTAGTCGGACGAGTGCGCCATCTTGAAGTGGTTGCTGCAGCTCGGCCAGTCTAGGCCTTGGCCGTAGCCTTTCACACCGCACAAAGTATGGTAGCGGGTCACGTACTTCGAAGGGTTGATGTTCCACGGCGCGCGGGCAAAGCCGTAAGGGGAATGGGTGGTCGCGGAGAAGTCGCGCGGCACTATCAAATGGCCCATTCGGCCTTCCACCACCGTGTGCTCGCTGTCGTCCGTGGTCCCGAAGAAGTTGTTGTGAAACAAAGAACCCGACGAGAAAATGAGCGAGGTGTCTTTTGAGCGGCCACTAGCGTCTTTGGAGGAGTCCGCAACGAATGCCCAATCTACGGTGAAGTCCCTGCAAAAAGTATCAAATATAAATGAATGAAGGATGAGAGAGAATACGTGAAGGTTGGGAGTTGAAAGGAGCGGTGACAACGCCTATCGGTCATAAAACACATGTACTGATAAAGTGAGGTTAAAGGCGTCTATCTAATGACTCACCAGTAAGGGACTGCGAGGTGAGGCTGCACGGACTGCAAACTCAGCTCAAACGCCATGGTCATGGCCACGTGCTGCGTTAAAAAGCCCATGCCGTCGTGCAAGTGGTCTTCGCGGCGATCGGTCGCAGCGCTGAGGTGCATCATCTGCAGGTCCGATAAGCTTTGGTAATGGATGCCGTAAGTCGCTTGCCCAGTGACCGTTGGCGTGCGGTACAGCAACAAGAACGTGTCGAGGTACGCGTCCCGGTCTTTCTTGGTGAGTTTGCGCAACTCGCGGCGAACGTACGCCACCGTGATGACTTCGGACGCAGAAGTCGTGGTAGGTGAGGCCACAGACGCAGAGGCAAGAGAGTTTTCTGCAGCGGCGTAAGCGCACTCTGCGTTGATGCGGTACTTCCCTGGCGCAGGGAACGTGATGGTAGCCTCGTAAGTTGAGGAAGCTCCGGGGAGGATGTGCCCGCTGGCCGACCAGGAATGGGCAGGCTTGGCCAAATTGGCTGGTAGTTCGTCGTACACCCCGCCGCCGCTCACAAATGAAGCAGTCCAGCTGCACGAGGTGGGGGCGCCTCCAGCCGCAGTGGTGGCGGTGTCTGAAAGGGCTTTGCCGTTGGCGTGAAATAGCGACAAAGTAGTGGCGCGGTGGGGCTCTGCCATTTTGCCATGAGTCAAGTGGCGATAACCCTTGCCTGACGATACAGATAAAACAAACGCACGCACTCAGCAAGAAGACAGAAATGAGATGTTTTTTTAAAAAAGCACTGCTGGTAGGCAAAAGTGAAGCGGAGACTAGAAGTGTACGGCCCCGAGTTCCTGCAGGTCTCCTTACTTCTGCACAAACGAGGGTTCAGGTGGAAGATGTAGTGTGCGAGACTTCCGGGAGCCTTACCTGGCGCTTTGTGCTGGTAGTCTTTCGTGCGCAAGCTAAAATCAAGCCCCCCAACCACTGGCGCCTGGGCGACCTCTTTAGAGAAGTCGCTGGCGTCACTAGCAGTGACCTCAGCATCGACAGTGCGTGGTCGTTGTGTCCACCCAGTCAAAGCAAGCGTGACGAGGGCAGCTCCAGACAAGACTGACAGCCGGCTGCGCGGAGGTACCTCATCGGGAATCTCATGTGCACTCTGGTCGTTAATTTCCAGCAAGCTATCGCGTTCGCGAGGCTCCATGGTGCAGGCTCAAGGCACGCCCCGCCCCTATCTTACTTTTCTGATGAACCCAGTTCGTGTCGAGGCGGAGTTTTCCATTTTGAGGGCCGTTGAATAAGTAGTCCTGCTTCACGATATTCGATATTCTGTTGTGGAAAATGCGAAGTGCAAGATGATTGACGGCAGCGAAGTCTACTAAGAGCTGGCGCTCTCAAGCATCAAAAGCAGCTACTAGAGCTACTAGAGTTTGACAATGACGGACCGCAACTTTAAGCTTCGAGTGACTAAACTTAGCTAATAGTCTAAGATTCCCTTTACGTAGTAGCTACTTTAATCGTAAGCTAAGAACCAATGCCATCCATGTCGACACTTTGGCGCGCACTCATCGTGGGTCCTGTACTCATCACGGGATTTTTCAACGCGCAGCCGATGCGATTCATCGAGTCTTCTCGCGCTAAACTTAGCGCTACAGATACTAGCAGCGATCTTGCTCAGCTTGGCCTCAGCTCTGGCGCCTCAGCGGCTGAGATCAAACGCGCATACCATACTGCCGTCTTGACGATCCACCCCGATCGCAACACCTCAGATGCCGCCAAGGTATTACAGAGGCACTAGTCACATCCATTTTAGCTCTCATAGGGCTCACTCTTGGCTTCTGATTAGCTTGGAGCGACATTCAGGTGGACGATGATTTCAATGTTGGTACCTTCGCGTGATCAAAGTAAAAGATTGCCTCCTCTTCCTCTCTTCTTTGGTATCGTAGGTGGAATTTTTGCAAGTGACACAGGCATACCAGACACTTATGGTAGCACACAACAAAAATCGCGGCAATCGAGGCTTTGCACACTTATATCGGTGTGTCGAATGTGCTTGCTCTAGATACACAAGGACCGTACTATTTCAAGCAAGGACTTTGGTTAGAAATCTTCAAGATGCAATCAATTTTAGCTACATAGGTCTAGTGAGTCTTTGATACGATATTTCGGACAATTAGGATCACGCTTGTTCATTTTGAACTTGCATTTTTGATATTCCTTCTTTCTTTTGTATAACAAAAAGGCACCCATGTTTGCCGCTGGAAACGCCACGATCGGACATGGAACTCAGCGCTTTGGAGTACTTGGCAGAGGCAGGCGCTTTTTCGCCACAAGTGGTAGCAGAATTTTCGCAAGCGTTTCCCGTGTTAGCCACGCTCGACACAGCCAAGCAGGTCGGAGTCCTACAAGGACATTCGCGAAGTTGACCTCTAGGTCACCTGGGTGTAAAAACTGTCGTCACTTCTTGTCTGCTTTCCTTGTGGAGTATGCCTAGCTCCAAATAAAGCAAGCTGCATAAACGGAGTTGTTCGCAAGTTTTGCTGTGCTTTGTTGCAAACTCAGTATAGCAATGTCTTATATTTTACCGCAGGTGGCACCGTTGCTGCGTTTCTTAATTGGCACTTTGTGCGACGGTTCCTCTGAGAAGCTCCAGGATGCGCTCGCTGCTGGCACTGTTCGTCCTGAGGTGAAGGGAAGAACAAAAAGGAAGAGAGAGAGATGCCGAGAAGCAGAGGGATATAGCTTCAGGAATTTAGGGGTTTGTCAGGGCTAATTTCTGGCATTCATGAAGTCAGCACGCTGGCACTTTTTGCTTCTTGCGTAGGGACAGGAAAATGTCAAGTCGTCTTCTTCTTCCAACGTGCTCTGATTCTAGCGCGTGAAATGTCTCTCTGTGTGCTCTCGGAGTGTGTGTATTCGTCTCTTGATACGTTGCTGTTGTTTTGTTGTTGCCCTGTCGTGCGCATCATTTCATCTCGCAGTTCTTTGGAAGTCGTTTGGAGCGCACTCTAGCACCACGGCTCGCTTTCCTCGCGAGCGTAGGCTTACCGCACGGCTACGCTTTGATTGCACCGATTGATGACCACTACGACCACCGCGACCGTTGTAGTAATATTGATGATGAGGGCTTTACGTTGAAGCAATTGTTAGCGAAGCGCAGCCCAGCGGACTTCACTGCTTTGTGCAACCAAGCTCTCGCCAACTGTGACCACAAGAATAGTGGAGTTAGGAGTAGTTCTGATAGCGACCACATCGACGCGGACTATGGTAGCGACAGCGAAAATAATGTAGATGCCACCAAATTTGCTTTAGTTTCGTCATCTTCTCCATCATCCTCGTTGAGAGTCACTGTCGCTGACGTGAAGGCATTTGAAGACGCTTTTGGCCGCGGCCTCTTGGCGGCAAGCCGCTGCGAAGGCAACTTTTGGCCGTTGAGCAGTGAGGCGAGTGACACCTCCGAGGCTGCAGCAGTAGCGTCTGATCCTAAATCCATTGGAATTAATTCTGACAGCAACACCCACGACAATGACGAGGAGACCATAGACCTTGATAAAGAGAAGCTGAGTGACGCATCGCAGGCACTACCTCCTCCAATAACGCGGTTACGAGTAAGCCCACACGAGATGGTGGCGCTGTTGATGGCCCACGGAGCCGATGCCACGGAGCGCGATCGACGCGGCGTGTCGCTAGTGCACCATGCGTGTGGCGCGGGGCAGTGGCAGTGCGCGGAGGCATTGGCCAAGGTAATGGTGATGGTGGTTACTATTGCAGTAGGAACATGAGGAGTAAATAGGGATGGAGATAGAGCTGTATTCATGAACAAATTAATACGCACCGAGCACAAAGCGCATTGACTCCACTTCTATTTACTTTTTAAGGCGTAATATCTCATTCTCTCTGTCCTTCAAACTCAAATTTTTTTTTCTCGTCGATGAGCGGCTAATTTATCCATGCTCAATCTCGCAATTGGTACAAGGTCTTAGGCGAGCGTGCCGCTGCCACTCTAACCGGGTTTCAAGACCACGCTACCCCCCTGCACTGGGCAGCGTGTGGCATCGCGCGCTCGTCCTTTGGGGGTGGAGGCTACGTGGCCACATGTAAATGGCTGCTCGAGCGAGGGGCCGACCCGGGCGCAGCCACCGTGGACGGAAATACGGTACTATATATAGATGTGCAGCACTTTCTATTGTGGGTACTACAGATAGTAGTGTGTGTATACGTATCTGTAGTAGGTGCGCACGTGAACGAGTAGGCGTGTGAATTTGTGCACGTAACACTAAAATTGATCTTCCTCTGATCCGTCTTTTTTTACTTTCTTTATCTTCATCATCTTGTCTCAAAAAGGTGCTCATGTGGGCGGCGTGGGGCGGGAGTTTAGAAGTGGTGCAGTTGCTGGTGAACACTGGACACGCCAACATCGATGCTGTGAACCAAAATGGGTAAGAGAGCAATGATTCAGAATGCATTGGTCTTCTTATCTCAAACGCCTTTTGACACAAAACTCCAATCAATTGAGGAGCGCACTGCAATTGAATCTTTTTATGGTACTTGACACTTTTGTTTCATATACTATGTTGATCTCTTTTCGCTGTTTTACTGTATTCGATCCCTTCGTCGTCTCATCTTTTTCATTTACTTAATACCAACGCCAACAACGTGTGTACTTGTACTCTAGGTGCGGCGTCGCGCATTGGGCCGCCGGCGGCGGGCACGATGACGTATGCAAATGGCTGCACGACCGTTGCGGCGTCGACTTTACGTTGCGCAACTTCAAAGGGTCGACTCCACTGAGCAAAGCAGTCGCGCACGGCCAAGGCAAACTGGCGCAATGTAAGATCACGGGCCTGCCTACGTAGAGTAGGGTTCGTTGATGAGTTTTTCCTCACTAGCTCACGGGTTCAATGCCTTGCGAGCTCTTGGTTTGATTTCTGCTGTTTCATGTCCTTTTTATTTTGTTATGTCTTGAAGTTTGTACTTTCGTTGCTCATTTGGTTACTTGCTTGCTTGCCCATGCGCATACAAATGCATAAGTATGCCTATACACGCCTCATTCGTTCTTTCATTCCTCGATTCCCAGGGCTGGCCACCGAGACCAACGCGAAGGACGACAAAGAAGGCGTGGAAGCTGCGCTGGAGCTCGCCGCTGCCCTGGTGCACGTCACCAACGACAACCCGATGCGAGCGGCCATTTTGAAAAACTTGCAAAATGGGGTGACTCCGGGGGGGTTCTGATGTAAAAGCCGGACAGAGTTCTGCGCGGTGTAAAGGTGAAAGAGGGAGAAACGGAAATCGTTTCTTATTCCTTAGCTACGAACGCGTACCAATTTTCAATCGTATTATAACAAGAACGGGCTTGCGTTCTGGCATATACGAAGCACCAATTCCTGCAGAAGCGGAAGCTACAAAGCTATCTATCTAATGAATTTAGAAAACGAACTCATGAGATATAGCAAATATTAATTCTACTTAGGACTTTGGCGGCGCTTGCATTTAGAGTTCGAGTGTGACACTGCAGCGCACTTAAATAAACCATTGATGCATGTATATAACATATAACTCCTTCTCGGGTAAAGCAGGGAAGCAGGGATAACCATACCAGGCGGAAATTAACCCGGACCCAAAAATTCCACCTATTCCATGCTGGATGTTTATACAAGTCCGGTATCTTTTGAGGTTCATCACACAAGCATAAATGCCCTATTATAACGCAAAGTACTATTCTTTGGCCTCTTCGTTGTTCATATCATCATCACCGCCTTCTCTATCTTCCTCTTCCTCGTCTTCCTCGTCTTCCTCGTTGTGGTCTGCGAGGCTCTTGACCAAGACACCGAGGTCTCGTTCTTCCCCCACTTTGGCATCGGCTATGAGAGGCACGCGACACACGTGCACGCTCCCGCTGGCGTCGCCGTAGGCTAGGAAAGCTCGCATTTTGGGGTTGAACGCAAGAGTGTGCACGGCGGTGGCTCCACTGCTGCTGACACCTCCACTGCCACTGCTGCTCGAGTCAGGGGCTCGAATCTTACAGATTATTAATTGAGAGAAAAGAAAACAAATCCGCAAAAATATGATAACAAGACGCAAAAAAAAAATCGGTAATGTCCATGCTTTCTTTCCCTTCGCAAATACACGCACAAATCTACACCAACTCCCCTTCAAAAAAGAAAATTGCTTGCTCTAATATATACGAATTTGCAAGTACACCTGCACGGCCGGCTGCACCGTGGAGACGCCGAGGTCGTACACGAGAACCGCCCCATTGGAGGAAGCGCAGGCCAGCACCAGAGGGCGCGTCGGAGACCAAGCACACTGGTGCACGCAGCTGCCGCCAATCACGCTTAAGCCGCCGAGGCCCGAGTAGCCTTGGGGTTTGAAGAAATACATCACAAAGGAAAATAAAACAGCAGAGGATAGGTTATTGAATAGATGGAAGATGAGTTGACCACGTCAATGGATGAGGGAATGAAGCGCCACTTAAGCAGAAGAAATCAGAGGACATTAGGACGACGAGAGTCTCTTCTGTACCTTTTCCAGGCGCCGCGCAGGTCGTGTCGAAGTCGCAGAGAGGCTTGGGCTGCAGCACCGACGACAATCGAAGGCCTCCGTCCGCGCCGGCGCTCGCGAACAACAGCCGGTGAAAGGGCGACGCTGCTACGCCAAGCACTGGCCCAGCATGCGGCTCAAACTTCAAGCGATGAACGCCGCTGCTGCTGCCGCTGCCTGCGCAATGATTCGCCAAATTTGACGGTTGACATTTGGAGGAGTGCTCAGTGATAGTGGCTTATTGTGGTAGCGAGTGCAGACGCATGGTTCATCATGCACAGTATCCAGAAAATAAAGGAAATGATTTACTCTTTCGCTTTCTTGAATACTCCTCTTCTCCTGTTTTCCTTCTCCGAACTCCCTCTTCAAACTATCATTTCGTACCGAAGAGCATCGAGGGGTCGGGCTTGGCAGCGAAGACCGCACTTGGGTCCAATCGCCCGTAGCCCGACCTGCTCTTGGCCCACTGGAATGGTTGTTGGTTGACAGGAGTAGTGGTTGGTAGGTAGGTAGCGGAGGATGGGCACATGTAATGAGTTTAGGGAGAGAGAAAAGAAGACGATAGCAGGAGAGGTAGAGAGGGAAGAACAGTGAGAATGACAAGTATAGACAGATACAGGTACAGAATGAATACATGGGGTTAAACGTCACAGAACAAAGTCTGCGCTCAGCTATTGCGAACAAATACGTGTGTGCATGTATCTGCACGACTCTGAATTACAAAGAGGGAGACCGAACCTGCTCTACGTGAGCCTGCACAGCACTTCGTGCCGATGGATTTCCAATTCCTGCCAACAGCGTCGCTGCATCTGGATCCCACACACAAGAACTACCGCCGCTGCCGTTGTCGCCACCACTACCGTTGTTCAAGGCTCGTAAAGTTTCGTTGACATTGATAGGTGGGCTAGGAGGCCAGGCCAAGAGAGCGCCTGCTTCGGAGCCCACCACCATCTGAATAGGCGCAGTGACAAAGCCCGCGAGTCGTTATACAACAAGTATAGTGTTAGAGAGGGAGAGAAGAAGAGAATAAAAGATTGAGAGAACAGAAGACGAAGAGTAAAGCTTTGACGGATTCTTATTCACGTTCATACCGTAGCAGTTTGCAAGGACGGCGCTACGGTGCCGCCATTGGCTGAAGACACACCAGCAAACGCCACACACATCCCTCCATGGACCCCTAAATCCCTGCCCAAGCCTCCTCTTCCTCCTCCTACACCGCTGCTGCTGTCGCGGCCGCTGCCGCCTTCGTAGCCGCCCTTGCTGCTTCGGCCGCCGGCGAGACCGGAAGATGAAGAGGAAGCAGCGGCAGCATGATTCACGGGCGCTAGCAAGGAGAGCTGCGTGCCTCGGCTGGGGTGCTTGAGGCCGTGTTTCAGGTGCCATATTAGGGCTTTCCCGTCGGCCGAGACCGAGCACAGGGCGTGCGCTTTGGCAGTCGGGTCCCACACCCAGGTCACGCACCGCACCGGCTCCCGGTGGAAGTAATCGTCCACCTTTTGGGGGGTGTTTGTTGTGTGTGCAGGCGTACTATGTTAGGGAAAAGGCATTGTACAGAATTAGACGGAACTATTGACAAAAATATTCAAATGTATCATTGAAAATAAGAATACCGCTATTGTTTGCTACCAAGACTGGAAAGTAATTAACTACTTGAATGCATTTTTCTCTCTGGTAGTTCATTACTACTCTTTACCTTCGACGCAAACACGAGCGGATCGTCTGACTCGCCTCTGCTCGTTGGATCGCTGTCTCTGCTACTATTGTCTGCTTCCTTGTGTTCACTACCACCGACTTCACTCAAAGTTGCTGCCTGGCCAGCGCTTTGGCGATGGCGGCTTTTCGAAGCGACGCTGAGGTCAAACAAAAGCACTTCGCCGTTGAACGAGCCGCAGGCTACTAAGCTGGGTTGCGTGGGGTGGCAAGCAAGAGACATGAGGCACGACGAATGCTCCAGCACCACTTCAGGGGCACTGCTAGCGTCAAAACCCCGCCGGAACACAGGCCACGCGCACAAGCTGCCACCCTGTAAGCACCATCCTGAAGTAGCTAAATTCCCGAAGCTAGCGCACACCACAGTGCCACCCGCGTTCCACCCTACGCCGGTGCATTGCAGGCGCTGCCGGGCAGCTAGCGACCCTGCTGGAGGTTTCAGGGTGCAGTGATGAGAAGACGCGCCTCCGTTGCCGCTGCTGCTAACACCGCTGAGGCCGCTGGCAAGTGGAGGTGGAGGGTAGCCTTGAAGCGCCGTGCTGTCCGCGCTGCGTGACAGTTCCGCTAGCATGCTAGGCGCTAACCGTCGCATCGCTAGTGCTGATTCAGCGTCCGCCCTCTCTTTGTCCGCATCACCGCTGTCAGCTTCCTTGCCCTCGTCCCCGCCGCTGCTGGATGTCGTTTGGCTACTACTGTGCGTCTCGGTCTGCGAGCCCATCTCGACTGCTACAGCCACCGACGTCCCAACATCTCGGGCTGCTATAGGGGCGGTTTGCGTCTCAGCCGTCACGGCTCGGCCCGTCTTCGGTGGCTCCGGTCGAATCGACACCGTAAATAAGTCGACGTCAGCGAACAACGCCTTCGCCCGAGCCATTGTTGCCCCGTTGCGGCAAGTTGCGGCACGAGGACGTTTATCAAAAAAAGAGATGCCAAATAGACGGCGTAGATGGCACATACATACACCTTGGCACCCTGTCTGTCTGTTATTAGTTACTAAATCCAGTCCCCCCTCGGGGCGGTAAGAGAAAAGAGGAAAGAGGAGACGACTCTCTGCTGCTGTAGTCCCCCTCTGTAGAATACCACCTCCCCTGTAGGCGCTTCCTTGGAAGCGGCTACTCCTGCACCCCCACTTTTTGGCACAATCCCCGAGGGGGCGGAAATAGAAGGCTAACAGGCAGATAGAGAATCCAAAGCAAAACGTACTGAGGAGGTATGCCTTATCAGGCGCACAAGCCAGAGTGTCCATGGAAGTGGTGGTAACGGTCCAAAGTGACCCACTCGTCTGCGTCCTTGTGGGAAGGAAAACTAGACTGGGTGGGTTCGTACTAAGTTTAGCAAAGCAGTTCGGGCCCTGGCGGCCCGTTTGGTGTGGCTTCAACACATTTTTGTGACAACCCGCCGGTTGTGTCTTTTCTGAGCCCCCCCCCCGAGGGGGGACTGGATTTAGTAACTAACAGGCAGGGTGCCATCTAATCGGCGTCTACAGGGTTCCCTGGGCCGGACCGAAAGCCTGCTTTGTCATTTCGGTAAAAACACTCTGCTGTGTATATATTAGTGCTATCTCTGGCGGCTCTTTAGTGTGCTGAGTATTATTCTCTTAGAACTTTCCGAAGTTCCTTTGATTGAGCTCGCTGCTCGATCTGTAAGCATACAGCTCGCCCTGCGAGAGTGGAGCTCATTAGTTGGTAGACGATGTCGGCCGTAACTAGGAATCGCATTCCGACAGTCCTGAAAATCTTTCGGGAGATGAATACTTTTGCTGCTGCGCTGTAGAAGTGGAAGCAAAGAGAGCACTATGTGTTCGTGTCTGTGTGCCTTTACCGTCCGTAATTTTATCCGTAGGAATGAAAGAATAGTATGATATGAGCTGCCCTTTAGGCCGTTCACTCAGTGAATCAGGTGTTTATAGTCCCTGAATGATATGTCACATATATTAAGAAACTTCTAAATGGCCGGAAATAGTGGGCTAAAGCAACCATCGGATAGAGTGGTGAGTAAGATCGCGAATTCGGAGCAAAGAGGAAGCCAATTTTAGAGCACAGTAAGACATGAGAACTCCCAACCGCCGACTCGGATAGCAAATTATTCCATGCCTGAACACAGTCGACTTTCTGAACGATTCGCGCGTTTCTGTTGCTGAGGACTCGAAAAACAAGCCCTTTCTGTTAAGTTACTAAATCCAGTCCCCCCTCGGGGGGCTCAGAAAAACAAGCACTGGTGGTCGACGGCTTGCTGATGTTCTTCGCGTTTGTCAGGTTCGCACCATACCATCGACATGAAAGCTTTTTGGACCTATGCAGCAAGAAAGAGGACAAGCGGAGCTCAGCGCGGCTGGAGCCCACTGCCTGACAAAAAGATTGAGCCGTTTTTCGATCAAAAAGAATAGCTCGGAGAATTGCCTTCCCAATTTTACTGCTGCCACTGCCACCACTAGATCAAAGGGGCCCAATAGAGAGTGAACTCAACGAGCGCATCTGTGAGAACTTTTGTTGTTATCTTTGTCTTTCTTTGCACTGGGCGAGTAGTCTAGTCTAGTTCAGTCTAGTTAATACTCTCCCAAAAACAAAGAAAGACAAGTACACAATTGTCACAGAGGCACATAAAGAATGTACTTGAGCCACATATACACTAGCAAATTCGCTTCAGTTGGCCAAATCAGGCTCCAACTGGCGTCTTTCCTCCGAACAAGTCGGCGGGACTGAGTGCTCGTTCGTGTGTCACGTCCCAGGTCCACGAGGCATTTCTCTGGGCTATTTTTGCCCCAGCAGGGCATCGTTCTCAGGCGCCGGGCGCCAGCCGATCTCAGCATCGCCTGTCCTCTTTCTTGCTAACGAAGTATGGATCACGTGGCTGTAATGCTGTAGGCTGCGCAAACACGAATGATTACAGGCCTACGAACACCGGGAATTACTTCTCCGCTCCAGAAGCGATACTTAACGAGGTCGAACAAAGATTCGATTGAG
>Ga0307982_1002890_pt1 | contig 13768 bp, 12 predicted proteins | sample OrgLakmetagen989_FD_201847 | JGI IMG/M metagenome (GOLD analysis project Ga0307982, IMG submission 201847) | Saline water microbial communities from Organic Lake, Antarctica - #989 | ecosystem: Environmental > Aquatic > Non-marine Saline and Alkaline > Saline | place: Antarctica: Organic Lake...
TAGAAGCCGGCGACGCCTTCGGTACTGGTGGCGCCACATTTTGAACTGATGCGTACTCACCTGTGACTTTCGATGCCACCTTAATTCGGTGAGCTTCCGTGCATGTGCGAGGCCTACGCAAGTAAGCAGAGCCAAGAGAGACGGCGATCGTCATGTTGTGGCGGTGGGGTAGAGGTTGTAGACATTGCAGACAGAACATAGAAAGCATATCGGAAGCATTACTCGGCCGAATGGTCGTCGGCAAAGAGGTCAAAGGTGCGCTTTGTTGATGCCAATACGTGCTCTTTCAGGTCATCTGGAAAGGGAGCGTGCGCAGCTGCCATCTTGCTGGCCTAATAGTAGCCGTGCTATGCTCTCTCTGCACGAAGAGAAATCAAGTGAAGGGCGAGATGTGTGGATATTTGTACTACATTAGATCATGAGACCCAAACGTTGTTCAGGCAGTTCAGGCACCGTCCGTCCACCGTCCGCAAGACGTAGCTAACTGCTCATCTCTCATCTCAGTAGCACTTGTTAGAACGGTAGCACTTGACTGCAGAGGCAGAGGACGTCCTTCGCCATACGCGGCGCCACCTTTTTCGTGCCGATGAATAGCTTGAATCTCAAAGGGAACGTAGACGAAGCAGTGAAAGAGTTGCTACCTCTCTTTGATGGACTCGTCCCCGCGAACATTCTATGCCCCAAACTGTTGCAGCGACCACCATTTGCTTTACTTCGCGCCCTTGTGGTGAGATTTTTAGTCCATTTAGGGCTCTGCTAGTATTGAATAACTACCATGAAAAGAACTTGTTCAAATTATAACAGGGTAGGGAGGCTGAGAGAACCAGTCGCTGGGTTTAGTGAGGAAGGCGCTTGATTTATATGCCGCGTTGTAATCGTGTAACCGTCAGATTGCTGCGATGGACTACACGGGTGCGGGCGGAGGATTGTTTGACGATGAGGAAGCTGCGCGTACATTAACGAATCAAAATAAGCCTGCACCGGCTGCCACAGGAGCAGAGAAGTTGCGCTTCCTGGTGAAGCTTCAGGCTTTTACGGCACTTTCGAGCGGACTTCCTGTAGACGTTGTCATCGACCCAGCTAGGTGAGAACCATGGCGCAGCGTTGAAGTTGAAAGAAGATTCGCTGCTTCTTATTGCTTCTGTCTATCCTCACATGTGCCCACGCTCGTATATTTCTTCAAAGTGTTCAAACTCTGATCTTTTTTTATTCTCCCCCTAGTATCATTGCGGGCCGAAATCCAGTGGCGACCCTCCGCCTCCTGCACACCGTCGCGAGAGTACTCCGAGGCGACTTCACCAAAGCGGCGGCAAGAGCGGCTGCTCGTTTCTCCGCGGTGGCTGAGAGCCCGTGCGTGCGTGTGGGGCGGCGGCAGTTGCCAGTGCCAGCGCGACCTTCCGAGGCGGTTGACGCCGTGTGCGCCTGCTCAGTAGTGGAACTGCACGAGCAGAGCCTCAATGCGAGAGAAGCGCTCATTCGCTGCCAAGCCCTCGCTCGTGGGAAGCGTGCGCGACGCCGTAGTGTCGCATTGGCTCGGGATCTGAATCGAGGGGGGCTAGAGCTGATGCCGTCGTTAAGAGAAGCGCAAAGGCCTCTTATCCCTGCCTCCTCATCACCCAAACAGAGATCACACTCGTTCGACTCTCATGAAGCAACGCCAGCTCGCGCCTCGCATCGATCTTCAGCGCCATCTCCGACCAAGTCATCGCCAGGAGGTGCCAGCGGTCGTGGCCGCTCTTTGCGAGCGTCGCCAAATGCTTCTCCTCCGCAGATGACTACCTCGCCCCACTCCAGCAACGGTTCCTCGAACTCCCGCAGCGAGAGCGAAGAAGAAGAAGAGGAAGAAGAAGACCCGTTTGCGTTTGGCCGTGCAGTCGTGGCTCAGCAACAGCGATCCCCGCATCGCTCGCCTATTCGCAGCAACGACCAGGCACCATCCCCCAAGTCAGCAGCTGCAGCCCCTGTGAGCCAAAAAGCGGATGAGCGTGCAGCCGTGGTCAAAGAGAAGAAGCCCACGGTGCGCATGGACTTTACCATACGGCTCCGAGTGAGCATACGGGACTACGAAGAGCTAAACTTGCAGCCAGCCGTGAAGCAAGACCTCGCGCATGTTCTCGGTGCTCTGACCCTCAGGCAAGGCCCGCCGCCAAAGCCCACCCAGGTGAAAATTCGCCGCGCAGAGGAAGACTCGGACCATGCAGGGGGAGCAGCTGCATGTGGCACTGTGTCCTTGCACGGGCACGTGTCGGGGATCAAAGACATGGCCGCAGCGCATGAGGTGGCGCGCTCGTTCAGCGCCCTCAAAGTGATTCGATCCACAATTGATGCGCGGGTGGGGCCGATGCGAGTGGCCCTCGCGCAGGGAAGACCAGCTCAGTCCCCTTGGGCCATGGCGCCACCTCTATCAGCTTCTGCTGTTACTTCTTTACCTCCAGCTGCTGCTGCGCCTCCAGTTGTAGCAGCAAACGCCACTAGTCATGCAGCCCTTGCAACCACAGCCTCTTCGATTGCAGCACAAGGACCAGCGGAGGCGGCCGAGTACTCGGTTAGCACGAACGAGCAGCGAGAAGAAACCACCGGTGTAAAAAGTGTGCCTTCACCCGCTAGGGAAGATGAGGTCGCAGCTGCTCAAAGAGCTCGAGAGAAGGAAGCCGCTGCTCGACGGGCTGAAGAGGCCGCAGCCAAGAAGAAGGCTCAGCAGCTCCTGCAGTTGCAAAAGGATGAAGAGGCAGCCGCGGCCGCACGAGCGTTGGCTGTACGACAGATGGAGGCGACCAAGAAGAAGAACGAAGCGGAGTGCCGGCGCAAGCTTGAGTTAGTGACCTTGAAGGCGCAAGAGCTCGCTGCCAAGGAGGACGAAGTGAAGAAGCGCGAAGAAGCAGTGGCGAGGGTGGCTGAGGGCTTGAGACGAGCCAAGACGCGTGTGGAGCGCACGCTAGCAGATGCCCGGGCCAAAGAACAGGAGGCTGCGGCTGAAGTGGAAGCCCAGAAGAAAGCAGAGAAAGAAGTAGCAGCAGCCGCGGCAAAGGCGGCAGCAGCAGCACAGCAACGGCGAGAGAGCCCGGAGAAGAGGCGGCGCACCAATAAGGGAGGCAAAAAGCGTGGGCGAAGGCGGCAGCCTCCTGATGACGAGAACACCTCAGCTGCCGCAGCTACTTACGCCACTGGCACAAGACAACCTCACCACTTGCCACCTGCGTCTACGCAGGCGGACTCTCCAAATATGAGCATGCATAAGCACCGCCACCGTCCTGCTGACCCTCGGGGAGATGAAGCATCCCCGCTTTCGCACGTGAGTGGAGACAAGAGCTCCGTTGGCACCTCTGAAAAGGAGGCTTTAAGCGACGAACAGGGGCGGCAGCAGCGGCGCTCTCACCGGCGGCGCCAGCGTTCCTACAATGGTGCACCTAACACAGAGCACGGGGATGCAGGTGCTGGCAATGAAGGCCCGATGTCGATGGTGAGCGCACTAGGCGATGAAGATGGAGTGTCGATGCTGGGTGGTTATACGAGTCGCGAGGAAATTCATACAGAGACACAAGAGGTTCCTACTCCAAGAGGCTATGAAGACGACTTTATGGGGGAATCTATGGAGCTGAAGTCAACAGCGGCGAAGGGTGGTGCTAACGAAGAGGGAAGTGGCAACGACGATGATGCTGGTCATGATCCAGATGGTGACGATGACGAAAACACAGAAGACAACAGGAGCGAAGCTGACGGCGAAAGCGATGACAACGATGACGAGGATGAGATTGATGTTGACGAGCAAGAGCGCTTAGAGGCAGAAGCAGCCGAACAAGAAATGGCAGCACTGGCAGCAACTGCCAATAATTATCCTCCAACGAACCATGAAGCTATAGCGTCAGGCAGTGGTGCCTCTGCAGTGCGGCAACGCAGCAAAGCAAGAAATCTTAGCACAAAGCAGCCATCGAGTAGAGCCCATCCCTTGACCAAGAAGACCAAGCTGCGCTCCCAAAAGACAACTGGAAGGAATGCATCCTCAGGCGACGAAGGAGGCCTCGCGATGGGAGAAGGGTCGCGATTCAACTCTTTCCTGGAACGGCAACGAGAAGAAGCCGCCTTGCAAGCTGCTGCTGCTCTCCTGCAGCGCAAGCAACGGTTAGACAAGGAGACAGTGAGCACTCAGCAGGACCATCATGAGCAAGAGGTTGATGTGGTTGAAGCACCGATGAGCACTTTACCCTCTGCTGCATCGCCTGCTTCTCCAACAGCGGCTCTACAAGCAGCGCACGCTTACCTCAATTTGGGGTGCCCCGCTCTGCCTCGCATCGAGACCCACACCAAGAAGCCACATGTGGCGGGAAGCAACAACATTACGATGAAAGCGGCGCGGGCAGGTGCAGTGTCAGCGAAGAAACGTCGCCAAGTAGTCAAAGATCGAGAGTCAATTTCAGCCGAAGAAAGGCGAGCCAGTAAGCTCCATGACATGAAGACTCGACATGAAGGCACCCTTTCGGATAATAGGAGGTCTGAGAATGAAGCTGGGATGTTGAAGCTTGGTGCACATGTAGAGGCATTGTTTGACGACGGCGACGAGTGGTATACAGGTACGGTATCGAGCGCCCACCTCAGCCCGACGAGCAAGAGAGTGACGTATGGCATCGCCTACGATGACGGCGACAACGAAACACATGTGCCTGCGAACAAAGTGCGGCTGTTTAAGAGCGATGAGCAACCTCATGCTACAAAGAACAGTCCAGATAGACGTCCAAGTAGTGAGTCATCGCCGAAAGCCGTCACCCAGGCTGCCGTTCATGCCAATAATTCAGAGAGAATGCAGGGTGAAGGAGAGGATAATTACAAAACTGGTGCAGAGAACGAAGAGGCAAAGTTGAGGCCGAGTCCATTGGAGGTGAATAACGAAGGAGCCGAGGTGGATGCACAGTACTCGAACGACTTCTTTGACGAGACTTTAGCGTCTATGCTCTCGGCCAGAAACGAGCCACAGCCATCGAATAGCACTGCCAACGACGCTGCCGCTACTTCAGATGCCAGAGGAGGAGTGCGCGCACGCGCTTCAAAGGGCAAGGCCTCGACCAATAGCCGGCCTCAGGAGACCTCCTCAAAGGACCGAGAAGTTGCGACGGGGGTCGGAGAAGCCAGAAGAAAGGACACCAAGACTCGAGTAGTCAAGGAAAGTGGCGCAGCAGCAAGTGGTGAAATAGCGAATGCAGCCGGCAGCAAAGAGCGAATTGCTACTAGAGGTCCAAAGGCAAATCATCGAGGCAGCAGCAACGCACCCGATGTTAAAGCTGGTGGAAAAGTGCACGAATTCAGCGGAGCAGCCCATTGGATCAATGGCTTTGACTCACGCTTCGATGACGCGTTAAAGAAAGCCAGCGCACTAGACCAGCTTTAAGAAGATTATATCGATGTACCAGATTTAAATTTGTTTGTTATTCCGCTCTTCTATTTGCAATACACGACCTGAAATTAATAATACTGGCCCTAATTTGAATTCACCAGGACAGAGCTTTTTTTATGAACTAATATCTTATATGCACATCCATATGCCTCCTTCAATTCCAAGTCCCAGTCCCAGTCGTCCAAAGGTTCGTGCCATTTCGCGAGTACTTCACCTTTCGGAAACCCTTCGTATCCGCGTATAGAATAGTCTTTTAGTTCTAGCTATATAATTATAATTACGGCGGCTGTTATGTAATTGCAAGTAGCATTAGAGCCCCCACCTCACTAGGTGCATAGGCACTTGGCGTGTGCTGGGTTCAGAGTGGTTTAACCAGATGAAGCATCAATAGAGACATCAGCTGGAAGCACATGTAGTGTGGAAAGTACGATGCGCGCCACTGCGAGAGGACTCGACCCAATGCCATTTGAACTTCGGCGCTGTAGCCAAGCTTCGACTCCGGCCTCAAAAACCGCTGCTGCTGCTGCTGCCGAGTCGCCATTTGCTGATGTCACCACTTGTCGACTTCGCCTAGTGAGTATAGGCTTCACTTTGGGTAGCTCAGGAGGACCACCGACCAAGGGCACGCAATAGTCCGCTACTAGCTGCCCCGATTTACGCTCCCCGCTGGGGCGGCCTGACACACAGATTTCATATGCTGTCGGGTCCGCGCGCAATGCTTCAGCGTCTGGAATGGTCGCATCCACGTCGATCGAGATTGGCATTTCAGCTGCCCACTCATCACCATTGGTTGGAGACAATACCCGCAATAGCGGATGGGGCAGCTCTTCTTCACTTCTGCCAAAAGCATCCGTTTCGATTTCTTCAAGAGGTGGTTCAATCGGCAGCGTTACCAAGCCCACCCGCCGCTCGCCACATACTTTCAGCACGCTTGGATCGGACAGCCAGACAGACGGTGAAATCGAATCGTGAAGCGATGAAGTCGCCGAGACACTTTGCCGCGGCTCAAGCCAAGCTGCTAGCACTGCATCACCAGGGATGTTGCTTGGCTGATTGGGCAAATACAAAGGTGGCACGGCAACGGATTCGAGTGAACCACCACCGCGTACAAGGGGGGAACAATGCGGTGCATACTCTCCCGGTAAAGCCACCCATTCGCTCGTAATTTTAGCAGAACCACCAGTACTGGCCGCGCAGTTTAAAATGTTGCTTTCACTGTTTAGATGCGCATGCAGCAGCACACCGTAACACATGTGGAAAGCACTAGGGTCTTTGCGCACTGCCTCTGCATCTACTCCATCACCACTGACGTCCACTGACACTTGTACACCATTGATCTGCGCCTGCCACGGCACATAGGAACTCCTTGTCTCATCAGTGAAAGCACCCTTCGTGCCTTCTCGGGTACTAGAAGATGCTTCAGAGGTGGAGGCAACTTGAGGCCACTCGAACTTGAGAAGCACCCCACTCTCATTGCGTGCAAGAGCATCTGCGCGGCGTAACTGCATTGCCTCATCTCGAAGGGTGTACACCTGAATGAATTATGATTGATGAATAAAGACGAGGTTTGACAACGCTAACACAGCAGAGATCTCAGACTCTCATCTGTGGAGAAATATCAGTCGTACGGACGTTCACCTGTCCGTCGGCGCGTATCGACTTGCAATTGGCGTTATGTGCACGGAATGATTCAACTGCTGCAGAACCCATCGTGAAGCCATGTTGAAGCGGAGATATTGATTCTGGATCTACATCTAAATGTGACTGAGATCCAATCGATACAAGTCGAAAGAGCACACCCCATGCGGAATCACGCAACCAAGCTCCACATTCGCTTGAATTCGCTGAATCTGCGTCACTTCCAGCTGTAAAATAATCGAAGCAAGGTCCCGCGATGCATTCAAAAGTGGCATTCCACTTCGCGGCAGCCTCTCGATGAGCGCGGCCTTCGCCCACTGACAACGGGTGAAGGTGGCCGTTGCCGCTGCCGCAAGGCAGAACCCACCAGTCGTCGTAACCCACCACTGAGCCCACCACCAGTAGCTCTGAAGAAGCACAGTTGAAATCGGGGTCATCGCATATTCTCGAGAGACAACTTACTATAATACTAAAATTTATCTGAACTACACGTCATAAAAGTAAGAAATGAAGATGATGATCTTATTCGACTGTGAACATTATGAAGTGCAGTTTCTAAGTTACGAACTGTTTCGGAAGAAAAAGTCGAGGGCATCTTTAGTTGACTCGTATAAATCGCAATCGACGTCCAAGTACCTTTGACACATGATTGAATGAGTGGTGTTACCAGGAACGTTCGCGATTAGACAAGTCCATCAAAGGGGTCGAAATGAAGGCTTTCAACCCTACCGCACTGGTTGCATGCCAAGGGTTGTAACTTGTGCATCTGATTCTGGCGCCAGACTTTCATTGTAAAATCCCGCCACCCAACCATGGCGCCCTTCGCCCAGTCTCGACTTCAACCGAAGCCGTGGATCGTCGGCGTACTTTCCTGCGTGCCATTCGCTCACCATTTCTTGAGTCGATGGATCTGGCAGGCCAGCAAATGAATCGAAACCCCAAATCATCGGTGGATTCAACGCATCTTGCAGCATCAGCATCGAGTTTCCCGTAAACACTCCGACTTCATAGACGTGGCCCGATATCAACTCCAATGTTGATACTTTGTCGACGGCCTCTGCTACCACAACACGCCAAAGCTCTGGCTGATGCACTATGTCGCAAAAAAATAGGTCCTCGGGTGGCAACCCAAATGATGTTCTGACAACATCACATGCAAAAAGAGCAGCGATAGCTGCTCGTCTCGGCATTCTTGGTCGCACAATAGAATGTGTGCCCAGGAGTAAGCTCAATTCTTTGACAGGTTTGGGCTACAGATGTCCGAGGTAATCTTGACGTTTTCTCTTTGCAATGATACCCTGAAAAGCCTTTTAAGAAATTAACAAAGGTACTCTGGACTGCTATACTCAGCAAGTGTTCTCAGATTGCGCCCGACAAGGTTCGCGTGCGATTATTCCGGATACAGCTAGGCATGATCAAGGATGCCAACTACTAGGGGTCCTGAAGTGCCTCGGTTCCACCACAATCTGCAGAAATGACTAGACCTCGGCCGGGTGAATCAATTTTAGGGATTCGACTATAACCAAGACCCTTGCTATAACTGGATCCATATCTACTTTGTCTGGCTAGCAATGGAGCCACTCTCTAGTAGCTGTATCAGCTGTCATCTTCTTCAGCCGTCAGCCGTTCCTGCACAGTAAGTTAGTAAGTAGGTAAGGTAGTACAGTAGCTGTAGTTTTTGAAGGAAGAAGCGACGAAAGGAGAAGAGACAGAAATTGATGCGGAGAAGAAAAAGAAGAAACGATTAGCACGAACGGAAGGTGTCATGTGAAGTAGTGTCAAGAGAATGCAGAATGCAGACGGTGTCGAGCGAGCAAACATAGATCAACATACATTTAGCTAGCTCATAAGTGAGCTCGAGGAGCTAGGCCAAGTTCCTTCAGTCTAAGATAGCCACCACGCGTAGAAGCGTTATAATTAAGTAATCTAACAGCAGCGAAGAAAGTACCAGTGAACCAATTTACCTTTGAAGATCGCTCTTGCAGATCTACAGCATGCACTCCGACCGTCCACTATCGAAAGCTTGGATGATAGTGATGCTAATTTTGCTGTTCACTCTCAGCCCTGTCTCTACCGATAGTGCAGCTGCTAAAACTGTTGATGTGAAGTTTAATCTCCCTCCTCTCGCAGCGCTTTTATCCAATGCTCAACTACAGAGCATATGGGATAAAAAGTCTTACTCTCAGTTCCTCAGGGATCAAGGTGAAACGGGACTTATTGTTGATGAATGGGCAGATTCTCCTAGAAATCTAACAAAATTCGTCGACTTCGAGCGCTTTTGGCCAGAACGTTCTGAATCAAGTGTGAAATCTTCAGTTTATCGCACAGCGATTGTGCAACATCGCGTTCAGGGCACACCTTGGACTGCAACAGCCACGAAATTGCAAATACTGCAGAGACACTCAGACCATTCATGGACCTTCGACGAGCGCAGCACGGTGACTGGGATACCCTTTTGTTCGGGTTTTACAGTCCACCAAAGGTTTCGCCTAGTTTGGAGTGTTGATGAACGCCGCCTTGCCGTCCGAGCGTGGGTGCATGTTGCATTCAACGATCAAGCTGGAAGATTGATACCTCGAAACCGTATTCAATCCGGTGCCATGGACGAATGCATGAAGTATCAATCTGCTTTTGCCGCCTATGTTTGTGCAATGCTTCAACTGAAGCCTGATACTGCTGCCGGTAATGATGGTGAAAAAAACGAAAACAAGCAAGCATCCGACAATCTGGTGACAGATAAGAAAACCTATATTGACAAAGGCACTTTTCAAAACGTTTTGCGTTGGCTGCAGCGATTTCGAATTTCAAAAGACGCTCTTTTTGTAGCCGCGTTTGCTTCTGTTGTCGTGAATGCATTGGTACGCAAAGTGGTACCTATTGAAATCCACAGCAGCATACGATCAGGACCTTCAATACAACTCACGTAAATTTTGATGCAGACCTCGAATCTAACCCTAAGATAAAGTAAGTTTGAAAGGGAGTTTGACCATAGCCATAAGAGATAACGAAATTGAAGCATTTGTTTATCTGCTGGGATAATCGAACTCGAACTGATACAAACAAACCCAAATGACACAGATTCCAATGCTGCGGGCTGAAGTATACGCGCATGCGATTCGTGCAAGTCATAATCGCAAATTGGAAGTGCGTAGAAAGAAGGAAGTGCAGTGCGCAGTACTTTCAACCCTCCCTAAAGTGGAAATGTTCATGAAATATATTTGGAACAGGGTTCATTTGGATAATTCACTCATTCGAAGTCCCATTCGTCCATACACTATACATGGCGAGTAGCCACTACCTGTGTCCTCGATGCGGCATTCCTCCTGGAATCCGATTATTCGTGTACTTTATCAGCCTGTTACCTGTTAACAATCTGCTTCCGGCTTCTCTGGGCCTGCGCTGTCAAGCTTATATAGTTTAATTACTGGCCAGTGTGTACCTGATGCGGCTTCCCCTCTGACACAGGCCCCGAGGAGGGCGAATTAGAATGCGAACAGGCGGACAGCGGTCTAAGGCAAATTAGCCTAGAAGGAAAGCCTAATCAGGCACACGAGCCAAAGTGGCCACCACCGAATTGGTGTTAACGGTCCGAAGTGCTTTCCTTCTTGAGTAGTGTAAGTCACTTAGAATTCGCTGCTGATCTGCTAGCCTTCTATTGTTCTAACTCTGGCCCCTCGATGTCTGCATCAACTTTATACAAATCATGCATAACTCGAACTCGAACTAATACAAACCCAATGGCACAAAAGCCAATGCTGCGGGCAGAAGTGTACGCGCATGCGATGCGCGCAAGTCAAAATCGTAAAAAGGAAGTGCGTAGAGAGAAGAAAATATTTTGTATAACGCCACTTTCTCTGCTACAGGTATTGGCCAACTACCGCTTTCTCTACTTTGGTATATTGTATTACAACACCGCCCTCGCTTTCCCACTACCCCCTCGGAAGTGCTTCGAATATTGTTCCACATTGAATTGAAATGCCGGGACCTCGGGTATGTAGCAAGTAAGTTAAGTAAGCAGCCAAGTGCCTATAATCAGTAACCAAGAAAACCGGCGGTTTTGCACGGTTTTACCGACTTGTCCTTTGAGTGTCCTTTTCGGTATCTCTCTAGATATAATTCAGTGTACATCTCCAGCTGTACTCCTTTCCTACAGCTGAAGTCTATTTTCTTGAACAACAAAGCTTGCCTAAGGCACTTCAGTGCATTAAAAAAAAACCGACTTGCCTTCTAGGTTTTCTTGGTTACTGCCTATAATTCGGTTTTGAAATTATGCCATTTCTTATCTTTAGTTCATAGTTCAGAATTCCGAGATACATGGTAGAATATAGAAATCGATCTCCCCTGCAAGGGGAAGGCACAGAAGTTTAACTTCCTGTTGTTGTGTGCTTGTTCTTTTGCATACACTGGATAATCTAATATCTCTCGGGTTTCAAGTTTCAAAGTTTCAAGGTCGTCGTCGTCGGGTGATCAAATTCAATTATACACAATTTAGCATTTCAAACGGGGAGCTCCGAACGCAACACGCACCTCTGTCCCTTAATACGAGTTTCTTTCTCGTCTACTTATCCCGTCCTGACTTCCTACAAACGGGTCTGAGCGAAATTCATCCAGCATTCAGAGCAAGTTGATGCCCTGCTGCCCAGGTACTGCAATGCTCCGATCCAACACCGGGGCAGGAAGTACTTTAGGTGCAGCTTCAGCATCTGTTTCAGAGTCGACGAGGATAACGAGGCCCATGGACGCAGTGGATGGCCGCTGCGATGTGTTGAGGCTCCAGAAGACAATCAGCGCCAGGAGGTTGGTCCACTCCAGCGCAATGCTGCTTGGTGAGCTCAGCCCGAGTAAGCTCGAGAAGCGCAGCGTGGACACCGCAGCCGCCACCGCTGCCACCGCAGCGCCGGCAGCCCGGTCAGGTCCTACAAGACCATTGCTGTCCGCAGCTGAACGGTGAGACTGGAGCACCACCAGCGCGATCGCGGCCACGTCAGAAGCTGCGAAGAAGATATTGGTGCAGGTGCGGTGAGCCGACGCGTCCTCGAACTCGTTGACGATCCCCATACCCGCGAGCGCAAGGGCCGCTACGGCTTGAACCCCATAGAGCGCCTTGTCAGTGGTGGTCCAGGCACTGCCTCCGGCAGCTGCCGTTTGCGCGAATACCGCGACCCAAAGCAGCACGGAGGACGCCTGCACGAAGCCCCATCGGCCAAACCAGTTGCCAGGTTTTGAGGTGAAAAGAGAGCCTAGCTCAGGAAGGCCCTGCGACGGCGCAGGCACTGAGCCCTCGATGAGAGCGAAGACATAGGCGGCTACGACCGTAAAGAATACAAGCCCCGAAGCGAGGTAAGCGAGCTTGCGTGCACTGAGCACCGGCTTGGCGGCCTGCCCCGTGCCTGCGTTGGCCGTGTCGGTAGCCGCTGCCCAATTGAGTCCTTGAAGCCACTCACCTGCCACCGTGTTGAGAAAGACGATGAACAGCGCCACTTCAGTGACTTCGGCGATGATGGTGGCGTTGTCCCCGTGCTGAAAGTGAGGGTGGTCGGTAGCCTCGTACGCTAGGCGATACGCTCGCACCGAGGTGGTCAAAAGGAGGCCAAGCGACACCGCCGCCAGAGTGTAGCGCGAACGCGCCGACCTCTTCGCACTGCTTCGGCCGCACGCCATGACGCCACAGATGACGTCCGTGAGTGCGAAGAAGAGCACGGCGCAGGTGGAGTGGATGGTGTTGTTGCCCATGCACTGAGGGTCGGACTCGGCGTCACAAATGGCACCCACCCATGTCAAGCAAAAGCACGCAAACAGACCAATCCCCAGAAGCACCTCATTGGTGTAGCACTGGCAGCAGTACTTGTGGTTAGAGGTGTCTGGCGTGCGAGCAGCGAGGGTGTTGGCGACGTACAGCATGCAGTGAAAGACGGCAATCATGTCACATGCGAAGCCAACCACGAAGCGAGAGGTGTAGTTGCCAGGAAACTCTTCCCAGCTGTGGCTGATGGAGTTCCAAGGGCCCGACCAGAGAGGCAAGCCCCCGCAGTGACCCTGCAGTATGGAGTCGTGTGATTAAATTGACAAGTCCGCAATCGAGGGAAGAGTAGTGGAGGGATATATTGATGTATCGGGTAAGTGAACATGTGCGCTGAACTCTATTACCTGGTGCAGGCACGTCCCGTAGGTGAAGAGAATGGTGCCGACGAACCAAACTGAGGTGACGCCAACCCATCGAGTTGACGCAGTTTGCCAAAGAACATTTCCAGAGGCACCCTCCATGAGCTTATAATTGGAAGAGGAGACCTCCATTGTGTCCATGTCGGAGTATCAACAATAATTATTGAACCTGAGATAGATGTGGCAACAAGCATGAGCCCAAACAACGGTGATTCGTGCAAAAAAATCCACTACTGGGGGAACAGAAGCATACTCACTCCTCATCATTCGCGTAAACCTACGTCTCAAGTTTCCTTCGGGTACACTCACTCCTGAACAGGAAGGCGATTCTAAAAGTCTTACTCAAAATCACTTTTCTCATGTGAGCGCTAGATTTACCTTGCGACAAGACTTCCTCGCGTGTTAGCCACTGTTGGCCATCACGCCCAGGGACTCGGCCATTCGTGTTTGACTCTACTCCATTAAGCGCTACGCCTTTTTTATTTAAAACGGCTTTCAGGAAGGTGCCTAACCCACACCACGATTTTCACCATTTTGCGTAGCTTTGAAGGAGGCCCTGATCGAGCTCTTGGCTAAACTTTC